>OLGY01000058.1_pt1 | contig 107033 bp, 88 predicted proteins | sample 1605951 | NCBI WGS metagenome assembly OLGY01 (sample SAMN03283280) | human gut metagenome | biome: human-associated habitat; material: feces | host: Homo sapiens | place: Peru | collected 2012
GAAATTCTTGTTTGGAATTTCAGGGTTGTCATGTTGTTAATTTTTCAAGGTTCTTTATGTTCTCGCCTCTCAGCGACAACTTCTATATGTTATCACATCTGAAGTTCTTTGTCAACAACTTTTTATCTTTTTTCAAGACCTTTTCGGTTGCTGATGTCTGACCTCTTCGGCGACAACTTCTAAATATTACCACACCGAAGTGTGTATGTCAACAACTTTTTTCATTTTCTTTATCAACATATTCCAGTGACAGAAGAAGAAAATCGCTATTGATTTGTGCCGGTCACAACCAGCAAGTGAAACTATACTAAATATCCCCCAATATGTCAATAACTATTTTCAAAAAAATGTTTTTATCATATAGATATGTGAGAGCCTTGCTGTCATGTACCATTTCCAGCATCTGCGAAGCCACTGAGAATGCTGACAAAAACGTCATGAGAACCATCGCGATCCATATACACAACACAGCCTGGGCAACTCCGAAAACTAGTCCTCCAGCTTTGTCCAGTCCACCGACCACAGGGATGCCAGACAGAACATGTGATAATGCAAGGGCTATCAGTACGAGCAGCAGCACCACAAATATGGTCAGCAGATATGACAGTCCGTTCATGACCATATCCGTGAGATAATCCACAACGTATGCCACATAGTCCCCAATTGCCTTTCCATTTATCTTATCTCCGCCGTTACTGCGTATGTAGTTCTTCACGATCTCCGGCAGTTCTGTATGTTCAAGATAATCTTCTTTCTCATAAACGGATACACTTTCACTGATATCTTCCACCCCTATGCTCTGCTCTACCTTCTGTCTCACGGTGTCTCTGAGTGGTGTATGCTGACAGAGGAACTGGTTTACATACGGATTCAGCACATTTGTAAGGATCACAGCTCCTACTATGCCCACTGCACTTACCGCACTTTTTATGAGACCTCTCCTGTATCCGATAAGGGCGCACAGAAGAGTAACCGCCACAGACGCAAGCAACATCAGATTCATATGCGCTTCTCCTTTCTCTTACATACCCTTGAGGGCAATAGTCTGTGTCTCATTTTCAAATATGACCACATACTCCTCCTTGTTTGAATCCGGCACAACATTTACGAGATTCTTGGTGAATGAATAATTAAATTTCACGCTTCCATTGAACCTGATTATACTGCAGTCCATATCTCCCGTGACTATTATCTCCTCTTCTGTTGCATATATTTTGTCAAATGCATTGTCGTAATCCACTTCAGCCTTCAGCGTGCCCTTGTTGTCATATATATATATTTTGTATTTCGCCTTTGAGGCAGAATCCGAGACAGCAATATAACCCACGCAGGAAGAATTATAGAATACGCCCTGCATCTCCCTGGATCCGAGATCTATAACAGCTCTCTCCTCCGGTTTCTCCGTCATAGTGTATGTTCTTATATCTTTATTGCCAAAGCATGCAATATTGTCATTATCTGTAAATTTCACGATAGGATACAGTGCATCATCCACTGTATAGCTTCCCATCATACGATCAGCATTCTCATTCTGTCCAACCGAGCTAAAATTGTACATGGCTATCACAGACTGTACCTTTGTGCCCTGTATCTTCATATAACTTGTGACCAGCTTCTGCCCATCATTCGATATGTCTATATCCATAGGGTATCCACTTTTATCTATCGTGGTCTTGAGCTCATAGATCGTGTTGCTGTCCTTATCGTATCCATTGATATAATTGCAGTCTTCTCCCACAAGCACAAGGGTGTACACTCCCTGCTCTGCAATATCAACATTTGAGATGTCGTAAGTGAGAGTCTGACGGCTGACTTCGCCGTCAACATTAAACACATACACATCTTTACCGTTCATATCCGCAACTATCGCGTAGTTTCCGCACACCTCTGCATGTGGCATCTTCATCGCATAGCTCACATCCCACTTTGTCACGCCTTTTTCATCTATGTAAGATGCACCATCCTTGGTCACCTTCAGCACATTTCCCGCAAATACTGAGTAATCTGCTATATTGTCACCTGACGTTTCTGTCGCTGACACCACATCATACTGAGTGTATGTCTTTATAGCATTGTATCTCAAAAGAGCAGTGACAAGCCCCAGCACAACCACAATTGCTGCGATAGCGAGGAGCATTTTGCCTTTTTTGCCCATGGTACGTTTTACTTCAATGACATTATCCCTGCCATTTGCAAGGCTTTCCTCGTCCATATCATCTTCTGTCAGATTCTGATCTTCCTGTTTTACATCGTCTCTGCCCGCAGCAATTTCTTTATCTGCAGTTTTTTTCTTTTTTGTAAAAAATTTCATATCCATATTCCTTCTGTTCTTTATTCACTATAAAAAAACATGGTAATTATAGCATTTTTAATCTGTATAGGGAATAACCAATTTCTGCCCCTCATATATAGGTTCGTCTATCTTCAGGCCATTTTCCACTGCTATACTCTCTGCGCCATCCTGCGTTCCGTACATCTTTATCGATATGCTCACAAGAGTGTCCCCCGGTTCAACCACATAGATGCTCTCCGTATCCTCCGGCACAGAAGGTATCTCTGATGTTGCAGCTTCATCTGAAACACTGTCCGAAGTGTATTCCGAGCCATACGAAGCTCCCTCCACCGAAGCACTTGTATTCTCTGCGCCTTGCGCCGCTGATATATCCTGCGATCCATTTGCTTTCTGTGCCATCTCTGTATCTTGCACCCCTTCCGCATTCTGAGCTGCCTCCGTGTTCTGTGATCCCGGCGTATTTTTTTGTGTATAGGCATCTCCGGATGCAGCTCCTCCCACTGTTTTCTCAGCACCGGCCATGGTGTCTGCACTGTTCATGAACACCTGAACCTCACCGGAGTGTTTTGCCCTTGTCAGCCTGTCCGTTATCTGCCCCACTGTCTCCGGGGATATGTACCACAATGCGCCAAATGACACCGCACATACCGCAACAAAGCACGCCGCGGTTGTGCCCCAACTCCTCTTCTTCCGGTTCTCCGTCTGTTTCCCCCTCTCTCTGAAGTTTTCAACGACCGTCTTATCCTTTATTACCACACTGTCTGTCGCAGATTCCGCAGTCTCACGCTTTCTGCTGATTATGTAGTTCTGCATTTTCTCATTTCTCACATAATATATATAGTATCCCTTTTCCCTCATAAGGGTCCCGTGATCGTAATAATAAAATGCCTCCTCACACTCCAGTGCATCCATAAGGAACAGGATTTTTCCCTCACCCGGGAAATTATCGCGGTGCAGCCTTTTCATCTGATCGTTTATCTCTGCAGAGAAACCCATTCTGGACAGGAACCATCCCACGATCGACAGGTCATCAAAGTATTTGTTTATCTCCGCATATATCCCGCTCCACTCGCTGTCACCAAATTTTATCATGGATATGTCAAATTCAAGATTCTGTGCATCCACTGCGCCGCTGACAAATATCACCTTTGTGCCATTTTCATCATATACTTTTCCGAGAAGTATGGCTCCACGGCAGTTCATATTGCCCGGCGATGCAATTCTCCTCAGATATGTCATGACATAGTCTTCTACATATATCTTGTAATTTCCCGGGGCATTTCCCACCTGTCGTATATTCTTGGGCAGCTCATATTTCACCCTGTCGCTTGACCTCATCATCTCATTTGCTTCATCATATACTATCTCTATCATTCACCCGACCTCCTATACTCTTAAGCATCAGCCCTTACAGCTCCGCCAACGATGCATGAATAATACCATGTTGACAAGACGCTTTTTTAGGAAATCATGTCATTTGATGTGTGTAACTGCGCCCTATATTCCAGCCTATTACGACCTATATCTACAGGATCACGTAAATGAGCGCTTTATGAATCTATTGTGTAAACTTTGATAATCTTGGAAATACTCTATACTATAAAACACAGGCAGGGTATTGATATGATAAAAAAGAAGCAGCGACAAACAGAATATTTTAATCCAAATGACATTCTTGCCTGCCGTGCGCTTTCAACCAGAATATCGGATTTTCTGGCAGACAGCGGGCAGTCTTCTGACAGCACCGTGGTTTTATGCATAGGAACCGACCGCGCTACCGGTGATGCTCTCGGCCCTCTGACAGGCAGCTTTCTGACAGAGCACAACTGTCCTTTCAAAGTGTACGGAACGTTAAAAGCTCCGGTCCACGCCCTCAATCTGCGCTATACCATACACCATATATACGACCATTTTGTCTCCCCCGCCATCATCGCCGTCGACGCATCCCTTGGACGTCCTTCAGATGTAGGTATGATCACGCTCTCTAACGCCCCCCTGTACCCCGGAATCGGTGTAAATAAAAAACTCCCGGCGATAGGAGATATCTCCATCACCGGGATTGTAAATCTGTCTGGAAAGCCAGGTATGAGTCTTCTTCAGAGCACCAGGCTGTATACCGTCAGCAATATGGCACGCTTCATCTCTGACGCCATACTGTCATCATCGACACACTGACTAGTTCTCTCCCTTATAAACCTCTATGGCGCCTGACACCGTGCTTGCCGTGCCCTCCTCCATGATCGATATAAGATCAGAGAGTTTCTCTTCTGTGAGCAGATCTTTGCCAAGGAATGTGACATAGCTGTCAGTCAGATGGCTCTGCATATCAGCAAGCTGTGACTCCATGGCATTGATCTTTTCCTCGAGCTGCTTCAGATCCGCCTTAAGTGCGTCAATCTTCGGCTGCCGTCTTCCTGTTATCTCATCAGTTATAACCTGTTTTGTATCATTCTCAAATACTTTTATCGCCTCAAGCTTGCGATTGCTTATATCCTCACGCTCCGCCTCAAGCTCGCTGAGCTTTTCATCATATTTGCCAAGATTATATACACTCTCATCCTTGTCTCTTGTTATCGAGTTTCTGATAATCCTTATCTGCTTGTTGTTGGCGCGGACCTTGTTTCTTATCCGCCTGCCCTCATTGACGATCTCAAGATTCTTTACCTTGGCAAGATTGAACACTATAAAATATATGATAAATTCTGCTATGACGATCGCCTGACTGATCACCACATACGTCAAAGTGTGAACTCCGGTCTGGTATATGGTGTATGAAAGCGCCACGCATACAATCGCCGGTATACATCCGCAGAACAGGAGTATAAGCAGTATAAGCTTAAACACGTCGCCTGCTCCGCACGGAGCGAACATACAGTAGAAGAAGCCCGTATTGCAGAAGCCCGATACATTGTTCTGCTTAAACAGCTCCTTTGCCTTGAGTCTGAGCTGTCTGTTGCTCTCGTTCAGAGTGGCCGTCTCGCTCTCTATTCGGTTGCCCATACGCTCCGTCTTCTTCTTATCCTTTTTCGACTGAAGCTGCCTTATCTTGGCTCCGTTCGCCGAAAGCTGCTGGTCATATCCATCCTCTATCTCATTCTTTCTGTTTTTCAAGGTTGAACTGATCTCATCAGAAAGGCCCTTTTCCTCCTGTGAGATGCTCCTGCTGGTCTTTCTCTGTGCCGTTCTCGCCTGTTCAAGGTTGTCCTGCACATCATCGATAGCCACCACCAGCTCCCTTGCCTTTATAAGATATTCCTGATTCTCCTGGAAAACATTCTCCGATCCCATACAGTCCTCCTTATGTCTCTTATAATAGTGCATATCAAGTTTATAATATCAAATCGCCTACTAATTAACAACATAATTTTGCAATTTCTGACACATCTGACACATTTCGAATTATATTCTGAAAATACTTTCTTATCATGCACCCGGTCACTATGATTTCACAGTAATTTAATTGAACTAATACTGATTATATTTTATAATTATTACATATTGGCAATAAGCAATATTTATGGTATTTATCATTTACAGAATGGGGCTGTAAAATTACAAATTATATATGACAAGGAGAAGCGGCATGAACATTTTATTTTTTCTTACACCTAAGAGCGATGTAGCATATATTGAGGACAGTTTTTCACTGAGACAGATACTTGAGAAGATGGAGATACACAGATATTCTGCAATACCGATACTATCCAACACCGGCGAATATGTCGGCACCATAACGGAGGGTGACATTCTCTGGTACTGCAAACGCAATTCAATGAACGCACTCAAAACTGCAGAGAGTATCTTCCTTAATGATATTCCAAAGAAATTCGAGTACGCCTCCGTATCCATCAGTTCCAACATGGAGGACCTCATAGCAAGAGCCATGGTGCAGAATTTTGTTCCGGTGGTTGACGATCAGAACAAGTTCATCGGCATAGTTACACGAAAGGACATCATCGGTTACTGCTATAAGAAACTTAAGACCAGCGAATCATAAAAAACACCCGGATATGTAAGCATTTTGCCTGCATATCCGGGTATTTTAATGTAATTCAATATATCTTAATCCCTAATTTAATATCTAATTGAGATCTCCTGTTCTGTTGACAGCGCTCACGAGTGCGTGTACAGATGCATCTATGATATCATCCTTTATTCCTGCGCCCCATGTAACCTTACCACCGGCAGTCTCAACTCCGACATAGGCAACTGCCTGTGAGTTTGAGCCAGTCTGGAGTGAATGCTCCTCGTAGCATACGACCTTGAACTGTATGTCAAAGTGCTTCTTTATAGCGTTGCTCACGGCATCCAGACGTCCATTTCCCTTGCCGTGGTAAACCTTCTTCACACCGTTCTTCAGAATGGTTATCTCTGTGGATATTCCATCTCCCTGTACGAAGTGATTCTCAAGCATCTTGATAGGGCCATCTATATTGACATATGTATTCTGGAATATATCCAATACTTCCTTTGGACTGAGCTCCTTGTGCTCCTTATCTGACACATCCTTTACTGTGTAGCCCAGATCCTCTCTGAACTTTGCAGGAAGGTCAAAGCCGTACTTTGTCTGGAGGATGAATCCAATTCCACCCTTTCCTGACTGGCTGTTTATTCTAATAACATCGCCATCATACTTTCTTCCGATATCCTCAGGATTAAGCGGCAGATATGGACAGGTCCACCTTCCGTCTCCTTGCTCTTTTCTAAACTTCATTCCCTTGGCAATGGCATCCTGATGTGAGCCTGAGAATGCGGCAAATACAAGCTTTCCTGTATATGGTGAACGCTCGTAAACCTTCATTCCTGTAACTCTCTCATACATCTCTGTTAGCGACGGTATATCGCTGAGATCTATCTCAGGGTCAACTCCATGGGTGAACATGTTCATGCAGAGTGTGATCACGTCCACATTTCCTGTTCTCTCACCATTTCCAAATAATGTTCCCTCTATTCTGTCTGCGCCGGCAAGGATACCAAGCTCTGCATCAGCCACTCCACAGCCTCTGTCATTGTGAGGATGAAGTGACAGGATAATATTCTCCCTGTCGTGGAGGTTCTTGCTCATATACTCTATCTGGCTTGCGTAAACATGCGGAAGTGACATCTCGACTGTTGCAGGGAGGTTGATTATAACCTTTCTGTCCGGTGTCGGCTTCCATACATCGATAACTGCGTTGCAGACCTCAAGTGCATAGTCAACCTCTGTTCCGGTGAAGCTCTCCGGTGAATACTCAAAACGATATGGAACGCCGTACTCATCAGCCATCTTGTTGAGCAGCTCTGCTCCATCCACTGCTATCTTAAGTATCTCTTCCTTTGACTTTCTGAACACCTGCTGTCTCTGGGCAAATGATGTTGAATTGTACAGATGTACGATCACGTTCTTTGCCCCCTCTATAGCCTTAAATGTCTTCTCTATGATATGTGGTCTTGCCTGTGTAAGTACCTGTATCGTGACATCATCAGGTATGAGATCCTGCTCTATAAGTGTTCGGCAGAACTCGTACTCAGTCTCGGACGCTGCAGGGAATCCGATCTCTATCTCCTTGAAACCGATCCTGACAAGCTCCTTGAAAAATTCCAGCTTCTCATCAAGGCTCATAGGTACGATCAGAGCCTGATTACCGTCTCTCAGATCCACGCTGCACCAGATAGGTGCTTTGTCAATATACTCCTTGTTTACCCAGTCTGTGCACTGTACCGGCGGCATGTAATAGCCACGCTTGTAATTCTGATAATTCTTCATTGATATAACCTCCTACTTAAGCAAAAAAAAACTCACATCTCCTAATCACTATAGAGACGTAAGTTACGCGGTACCACTCTATTTCATACAATAATGTATGCTCTCATCGCAGATACAGATGAACGATATACTTACCGCCGTCTTATACCCTCCTGCTGTAACGGTCAGGCTCCGTCCCTTCCTACTTCACACGATCATCTGACGTGCCATTCAGCGGGCTGCTCCAAGGCGAGTTCAAACCCTATCGATCACCGCCTCACACCATCCGGCGGTTCTCTGAACATCTCCAGAATTCTACTGCTCCTCTTCATCGCATTATCTAGGCTGACTCTAACACATACAAGTGTCAGATGTCAACCCCTTTTCGCTATAATCCTATATATATTAACAGTTCTACCAGACAATAAATCTCTTGTTCTTGAGAGATCTTCCGCCTGCTGTAAGCATCAGTATACCCACTACAAGACCAGTAACTATAGTTATAACCCCAAGTGCTATGTTGAGTGCTCCAACCTGCTTCATAGTCTTATATGCTTTCTCCATACTCATATGCTCCTTTCTATAAGCCTTTATCAATTCTCAGATATGGTAAGTATATCATGTGATATTGCTTCTTACAACTTAAAACTTGAATTAGTTTATTTTACTTTACACCCCGCCCGTGATAAAATAACTGTGTTTCGGATCATTATATTTGTATACAGAAGGAGTATCAATATGCCAGCAATAACAAATGACTGGGCTGAATATCTTAAGCCTGAATATAAGAAACCTTACTATAAAAAGCTGTTTGATTTTGTGGGGCAGGCATACGCAACGGAAACTGTCTACCCACCAGCCGATGATATATTCAACGCATTTCACACAACGCCGTTATCCCATGTAAAATGTGTGATAATCGGTCAGGATCCATATCATGAGCCGGGGCAGGCACACGGTCTGAGTTTCAGTGTGAAACCAGGTGTCACCATACCACCATCGCTCGTCAACATATATCAGGAGCTTCACGATGATCTGGGATGTAAGATCCCCAATAACGGATATCTTGAGAAGTGGGCCGACCAGGGAGTCCTCATGCTCAATGCCGTGCTGACCGTTCAGGCTCACAGAGCCGGTTCCCATCAGGGAAAGGGCTGGGAACATTTTACCGATGCAGCGATCAGGATCCTGAACGAGCAGGACAGACCTATCGTGTTCATCCTGTGGGGTGCATACGCCCAGAAGAAGGCCGCATTCCTGAACAACCCACACCACCTGATCCTGAAGTCCGCACACCCAAGTCCACTGTCTGTATACAGGGGCTTCTGGGGAAGCAAGCCGTTCAGCAAGACCAACGATTTCCTGGTTGCAAACGGAGTCGAGCCTATCGACTGGCAGATCGAGGACATTTGATTTTGGAGGACTGTACACATGGAGATTTATATTGTAAGACACGGTGAGACCGTATGGAATAAAAAGAAGCTGCTTCAGGGCCGGACTGACATTGAGCTCAGCGATAAAGGCCGGGAGCTCGCCAGGATCACAGGAGAAAATCTGAGAGACACACACTTTGATATGGTGTTTTCCAGTCCGCTTAAGAGGGCTTACGAGACAGCCAGCCTCATTGTCGGCGACAGGGACATTCCAATTGTGAAGAATGACCTCATAAAGGAAATGTGCTTTGGCACCTGGGAAGGGCAGAATATGTCAGAACTTCTGGCAGACGGCGGTCAGGATTTCCAGTATTTCTTCAAGCATCCTGAGCTCTATCATCCGGTTGGAAACGGCGAATCATTTGAGGAACTCTGCCAGCGGGCGGCCAGATTCATGACTGAGTATGTAGAGCCACTCTCCTCAAAATATTCAAGGATCATGATCGTTGCCCACGGTGCGATAAACAAGGCGATGATGATGCATGTGAAAAAGCATCCGCTCGAGGAGTTCTGGTCAGGCGGACTGCAGCAGAACTGCAACGTGATAATGCTTGACTACTCGGACAACGTATATACGATCATCGATGAGACTAAAATTTTCTATTAGATTATAAATAGATCATAAAAACAAAGAGCGCTGTCCCGGCTTCATCCATGATACAACCTATCATGAATGTTTCAGGTTCAGCGCTCTCTGCACTTCCAGTATCCGCTCTTCTATCTTATCTGCGAGCATATATATCTGTTCATTATATTTTCCATCTATTCTCCGCATAGCCTCGGGAAGGGGATTGAGAATGTCCGTATACGACTGCTTTATCTTCTTCTGTATCCACCTCACATCAGGCATGTAAACTATCGTCCTGAGATTGTGGAGCCTGTCCGCAAGCTTCACGATCACCGTCTGGTATGAGCCCTGGGAAAACAGCCTTCTGGCATATACGGAAAACGGTTCGCCCTGTATCCTGGTCAGAAGTCTCACCTGCTCGCGTATGTCCGCACCAAATGCATTCTCTATATCGTCAAGTGTACATTCTGTATCTTCAACCGTGTCGTGAAGAAGTGCAGTTATGAGGATATCCTCGTCGGTTATCCCACACTCTTCTCTCAGGATATTGTATACGCCAAGTATATGTTCATCATAATAAGGCATCATACCGCCATTCCCACGGCGCATCTGCCCTTCATGAAATGCTTTTGCCATATCCATAGCCTGCTGTATGCGTTCTGAAACCTGTACATCCGGTCCAACCATATCATCAACGCCTTTTTCCAGTGTCATGTCAGCCATCTTCTTATCCCTTTCAGTACATCCCAAACTACACAAAGTATAACATAGCAGCCTTGAATAATCTATCCATTTTTTATATACTTAACAAATGTGCTTCTATTAAATTTTACATTTACAATGAAATATTTTTTACTTTGCACATCACACTTTACAAAAGGAGTATATACATGGACATAATCAAGAAAATTGCTCAGGAGATAGGCTGTCGTGACAGCCAGGTTGAAGCAGCGGTGAAACTCATCGATGAAGGCAACACCATTCCATTCATCGCCAGATATAGAAAGGAAGCCACCGGCTCCCTCAACGACGAACAGCTTCGTCTTCTTCACGAAAGACTTGTATACCTTAGAAATCTCGAGGACAAAAAGGCTCAGGTCATCGCAAGTATAGAGGAGCAGGGAAAACTTACAGACCAGCTCAGGGCGGACATTGAGAAAGCCGAGACCATGGTTCTGGTTGACGATCTCTACAGACCATACAGACCTAAGAGAAAGACAAGAGCAACCATCGCCAAGGACAAAGGGCTGGAGGGGCTTGCAAACATCATCATGCTACAGATGACCAGAACTCCGATAGTCAAGGAAGCTGAAGCTTATGTGTCTGAGGAGAAGGGCGTTGCAGACACCAGCGAAGCCATCGCAGGCGCAATGGACATAATCGCTGAAAATATATCTGACACTGCCGATTACAGAACTCACATAAGAGATCTCACCACCAGACACGGTGTGCTGAGAACAACGGCAAAGGACCCGGAGGCCGAATCCGTATACGAGATGTACTACGACTTCTCTACCCCTGTATCCAAGATGACCGGATACAGAACACTCGCCGTTAACCGCGGTGAAAAGGAAAAGTTCATCACGGTAAAGATCGAAGCACCCGTCAACGACATAATATCATATCTGGAAAAACAGATCATCGTCAGAGACAATTCTGAAACCGAACAGATACTTTCAGACGTGATCGCAGACAGCTATGACAGGCTCATAGCTCCTGCCATTGAGAGAGAGATCAGAAACGCCCTCACTGAAACCGCTGAGGACGGTGCCATCAAGGTATTTGCATCGAACCTGCAGCAGCTTCTCATGCAGCCTCCTATCGCAGGGCAGACAGTGCTCGGCTGGGATCCGGCGTTCAGAACCGGCTGTAAGCTCGCCGTTGTGGATCCGACCGGAAAGGTTCTCGACACCGTTGTCATATTCCCAACAGCACCTCAGGAGAAGGTAGCAGAGGCTAAAAAGACTGTGAAGGCTCTTATAAAGAAGTACGGCATAACTCTCATATCCGTGGGAAATGGTACGGCATCCAGAGAGTCAGAGATGGTGATCGCCGAGCTCATCAGTGAACTTGACACACCTGTACAGTACGTGATAACCAACGAGGCCGGAGCTTCTGTATACTCAGCCAGCAAGCTTGCCACCGAGGAATTCCCTCATTTTGATGTTGGTCAGAGAAGTGCGGCTTCCATCGCCAGAAGAGTACAGGATCCTCTGGCAGAGCTGGTCAAGATCGATCCAAAGGCTATCGGAGTCGGTCAGTATCAGCACGATATGAACCAGAAGAAGCTGACAGAAGCCCTGGACGCAGTTGTTGAGGATTCTGTAAATAAAGTCGGCGTCGACCTCAATACCGCTTCTGCCCCACTCATGGAGCACATTTCCGGAATAAACAAGACGCTGGCCAAGAATATCGTGGATTACAGAGAGGCAAATGGACGCTTCAACACCAGAAAGGAACTCCTCAAGGTTGCCAAGCTCGGACCTAAGGCATTTGAACAGTGCGCAGGTTTCATGAGGATTAGCGGCGGCTCAAATCCTCTGGACGCCACATCTGTTCATCCAGAGAGTTATGATATAGCCACTGCCCTGCTGAGCCACATCGGCTACACTACCGATGACATTGCGTCCGGCAGACTCAAGGATCTGTCAAAAGCCGCCGGCAACATCAAAAAGCTCGCCGAGGAGCTGGGAACCGGAACGATAACTCTCACCGACATCATAAAGGAGCTGGAAAAGCCTGCCCGTGATCCTCGTGACGAGATGCCAAAGCCGATCCTCAGAGGCGATGTCCTTGAGATGAAGGATCTGACGGAGGGAATGATTCTCAAGGGAACCGTCAGAAACGTGATCGACTTCGGCGCATTTGTGGATATAGGTGTTCATCAGGACGGACTTGTCCACATCTCAGAGATGTCCGACAAATTCATAAAGCACCCTCTTGACGTGGTGAGCGTCGGCGACATAGTCCAGGTAAAGGTCATCGGCATAGACCTCGCCAAGAAACGTATACAGCTCTCCATGAAGGGTATTTAACACACGACAAAATACAGTAACATATTTAAGCCTCCAGCATAGTTTATACAGAGAAAACTTATGTGTGGAGGCTTTTATAGTGGAACAAAACAGAAACTGCAGCCGTAACGGCCAGAATCGATGCTACTATAACCAAGGAACCTCTGTTAAATATACCGCCTCATCCGGCTCCAAGCCACGTTCCTGTGAATCCGGCACTGCCCCATCCGCAAGATCAGGCAGGCCCCTTGGAATGGCTTATATCCCTGAACAGCCCTTTGAAAATCTGTACGATGCAAAGTGCGGACTTGTGGAGGGAACCATGTTCAAGGATCTCAATCTGATATTCTGCGGGGTAAGGGGGAAATAGCCATGAATAAAATGAACAAAAAACAGCTTATGCGCTTTATCACAGAGGTCTCTTTTGCACTCGACGATATTGCGCTCTATCTCGACCTTCATCCCGACTGCACCAAGGCGCTTTCGAGCTATGACAACTATCAGAGCATGCGCACCCAGGCTATAAATGATTACGTGAACATGTATGGGCCGCTGAACAAATATCAGGTCACTGACAACAACTATTTCAACTGGGTCAATGACCCTTGGCCATGGGAAGGAGAGTGTAACTGCTAATGTGGGTTTATGAAAAAAGATTACAATTTCCTATAAATATAAAGGAAACCAACGCAAAGCTGGCTCAGGACATAATCAGTCAATACGGCGGCCCAGACGGCGAAATGGGCGCCTCCATGAGATACCTGTCGCAGAGATATTCCATGCCTGACAAGAAGGTCAAGGCGGCTCTGACCGACATCGGAACCGAGGAACTTGCCCATCTCGAGATGGTTGCGACCATCATTTACCAGCTCACAAGGGATCTGAGCATCGAGGAGATCAAGGCATCAGGATTTGACAAATATTATATCGACCACACCACCGGCATCTGGCCCCAGGCGGCAGGAGGAATTCCATTTAACGCATGTGAATTCCAGTGCAAGGGCGACGCCATAACTGATCTTTTTGAGGATATGGCTGCAGAGCAGAAAGCCAGGTCGACCTACGACAACATCCTCAGACTGTGCAAGGATCACCCGGACGTATATGAGCCTATCAAGTTCCTGCGCGAGAGGGAGATCGTGCACTTCCAGAGATTTGGCGAATGCCTTGAGGCTGTAAAAGATACCCTCGATCACAAGAATTTCTATGCATTCAACCCTTCATTTGACACCAAGGCACCTTGTTTAAAGAATAATTGAAAATTAGAAATATCGGTGGTAAAATGATGTCACTTTTAACAAGAGAAGAGGCGGTGTTATGTCAGAAAAACAGATCAACCATTCACAGAGATTCGGAATCATACTGGTTCTGTCATGCGGAATCATGTGGGGCATAAGCGGAGTCCTTGGACAATACGTGTTCCAGTCGTCAGATGTAAATGCCACACAGCTTTCCATAATCAGACAGTTTATATCCGGTGTCGTCCTGCTTGTCATCGCCGCCGTAAAGAGAGATAAAAGGGCTTTGACCATATGGTCAAAGCCTAAAAGTGTCATATCTATGCTGTTCTTTGCACTCTCAGGTGTCATGGGCGTGCAGTTCACATACTTCGCTTCCATCGAACATTCCAACGCCGCAACCGGCACAGTGATCCAATTCACATACATAATCATGCTGCTGTTGTACACAACGATCTTCATGCACAAGAGACCTCATATATATGAAGCAGCCTCAGTCGTATGCGCATTTGCAGGTATCTTTCTGATCGCCACACACGGCAGTCTGAATTCCCTTGCCATATCCAGGCCGGCGCTCATATGGGGACTCACCTCAGCGGTATGTTTCACTATATACTGCCTTTATCCTCAGAATCTCTACAATGAATATGGTCTGGTAAATATCATAGGCTGGTCATCACTCATAGCCTCCATTTTCCTTGCGCTGGTCACGAAAACATTCTCACTGCCTCACATGGATGGAAGGATAATTGCAGCCTCACTTGCGGTAGCCATTGTGGGTTCCCTCATTCCATTTACAATATACGGTCTCGGCATCAGCATCCTCGGAAGCGTGAAGGCGAGTCTTTTTGTCACAGTCGAGCCCGTGTCAAGTGCCCTGCTGACGTGGATCTTTCTGGGAACCCGGTTCACCCGCATGGATCTGATCGGTTTTCTCCTGATTCTTGGATCCATACAGGTTGTTGCCATAATGACATTTCACAATGAAAAACACATAGTAAAAGCTGAACAGACCCATCTGTCATGATGAAAGTCCATCCAGCTCATCTATCGCACATCTCATAACCCGGATCTCCTGAAGCTTTTCATCAAGGAGCTTCTCCCGGTGTGTGAGTTTTTCGTATATATCTCTTCTTCGTCCGTCAAGGCTTTGCAGCCCGGTTCTGCGGCTGTGTATCGCATCCCGCTGTGCACAGAGCTTATCAAGTTCAGCCCTGCCTTCCTCAAGCTCCTCAGTCAATCTCTTTCTTCCGCTCTTCTTCCTGAGCCCCCAGTATTTTGACAACGCATATCCAATATAGTATGCAAGCCCTGCAGCTCCGACAGCGAAGAGCATCGCATACACAAGTCGTCCGTCCGGGAGAATATTATCACCCCGTGCGACCAACGCATACATTATAACTATTGACAATATCCCCAGTATCATGAGTGGTACAAGTGCTGTTCTTACTCCAGTCCTTATCCAGCTTCTTCTGTACTCCTTAGGAAGCTCGTCCAGATGGCGTCTGAGCGTCGTGATCTCAAGTTCGCTTTTCCGCTCCTGTGCCCACACCGAGTTGAGCTCACCCAGAACATCAGGGCTGACCTCGTAGTCCTTTTGCAGGCTCATATATTCCCGGACCGCAGCGTCCGCCTCGTATGTCTGACATTTCATCCTGAGTATCTGTCTGACCTGTCTAAGTGTATCGTGATAAAGCTCCCGTCCCATTTTTCTGCCAGATCTTGCATATAGCCCCGACACCTCTATCATCATGTCGACCGCAAGCTTTATTCCGTCTCTGCTTTCAAGATCAGCAACATTCAGTTTATCGAGCAATCTGCCAAATTCTGTATTTTTGTTGGCTCTGGCGTATTCACTGTAGTCGGATCGTTCAAATCTCTCGCCTTCCACCGCCAGGATTCTGTAATCCTTCAGCATGGATGATATATCGAAGTTCTTCTCACAGCCCACCATACGGTTCAGGCAGATGGAGTATATATTGTCGCGCCCCTCAAGCTCCAGGATACCCAGAATGGCCTCCGTCAGAGCACCATCCCTTGTACTGTTATCCACCGGATAATCAATTCTTTTATATTCTCTGACCGCGGCGGGCACAAACTTCACCTCGGCCTTTCCATCAGCCAGCTCTCCATAAATATATCCGTGTGCTCCTGTGGACTCACTCGACACAGCCTCCGGGCTTCCAGAGTAATAAGCCTTTCCAGGCACCTTCATCTCATATTTCTGGTGGCCGCCAAATGCAATATAGTCAAATCCACTGATACGCAGCCTGTTCCAATCGACCGGCATCCTCCTCCGGTCACCCCCACATGCGATCAACATATTATGTACCGATTCATCCCGCGGCTCTGCATCATCCACAACCCTGGCATCCATCTTCCTGTCAAAATAGCTCACGCCGTATATATCAACGTCCTTGTCCGGAAAATGAATATGATCCAGCGCCATGGTCGCCTGCTCATCCCTGACCGCTGTGTACCCCATGTCTCCAATCTGTTTGTCTCCAGTCTGTTTGTCTCCAATCTGTCTTATTCCAGGGCTTCCGATCACACACACACGTGATCTGAAACCGTAATCAAGAAGTGGCGCATCGCTGCCCAGATTATCCTGAAATCCGGCAGCATATATGACCACTGTATGCTTTAAGCTTCCAAATATCTCATCAAGCCATGCAAGCTCTTCCTCAGATGGCTGATGGTCAAACAGATTGCCTGCAACCAGAAGAAAATCCACGTCAAGCTCCCCGGCGCGTGCCACCACAGCCTCAAATGTCATGTATATTTCGTTTTTCCTCTCGCCACTCCATACACACTCCCGGTCAGGCAGCGCGCCGAGCAGCACATCGGATATATGTATAAACGTTATCTTTTTCATCAATCTGTATATTCCAATCCCAAGCATGAAAATGCATTATAATCCGTATTTGTTATGTGTGAGCATGACGCACGCCCCACATTTACATACTCTTTTATAATTATATTAGTATATGTCGATACACGCAAGTGCAACGACATAATGTATGTCGTTCACAGGTGCGACAGCCTTCACGCATCAATACGCTTCATTATTTCATGTCATCTGACCCTAAAACGTTCATTTCAACAGTCAGAGCATTATTTTGCCAAGTTTAATTTGTTTTTAACTTGTTTTTCTCAATTGACTTTTAGATATGGCTTGCTTATAATATGTTAATGTAGTTTTTTGAAGTATTAATGGAGGATATAATTATGGCAGTCAAGTATGTGTTTGTCACTGGTGGTGTTGTATCTGGACTCGGTAAGGGTATTACTGCTGCTTCTCTTGGACGTCTTCTCAAGATGAGAGGATATAAAGTCACAAGCCAGAAGTTCGACCCTTATATCAATATCGATCCGGGAACAATGAACCCTATCCAGCACGGCGAAGTTTTTGTCACTGACGACGGCGCCGAAACGGATCTGGATCTCGGTCACTATGAGCGTTTTATAGACGAAAGTCTCAACAAGAATTCTAATGTAACAACCGGAAAGGTATACTGGAGCATCCTTCAGAAGGAGCGCCATGGTGATTTCGGAGGACACACAGTACAGGTAGTGCCACATATCACCAATGAGATAAAAGACAGATTCTACAGAAATCCCGACGCAAAGGATACTGAGGTAGCGATAATCGAGATCGGCGGAACCGTTGGAGATATCGAAAGCCAGCCATTCCTTGAGGCTATCAGACAGTTCCAGCATGAGGTCGGTCCTAAGAACTGCATCATGATCCATGTAACTCTTATCCCTTATCTGAAGGCTTCAGGTGAGATCAAGACCAAGCCTACCCAGGCGAGCGTTAAGAATCTTCAGGGAATGGGTATTCAGCCGGATATCCTCGTATGTCGTTCCGATCTCCCTCTTGATCAGGGTATCAAGGATAAGATCGCACTGTTCTGTAACGTGCCGAGCAGGAACGTTATACAGAATCTTGACGTGGATGTTCTGTATGAGGTTCCACTTGCCATGGAGAAGGAGCATCTTGCCGATGTAGTATGTGAGTGCCTGGATATGGAATGTCCTCCACCTGCAGAGCACGCATGGCATGAGTGGACAAGCATGATAGATGCATGGAAGCATCCTGAGAGGAATGTAAGAGTTGCTCTGGTCGGAAAGTATGTATCACTTCACGATGCCTACATCTCAGTAGTTGAGGCATTGAAGCACGCAGGTGTTGCCAACAAGGCAGAGGTTGAGATCAAGTGGGTCGACTCCGAGCTTGTAACAAAGGAGAATGTCGCTGAGATCCTCGGCGATGTGGATGGAATCCTTGTTCCGGGCGGCTTTGGCGACAGAGGTATAGAGGGAATGATCACTTCTATCAATTACGCCAGAACACACAAGGTTCCTTACCTTGGACTGTGTCTCGGAATGCAGCTCACGATAGTTGAATTTGCAAGAAATGTACTTGGATATTCAGACGCCCACAGCTCTGAGTTCAATCCAAACTCATTCCACCAGGTAATCCACATCATGCCAAACCAGCACGATGTAACCGACCTTGGAGGTACCCTCAGACTTGGTTCATATCCTTGTGTGCTTGCAAAGGATTCAAAGTCATACCAGTTGTACGGCACAGAATATATCCACGAGCGTCACAGACACAGATACGAGGTCAACAATGACTATCGCCAGGCTCTGACTGACAACGGAATGGAGCTTGTCGGCCTGTCACCTGACGGACATATCGTCGAGATGGTCGAGATTCCTGAGCATCCTTGGTTCATCGGAACACAGGCACATCCGGAATTCAAATCAAGACCAAACAAGCCACATCCTCTTTTCAAAGGATTTGTAGCAGCTGCACTTGAGCATATGGATAAATAATATATAGAGACAGGGAGTATATCAACTGCTGATATACTCCCTGTCTTTCTGTTTATTATGTTTTATAGCAGGTCTGTAAATGACCTTCCGGATCACTCCACCACGTCAAGAAGTTCCGCAAATGTATGGATCTCCGCATCCTTATCCTTCACACTACCAAACCCGTATGCCGCGTGAATGAACTTTATCCCGGCAAATCTGGCACTGTCGCAGTCGCCCTGGATGTCGCCGACATATGCAGCATCCTCTATTCCATTCTTCTCCATGAGTATCTTTATACTCTCGCCCTTTGATACCTTTGTATCTCCCCAGCAGAGTATATCCTTAAAATACTTTCCAAACCCGTAATAATCAAGAAATGCCTCTATATATCCGCTCTGGCAGTTGCTGACTATAAACAGCCTGTGTGATCCCGAAAGCTTCGCAATGGTATCCTCTACACCATCGTACAGAACGCCGCCATGTTCACTGAGATACTCGTTCTCATAGTCTCCGCAGGCATCCACAAGCTGAGTCCTTCTGTCCTCCGAATACGCTCCGAACAGCTTGTCGGCAATGGCATCCATAGGCATACCCATAACGGATTTGATATCGGCCTCTGTCACCTTCATGTCCACATCAGCCTGTCTTTCGAGGACTTCACTCCAGGACGCAGCCACATTTGCCGCGCTGTCCCACAGAGTTCCATCCATGTCAAATATAAGTGATTCTACCTTCATATTCTACCTCTCGTATATTCTATTCAAGTATATGGTCAACACCCTGTTTGATGATGGTCACAACGTGCTCATCGGCCAGGGAATATATTATATTCTTGCCCTCTCTTCTGCTTTTTATCAATTTGGCCTGCTTCAGCACCCTGAGCTGGTGTGAAATAGCCGATGCATTCATATCCAGACGCTCTGCGATGTCTCCGACACTCAGTTCCTGCTTAAGCAGGGCGAACATGATGGATATACGTGTCGCATCGCCAAACACCTTGAACAGGTCTGCCAGATCTGCGAGATCCGACTGTTCCAGTTCATAACTGTCAAAAAAAATATTTTTATCTTCTGCCATATCTATGGTCCTTTCTGCTCCCAAACAAGCAACTCATGTGTTCCATTTGAACAAGTATTCATATGTAAATTTACTACACTTACTTTTTTGTGTCAAGTCACCTGAATCTCATGAATATTTCAAATGATAACTGCACACAATTACATCATACTGAAACGCCGCATTTGGCGCGATCATATTGGAGGTCAAAAATGAAAACATTAAATTGCATATGTCTCACACTGACCATAATCGGTGCTATCGTATGGGGCATTATAGGACTGTTCAGCTACAACATAGTGGACGGCATCTTCGGTGCCGGAACTGCATTTTCCAGAATAATCTATACTCTGGTGGGTGTTGCCGGACTGTATACCATCTCCTTCTACTGGTTCCTCGACAGGGATTAACAGCATTAATATGCAAATGCCCGCATCTATAAAAGTGCAGGCATTGTATTACATATCATAAAACAAATTCTGTTATTATCATAAATCCTATGCATACGCACAGTGCCAGTACAAGCGGCACAGATATGATCCTCGGTCTCTTGGCCTCAGTGTTCCTGTTTCTCCTGAACATCGCCAGCATATCCATATGTCTTTTATTCAGATACGCAAGAAGCACTATCAACGCTGCAGCCGCGCACAATCCCATAAATGCAAATGGAATATAGATCAATATCGTCTGCTTGAGCTGATCCGGTGCTATTCCCTCGGAAGCCTGTTTTTCCACCATCTCTTTGAGCACGCTGACATGTGATGCTATATAGCTGATGATGACCGATATCTCATTAAAACAAAAATGAGCATACATGGTCGTAAATATACTTCCCGTCGCCTCAGCAAGAAATCCCAGCATCATTCCCAGAACCATCGCATATGCCATCTGATTGAAATTCATGTGCATGGCTCCAAACATTATGCCGCCAATGATTATAGCCGCCAGTCTGCTGCTGTATCTGTAGCTTCCCATTATGACGCCTCTGTAGGCAAGCTCCTCCACGATTCCCGGAGTGACCGCCATGAGAAGTGTTGACACCCACAGCTTATGGTTCGACACAAGCCCTGTTGCAAGCTCCGTAGTGGCACTCTCCACCCACAGAAGGCTTATGGCATTTATGAGTGTCATAAGAGGCTCAAGAGCCACAACGAATGCCGGAACGATGATTATCGCCAGCCAGTGCGTCTTCTTCAGTCTGAGCGTTTCGCGCAGATCACATTTGCTTATAAGAATATATATGATCGTCGGCACGAATATCATGCTCTGGCTCAGGATCAGATTCTGGACCATGGTTATATGTGAGCCGATATTCGTCTTCCACAGGATCATAACAACACACAGATACACACATATCAGCGACAGGAAAAACCATGACGCTCCGTGTACCTTTCTCTGAACATTGTCCTGTCTCATACGCTTACTCTACTATAGCGATGGCTTCTATCTCTATAAGCACATCCTTAGGGAGTCTTGCAACCTCCACGCATGAACGTGCAGGAAAATCGCTTGTGAAGAAGTCCTTGTAAATGTCATTTATCTTGCCGAAGTCATTCATATCCTTGATAAATACTGTCGTCTTAACGACCTTGTCCATGGATGAACCTGATGCCTCTATTAGATTCTTGAGATTGCCGATAGCCTGTCTTGCCTGTACTGTGACATCTCCCTCAACCAGAGTATTTGTCTCAGGATCGATAGGTATAACTCCTGATGTAAAAAGCATTCCATTCACGAGAACCGCCTGTGAATATGGTCCTATTGCCGCTGGTGCCTTTGGTGTACTTATTATTGTCTTCATGTTTTGTTCCTCCTGTTTTTTACTGTTATATATGATGAACTATTGTTCCTCATCCATCTCGCTCAGCTCCGCCATGAGAGCCTTTCTGTTGTTTCGCCTTCCGCCATTGCTTCTGGTGAATTTCACAGTGCCTTTTCTGTCAGGCACAGGCTCCGGTGATCGTCTGGATACCGGTTTCTTCGTCTCCGGCTTTGCACGTTTCACAACATCGTCTTTGGTTGTTCCTTTTTTCGCAAGCTCTGCCCGTTCTTCCTCGGACAGTATCTCAATGTTTTTCTCTGTGATCCTTATCTTACCGTCCTTGAGAAGCTTGCCAACCGCCGTCTTAAATGCTCTCTTGCTTATTCCAAATTCCTTCTCTATGACCTTTGAATCTGCCTTGTCATTGAACGGGAGCACTCCATTATATGAATCGACGATATTCAATATCATCTCTGCATTCTCTCTGATCTGCATCTTTATCGGCTTCTGCATGGTGAGGTTCAGCTTGCCGTCTTCCCTGACTGACGCAACCCTGCCCTCAACGTGGTCGCCGGCATATATGGCACTGTGTATCTCTTTCTTCGGGATAAGAGCTGAATATTTGTTGTCCACAGCGACAAATGCGCCATACTCCGAGCTGTACTCTATAACTATTCCCGATATAGCATCGCCCTGCTTATATGGGGAATTGCTGCTCAGATACTCATAAACCTTCATGGACACACACAGTCTGTCCGATTTGTCAGTGTACATTCTGACCAGATATTCATGGTTCTCTCTCACCGGGCCAACCTGCTCCTTAAACGGAAGCAGAATATCCTTTTCAAGTCCCCAGTCCATGAATGCACCGATCTTGGTAGTTCCCACACACCTGAGAACTGCCATCTTACCCATAGTTATATATGGAACATTCACAGTTGCAATGAGTCTGTCATCGGAATCCCTGTATATGAACACGTTGATGTGCTCGCCTGTCTTTATGCCATTCGGAACCTGCTTTCTCGGAAGAAGCACCTCACTGTCAGAATCTGCACATCCAAGATACACACCAAATTCCTTTTCTCTCTTTACTATAAGATCATTCCATTCGCCTATCTTTATCATCGTCATACCGTCCTCTTAATTTTTTCTGTCGACACAGTATATCATATATCCTTACTGCTCCGTTCAAACTGGACAACACACCTTGTCCTGTCCTCTTCATCTGCCAGGACTATCTGAACATATCTGTCGTCAATATACCTCTTTACTACTATAACATCATCTTTCACATATTGCATCTTATATTCCGCTCTGACTGCAATAATATCCGCAACATCATCCACGTATTCCTGGGCAAGAGCAATATACGCTTCATTATTCATATGATTGTTGGAGTCTATCTGATAAGACATGACCTTTCTGGTATCTATAGTCTCCGCATCGCCCAGCAGTTTTACCTTGCGCGGCGCATACTCCATGTCTATGGCAGGCTCCATCGGATATGCGTCTGACACCTCTTTTTCTATCTTGACAGGCCTCAGTCTCTCAGTGTCCATATAACTCCAAATGGATGCCGCCTTGACTATGCGTTCTCCATTCTCGTCCAGTATATCTATATTTCTGAATCCCAGAGATGCCTTGAAATCATATGCCCACGTCCTGACCTTGATCTTCTCTCCCATCGCAGGATATCTGACCACCTCTATCTGCCAGGAAACCAGGAACCATGCCCTGTGATGCTCTGCCAGATAATCCAGTCCTATGCCGACCTCCTCAGACTGCAGTATGGCACAGTCCTGGAAATAGTTCGCTATGGTCGCCATGTTTGATATCTTATTACCACCGGTCTCACTGTACCTGACGATCGCTTCATATGAATACATTACGCCACCTCCATGATGCTCATTTTACTATAATTTTATACCCTATTTAGAGGTCTATCGCAAGGCGAAAAATTTTTTTGAAATTTTTTAAAAAAGTGCTTGCATTATTCTGAGCTTTAGTATATACTACCATTTGTTGAGGCAATGGGCTATCGCCAAATGGTAAGGCACTGGACTCTGACTCCAGCATTTTCAAGGTTCGAATCCTTGTAGCCCAGCTACTAAGACTTGAGATTTATCTCAAGTCTTTTTTTATTTCACAAACCACTTCATATAATGATAGCTACTGCGATTGCTATAGTGAGCAGTCCGCTCCACAGCATATAAAAAAGACATGTCGTTAGGCTCCGACATGTCTTTCGTGTATTGCTATCTGTGAAAAATTTCATTGGCGTAACAAAAATGTAACATATTTTTAAAACATTATCAATAGGTTTTCGCGTATTTTTCTAAAAATTCAATTTCAATTCAAGCAATTTTCGCGCATTATTCTCAAATATATTGTTTTTGTCCACATCTTCCAGATTAAGGGCCTCTATGTCTGCACATGACTGTTCCTGATCAGACCATGGGCTGTCCGTTCCGAACAGGATCTTGTCAGATCCGTGAGCTGCCACTATCTTCTTAAACATGTCACCATCAAGAAGCTGCCATCTGTGCGGTGTCCCCTCCCGCCAGTCTATCTGTCCGTAGGAAAATGCCGTATCAAAATACACATCTCTTCCGCAAAGTCTGTTCAGCACGTCATCCCACATCTGCCATCCACCCATATGGGCAAGCACAAGCTTGTCAGGCCCAACCTCATCCAGCACCTCCTCCGCCATTGCAGGAGTGCAGTGAGTCACATCAGGAAGTCCTATGTCTGTTCCCGCATGTGTCACCACGATAAGCCCAAGCTCTGTGGCATAGCTGATTATCCTTTTATATCTTATATCGTTGAAAAACGCTCCCTGATAGTCAGGATGGAGCTTTATTCCCTTCAGACCTTTATCGCATATATCCCTGAGTATCTCTTTGTAATTGTCATTGTCGGGATGTATTCCTCCAAACGACCACACATGTGTCTCTGAAAAGCGCTCATTCTCCTCAACTGCGAATTCATTTATATGCTTATATTGTTTCGGAGACGTTGCCACCGGAAGTACCACAGACACATCCACATGTCTGCTCCTCATGTCATTCTCCAGTCCGTCAAGTGTGCCATCCGAATGTGCCTTTGTCCCGGATCTGCTCTCAAGGAGCCCCACAGTCTTGGCTGCTATTCTGTCAGGATATGTGTGTGTGTGAAAATCTATTATCATTACTATTCCTCCTATACATTTATTCCGCATAAACGCAGAACATCTTGCAGCGGCCAGACTGTTCACGTTCTCCATATCCACAGTTGAAAAACATCGGATTTTGAGGTATCTTTATCAGAGATATTTCCACGAAGGAGGAAACATGAGCAAACGAAAAAAGAAAATGACGTTGAAACAGATGCGGTCCCTCGTCGTCTTTTTGGTCGCCATAAACATCATACTATTATTGTGCATACTTGTCATGGGATTTTTTCTGGCAAAGGCACAGATCACCAAGGGGAAAGGACAGACTGTCATGCTCCAGAAGGCCAACGACACATACACGGTGTGTGTGGATGCCGGTCATGGAGGAAGCGATGTAGGCGCTGTGGGACTTGACGGAAGCTACGAGAAGGACGACAATCTCCGTCTTGCGCAGGAGGTTGCCAAAGCCCTGAAAAAGAGCGGCGTCAACGTCATAATGACCAGATCCGACGACAGCGACACACAGCTCGACTCCCGTTCAAAGATAGCAAACAAGGCCAAGGCTGATATCTTCGTTTCGCTGCACCGCAATTCAACAGCCAACCCAAACACCACAAAGGGCATTGAGATATGGATACACAGCTCAGGATCTGAGCGCAGTTATGCGGCCGCAGATGACATTCTGAGCAATCTCGAGGAAGTTGGTATAACCGCCAACCGAGGGGTGCGAATCGGAACCCAGGGAGACAGCGATGATGACTACGCGGTCATCAGAGACACCGATATGACAAGCATGATCGTTGAGATGGGCTTCATGACCAGCCAGGACGATCTGGACTATTTCAATGAGAACCTTGAGAACTACGCCAAGGCAATATCCAACGGTGTGGTCCAGTGGCTGAACGATTACGTACAATAACGCCGGACATATCACAGCATTTTAATAATTCCATAAAAAATAACACATTGAGCATAGCCCAATGTGTTATTTTTTTATTCGCTTATAACTGTTCTGTTTCTTCCTGATTCCTTCGCCTTATAGAGTGCTGAATCCGCTCTGTTGAACCATGCCTTGGAGCTCTCTCCCTTGGCGTACTCAGCGACACCACAGCTACAGGTTATTCCATCCTTGTTCATAAAGTGGAAATAGTAGCATCTGAACTCTGTTCTTATGTCCTCAACAACATTCATGACCTTGGACAGTTCCACATCATGGAACAGTATCACGAACTCCTCACCGCCGTATCTGAAGGCAAGTCCCATATCCTTCGACTTCTCCTTCATCATCTTACACAGCGCCTTGATAACTATATCTCCATTGCTGTGGCCATATGTATCGTTGACCTCTTTGAAATGGTCTATATCGAATATAGTGACGTATGACTTTGCTCCCGTCTGTTCAACACTCTCTATCTCTTTCTCCAGGCTATCCTCAAATGAACGCCTGTTGTAAAGTCCTGTCATCGGGTCTATCATCAGCTCACTCATAAGGGTTACCTGTCTATTATAGCTGCCCATTACGGAACTCATAAGCGCTTTTGTATGTGTGTTGACTATAACCACCATCACGCATAAAAGAATGATCAACAAAAGATATATGCTGAGCACTCCGACCCAGTCAAGCCCCGCCACACTGCCGGTGTACTCAAAATGATACCTCACCATATCAATTGTGGTAAGTATCGCCACCGCAATACCAGACCATATGGTGAGTGACTGATCCGCAAACAAAGCCGTGGCAACTATGGTTATACTTGGCAACATGGTGAGCGGCAAAATGGAATAATATGTGAATGATATAACTCCTATAGACACGAATATCAACCCTATGACCACATAATTTTTCTTCTCATTCGACATATTGTCCGCTTTTATCATAAAGTAACATGCCACCAGCGTGATGATCTGTATGATCATCGGAACAAATATGTATTCCAGCATATAAAGTCCGCTGCCTATGCTCTTTGACACCCTGTGAACTCCAAATAATATCCATGAAAGCGCAAATGTCATAACACATATAACAATGACCGTCCGCCATACCAGCAACTGCCATCTTGCTTCTATATCTTCTTTGTACATATCATTCATAACCTTGATACCCCATGCAAGTAAATTTGTATACATTTTACCATACATGGTTTCATTTTTCCATCATTAATACATAAAATGGCGGGGTTTTTAATAACTAATTAACAAACCCCCGCCATCTTATTAGTTTATTGTTATCATTTACAGATTATATCCAACCTCAAATGCCTCAAGGTTCTTCTCAACCGTCTTAGGTGGAACCGTATTCTTGATGACCTCTACCCATGCATCATGTGAAAAATCCATATGCTGAGCTGCGATACCTATGATAACTGTGTTGAATACCTTATTGTTGCCAAGCTTCTTAGCCTCATCCATGGCATCCACAGATATTACCTTATACTCCTTGCTCAGATTCTCTATGATTCCATCCGGATACTGTGCTACGCCTGTAACTACTGTTATCGGATCTATTCTCTGGTCATTGACTATGATAACTCCATCCTTCTTCAGGAAGTGTGCATATCTGAGTGCCTCAAGTCTCTCAAATGCTATGAGGACATCTGCACATCCCTCTTCCACGATAGGCTCATTTACCTTCTCACCATATCTTACATATGTAACAACACTTCCACCTCTCTGGCTCATTCCGTGAACCTCTGAGAGCTTTACATCATAACCTGCTGCCGTGGTGATTCCACCGAGTATACGGCTTGTGAGAAGTGTTCCCTGTCCGCCTACGCCGACGATCATAATATTCTTTGTCTCCATGATTAGAACTCCTCCCTTTCTATAGCATCGAACTTACAACGCTTCATGCACAGTCCGCAGCCTGTACAGAGTGTGTCATCTATACGGATGGTTCCATCCTCCTGCCTGATAACTGCAGGACATCCTGGCTTTAAGCACATACCGCACTTCTTACACTTCTCTGGTATTGCCTTGCATCTTCCTGTTATCTTAGTCGTCTTCAAGAGTACACAAGGTGACTTTGTTATGATGACTGATACCTCATCCTTTGCTGTCTCCTCCTTGATGAGCTTCTTAAGACCTTCTATATCAAATGCATTTATCTCATGGACGTTCTGGATTCCCAGTGCCTTGCAGAGATTGTAAATATCAATGGCGTATGTAGGATCTCCCATCAGTGTCTTACCTGTTGCGGCGTGATCCTGATGTCCTGTCATACCTGTTGTTGAGTTGTCAAGTATGATGACTGTTCCTGTGCTCTGGTTGTATACCATGTTCATGAGTGAGTTCACACCTGTATGAAGGAATGTTGAATCACCTATGACCGCTACCCAGTTCTTGATATAATCCTTGCCCTTTGCCTTCTCCATTCCGTGAAGGGTAGAGATGGATGAACCCATGCAGACTGTTGTGTCTATAACGCTGAGCGGTGCGACAGCTCCGAGTGTGTAGCATCCGATATCTCCTGCTGCGTGGATCTTCAGCTCTGAGAGGACTGAGAATACGCTTCTGTGTGGACATCCAGGACAGAGGATAGGTGGTCTGGCTGGAACCTGAGCAGCCTCGGCTGTATCTACCTTCTCGCCGAGAAGCTTCTCTCTGAGCATATTTGCGCTGTACTCACCCTGAACTGTAAGCAGCTCCTTGCCGACTGCACCTATTCCCCATGAGCTGACCTGAGTCTCGATATGTGGCTCAAGCTCCTCGATGACATATACCTTATCAACCTGTGCACAGAAGTCCTCGATCATCTTTCTTGGGAGAGGATTTACCATACCAAGCTTTAAGACTGATGCATTTGGCATAGCCTCTCTGACATACTGGTAAGGGATACCGCTGGTGATGACACCCACGCTCTTGTCTCTCATCTCGACTCTGTTGATCGGCATGTCAGCACCGTCTGCTGCCATGTCCTTGAGTCTCTGCTCTACAAATACATGACGTGGTATAGCGTTACCCGGCATCATGACATATTTCTTTATATTTCTCTCATATGGCTTGTCAGGGATCTCCTGTCTGTCGCAGAGTTCTACAACGCCCTGTGAGTGTGAAAGTCTTGTGGTTGTACGGAGCATTACTGGAGTATCATACTTCTCACTCAGCTCAAATGCATACTTTGTGAAATCCTTTGCCTCCTGGCTGTCCGATGGCTCAACTACAGGTATCATGGCTGTTCTTGCAACAAGTCTTGAATCCTGCTCATTCTGTGATGAGTACATGCCAGGATCGTCCGCTGCAACAAGTACCATGCCTCCATTCACGCCTGTGTATGCTGCTGTGAACAGTGGATCTGATGCCACATTCACACCTACATGCTTCATCGACACTATGGATCTAACTCCCGCAAATGATGCACCGATCGCTACCTCTGTGGCTACCTTCTCATTTGGTGACCACTCTGAGTAGATATCTCCTTTGTACTGCACCATGTTCTCACTGATCTCTGTACTTGGTGTTCCAGGATATGCCGCTGATACCTTGACACCCGCTTCATAACAGCCTCTGGCGATGGCTGCGTTACCAAGCATAATCTTTTTTTCGCCCATGAATCTTACCCTTCCTGTTTATATTGATATTCTTGTTTTTTCGTCTTAATTGACACTCTAATTTGTTATTATACAAGAATTATCAATAAAATAAAAGAGTTTTATACAATGTGATTACAAAGCCATATCGAACAGCTCCTCTTATCGACATTTTCCCTAGTCGATCATCTTCTGCGTCTGACGTACCATATCTTCAAAATCCTGCCACTGCATATCGATAATGGCATCACTGCCGGCTGAACTGTCCGTCTTGCCTCCAACCATAGTGAGAACCATATTTAAATCTGCAGATCCCACATATTCGCTGTTCTTGAGGAGCATACCGTAAGCAGCAACTGCACTTGCCGCACTCATATCTGAGGACATTTCGCCGCTGTAGCTGTCAGTCTTCACCACACGGCTAACAAGACTGCTCTTATCCCCATCCGGCTCTTTATACCTTACGTTCACTGTCGCAAGCTCACCGGTATAGTCCTCTGCGCTATCAGACTTATCATTAACGTCTTGTGATGCAGTCTCCGATGTATTTGCCTGATTGGAATCCTGTCCGTATTTGTGCTCGGCTGCAGGCACATCGAAGTCAGATCCCGCAGGCACTATCTCATAGAGTGCCGTCACCATATGTCCTGCGCCTATCTCGCCGCCGTCCACAGCGTCATTTGCAAAGTCCGCATCGGCAAGGGCGCGGTTCTCATAGCCTATCTGTCTGTAGCCCTTGACATTTGCCGGGTTGAACTCTATCTGGATTTTTACATCCTTGGCAACGGTGTTCAGCGTGCCGCCCATCTCATCCACCAGCACCTTCTTCGCCTCGTATGCAGAATCTATAAAAGCATAATTTCCGTCACCGTTATCCGCAAGAGCCTCAAGCTTGTTGTCCTTCAGATTGTCTGTACCAAACCCAAGCACGCTAAGGAAGATATTGTTGTCCTTCTTCTCCTCGGTTATCAGATTCACCAGGTCGCTTTCGCTGGTCAGACCCACATTTAAGTCACCATCTGTCGCAAGTATGACGCGGTTATTCCCTCCATTTATGAAGTTTTTCTCCGCCAGCTCATAAGCTGTGATTATGGCGTCGCCGCCGTTGGTACACCCTTCGGCTGTCATACTTGAAAGCGCCTCATTTATCGTGTACTGCTCTGAACCGGATGTGCCCGAGAGCACCACAGTATCCTCCCCCGCATAAGTCACTATGCTCACCCTGTCGTTCTCATCCAGATTCTCCGCCAGCATGGCAAATGACTGCTGCACAAGAGGGAGCTTATTGTCATCGTACATGGATCCCGAGGTGTCGATCAGGAACACCAGATTTGAAGGCTTCTTATCCCCGAAATCTATCTCGTCTGTGTTGATCCCCACCATCATAAGCTTTGTGTCCTTGTTCCACGGGCAGTCCGAATATTCTGTATATATAGAGAACTTCTCTCCGTCCTCAGGCTTCTTTCTGTAGTCATAGGTAAAATAGTTCAACATCTCCTCTATTCTCACCGCTCCGTCCGGCGGGAGACTGCCTGAATCTATATATGACCTGACATTGCTGTAGGATGCCGTATCCCTGTCCGCCGCAAATGTGGAGAGAGGTCTGTCCGCTGTGGATAAAAATCCATTCTCTGTCATACTGTCATATTCCCTTGTATCATAGGTAGTCCCTGTATACATACCATTAGAAGTATCTGGCACCATAGCTGTATCCCCAACGGCGGTTTCTACGTCACAACATTCCTCATCATACATAACAGAATTTGACGCATTGTCAAATAAACTATCCCAGCCATCACCCTGCAGTGACTTCTTTTTTCGCTGGGTTTCTTTATCCCTGTACTTTTCTGCAATTCCTGCTATCTCTGTCCTGTCCTTCTTTTCACCAGTCTCTACTGTATCACCATGACCGCAGCCCGTAAGTCCGCCTGCCATCATAACCCCTGCCATAACCACACATATAGATCTTTCAAATATTTTTGAATTGTATTTCATCATAAAAATCTCCATTCCGCCGCCAAGCGGCGGCACAAATAGTAATGAAAGTGTTTCACAGCTCAACTCTATGGCCTAAAATAGTTTTCAAGAAGCTATACTACAAAGCACGGGGAGAGGAGTTGTAAAAACTTTCTCTGTTTTAGACAGCATAAAAATCAGTGTAAGTTCTGCCTTTTCAAGCACAAATAAGTGGTATCACGAATCCGTACACTAAGAATTGTTAAAGCTCTTTGTTTTATTGTGTGGCAGTTCAGTCAATGGCTTCTTATCTTTTATGAAAGGAGCTACACTATGAAAGTTACTTATCCAACCTGTTGTGGCGTCGATGTTCACAAATCTTTTCTCGTTGCCACAATTATCAAAACCACTGGTAGTATTGAACCTTCCTATCAAAAGAAGAGATTTTCTACCTTCAACAATTCTATTCTAGAATTCAAATCATGGCTGCTTGAAAATGACTGCCATGATGTCTGCATGGAATCCACAGGTAAATACTGGGTTCCTGTCTTTAATCTTCTCGAAGATCAAATCAATGTTACCATCGCTAACCCCAAATGGGTGAAAGCAGTGAAAGGTAACAAGGATGATACCAAAGATTCTAAATGGATTGGAGATTTGTTCCGTCTTGGACTTGTGAAAGGCAGTTACATTCCTTGCAAGCCGATCCGCATTCTCAGAGAATACACAAGATATCGTTACAAGCTTGTTTCTTGCCGTTCAAGTGAAAAGAATAGATATCAGAATGCTCTTACTGTTTGTAATGTCGCATTAGATTCTGTTGTATCCGATATCTTTGGGAAGTCATCCACATCCATTATCGATTATCTGCTTGAACAATCAGGTACTACGATTAACCATGAAGAAATCGCTTCTAAACTTCTTAGGAGCCTCAAATCCAAAGAAGACACTGTGATTGAATCCATCGAAGGATATCAGATGACTGATTCCCAGAAATACCGTATGCGCCTAGTCCGCGCACATATGGATTATATCACAGCTGAAATCAATGATGTTGATAAACAGATTGATTTTTTGATTTCTTCTGATCCTAATTATGATAAAGCTATCCAGTTACTAACTACCATTCCGGGTGTCAAACGTGATAGTGCGATTACTATCATCTCCGAAATTGGTATCGATATGTCTCAGTTTTGTAATTCAAAACGCCTATGTTGTTGGGCTGGCCTTACGCCTGGCAACAATGAATCTGCTGGTAAGAAGAAATCTGTTCGCATTACACGTGCCGGTGTCTACCTCAAACCTGCATTAGTACAGTGTGCTCATGCAGCCGTGAAATCCGACAAGTCTCCCTACTACAAGAAGAAATATGAATCCCTCGTTAAACGCCGTGGCAAGAAAAGAGCTATTATTGCCATTGCCCGTATGATTCTTACTGCCATCTACCAGATGCTGTCTACTGGAGAGGTGTGGAATCCAAGCGATCTTTACAAAATCGATATGCCCGCACCTTTAGTTGAAAAACAAAAGGCTAAGGCTATCAAGCAAGCTAAGAAACTTTTACAGAAAGAAGGTTTACTACCTCCAGATGCACCTTTAGCTTCTTGATTAATCTACTAAATCTATATTCTTAAACAAGTTGCCTAATTCAGACAGCTTATTTAAGTGCGCCCGTTTGTGGCTTTCCTCTACTTTCTTTCACACTAATCCCTCCGTAATATATATTTCAAGCTGTCGGTCAAGCTTTATATTATATATACGAAGGGATTCCCATTTTTTATGGTAAAATCTGTATTTTTTTATATTTTATTATTCTGCTCTCTCAAATCTGTACCAGTTGCCCTCAACCTTCACTATGAGGCTGCCGTCATCGCACACTACATAGGCTGAGTTCTTAGATGGGTTCATGTCAAAGTTGACCTCGCCGTCATTTGCCGGCACGCCATCGGTGTAGTTCTCAGCGTAGGCCGCTTTGCTCTCATCCACGCTGTCAGCATCGACCATGTCGTATGTGTCCCTGTAGAGTACACCATCCAACATGATCATGGGGATATAGTCAGCACTATTCACAGAATTCTGAGCATCAGTATTTCCCTGTACATCATAGCTCGTCGGGGCGTTGTCTGCCATTTCAGCAGCATCGCTTTGAATATCGTCTGCCGCAGCCGCGTCACTTTCTTCTGCATAATAACTTTCATCCGAAGTCACCTTCACACTGTTGTCCTGCGCTGTCTTATCGCTTGCCCTCTTACGGCTGTTCCTTAACGGTCCGGCTACGATCAGCACACACACCACTGCCGCTGCCACAAGACCGGAAACGATCTGGATGGTTCTTCTGTTCCTGACTTTACGGTCTTTCTTGACTCCAAACTTCTTATCTCCAGATTTCTTATCCTGCACCCGCTGCGCATCCACCGCATCAAGTCCTGCCTCTATTTTTCCCCAGAGATCAGGTGCATCCATATTCTCTATATATTTGTCAGCTATTTCCTTTTCCAGTTCATCTTCATGTCTGTTCATAGTCTGCACCTCCTAAGTCTCTTGATCGCACTGTTGTAAAGCCACGTGACTGTTCCCATCGGTTTGCCAACTATCTCCGATATCTCTCTGAAGGTAAATCCTCCAGCCACCTTCATATCAACTATCTCCCGCTCATCAGGCTTAAGCGACTCCATGGCCACCTTCAGTGACACGCTGTTCACAACCTGTTCCTCCATGCTGCCACTCTGCCCGGTCTCCGGTATCTCATCCACCAGAGCCTCACGGTCTATCTTCCTGATCCTGTCCACCGCCATATTCCGGGCGATCGTGACCAGCCATTTCTTATGTCCATTTCCTGGCTTATAGCTTCCCGCAATGCTGTACAGCTTGATAAAGAATTCCGATGTCACATCCTCAGCCTCCTCGCGCTGTCCTATGGTGTCGTACACCACAGCATATATGAGCTTCAGATACGCATCATATATGTGCCGCAGGCTATCCCTGTCGCCCGCCGCCATCGCAGACATACACTGTTCAAATTCTCTGTCTGTCATAGCACCCTCCTCATGATAATTGTGGTGCAGACGCATGCAAATGCACTTCGTGCGGCGTCTGCGTGATATGTCATCAAGCATCGCTTGATGACCTGCGCGCACATCAGTGCGCTTCCAAACTTCACAAGGACTCCTCCCGTCTTGCGACGGGTCCCTCCTCATGATAATATACGTTATATCAACTGATTTTTATGGAATGTCATTTAACTTTTTAATCTTTTCCGCCTATTTGCAACATCATATCTTCCGCATGGCGGCAAATCCCATCACGTAATTTTTTCTGCCGCCGGATGTGTCAAATGGCCACACCATATGTCTGCTGTCAACCAGCTCCACATCATAATTCATATGAAGCGACATATCTTTCATGAGCTGTGCCACACCTTCTATGTGATCTACTGACTTCATCGTCTCCACATCCCGCCTGTCAAATGCATTTGCAAGTTTCTCTGCGCATGTCTGATCCTCACATGCAGCGACCTCATATCCATATATGAGGACATCCTTTGTCATATGATACATGTAGTCATTGAGTCTCTCCACCGCCGCCTCGTTCAGCCCCGAGATGGCACTGCTTATGAGTCTAAGATCCTCGTCATGATAATTGTCCCTGTAGTGGTAAAGCAATGCCGCAAATCTGGAATTGAGCTGGCTGTGAAGCCCGACCGCCACACTGTAATCAAATATATCAAGATACCTGTCGGTGTCATTTACTATATCCCCAGATTCCGTTCTGCCAATATATTTGCCGGAATTGGCAGTCGCTATGCCTGTCAGGAACTCAAGTATATGCTCGGTGTCCGCACAGTCCTCAAGCATCGCCTCATACAAGCGGTACTGGTCATCGTCTACATGCCAGAATGGAATATCCGCTATTATATAATCCTGTTCCTTCAGCCCATATTCCCTGACTGCCGAAAGCACAGCTTCCCTGTCTCTGTCTATGAGCACCAGCCTGTAATTATCTGCCAATCTTCCTATATCTATATCGCCGGCCGGCCCTATTCCCCACAGTGCAAGCACGGGCTTTGAATTCGCTGCATCTGCATCCTGCCCGGATTCTTTTTTTACCCGGCAGTTATTTTCTATATATTCCGTCACCTCACGTCTGTACTGTTCCCATCCCACATAGGAATCCGGTATACGCTCCGTGGCGATCATCTCATCAAAATAGCTCATTGTCTTCTCCTGACTCTGTGAACTGACAAATAAAGCAAAAAGGTTATGCCTGTCAGTATTTATTGATCGTTCACAGGTATTTTATAAAATTTTATTTTTAAGCACAAGTGGAATGTAGTATAATACACATAGTTGTGCAACAGGACACACCATTCCAGTTTTTTTACATTTTGGAGGAGTTATGGAATCAATACAGACAAACGCTCTGAACAGCAAATACATCAATTCCCTTCTGCGTCCGGAGGAAAATCCCTTCGTGCAGGATATACAGAACTTCGAGGAGATCATGATGATGTATTCATGTGCCATCAGAGAGGTAAAGACAAAATTTGAAGTGCTGAACGATGATTTCAGCGTGAGATATAAGAGAAACCCTATAGAATTCATACAATCAAGGATCAAGAAACCCGTCAGCATAGCAAAAAAACTTGTTAATAAGGGCTGCCCGGTGACATGTGTGAGCATACTGAACAACTTGGATGATGTTGCAGGAATAAGAGTCATCTGCCCATTCATCGATGACATTTATATGGTGGCAGAAAAGCTCATAAGCCAGGACGATATCACCCTCATTGAGGCAAAGGACTACATATCACATCCAAAGCCAAACGGATACCGCAGTCTCCACGTCATAGTTGAGGTTCCGGTATTCTTTGCAGATCACACGAGGAATATGCGCGTTGAGGTTCAGATCAGAACCATCGCGATGGATTTCTGGGCAAGCCTGGATCATCAGCTCAGATACAAGAAGGATATACCGAATGTGGACATGATCTCCGCAAGACTTAAGAAATGCGCAGATGTCATATCCGCAACAGACCTTGAGATGCAGTCCATCAAGAACAGCATATATGGTCAGCGGTATATTCCTGAACTTAAGAGAGAATCACCTGAAGAATAACTACAGTTATTTATTACTGATATTTTTCAACCTCAGGTATAATGAAAAAATTGAAATATTTGCAACTTTTCATTTGACATTTTATCAAATCTGTTGTAGTATAACTGATGTTGTTAAGCAACATGTGTGCATAGCTCAGCTGGATAGAGCACTTGGCTACGGACCAAGGTGTCGGGGGTTCGAATCCTCTTGCGCACGTGACAGAAGCTGTCTGAATTATTTCAGACAGCTTTTTATTTTATCAAAACCGCTTTTCGCCAGCCGAAAAATTTTTTAGAAATTGCTTCCCAGATATTCATCCACCTTCTCTGGTGTATCCAGTCTCAGCCGTACAATAGTCATCATGATCATATACCGAAGCACTTCCTTTAAGATCTCGTCGTCAAACTGCGACTTCATATTTTCCGGATACGCATGTACGAGAAAATGCACATTGTAAGCATCGCCCTGTCTTGAGATAAACGCACTTACGTACAGACCGTTCATGACCGCTGTTATGATGTCGTCATCCGTGATCTGTATATTTATCTTATACATATTGGATATGAACTTTACAGTCTTGTCTTCTTTTACAAGAAAACGCCTGTCTGTAATCTCCCCTATGGAAAAATTTTGTTTATGGAGTGTTATCGCCTGCAGGAATTCTGATTCCTTATCGTTCTCAATTATATAATCATATATATCATTAGGTGTGTATGCCATATTACTCAAGTTGTCCTTTCGTCTATTTGTCTATGATCTATGCGCTAAGCACTTTTTTTCATTCGCACATCCGGTATCATCACGTCACACTGCCCATCGTAAGTCCAATCACAAACACCACAAATGCACCTATCGTAAGCACGTACCACTCAACGACACGTACTGTAAGTTCCCAGTCCGACGGCTCAACATCATACAGGTTTCTCACCCTGGGCCACATGGCCAATCTAAAAAGTTCATCCGGGAACAGCATACTTACGACCGCAATGATGCATATAATGATTCCGAATATGTATAATACTATATTTCCTCTGTTTGTAGTCTGCGGACCATTAATAAACTTAACTATTTCATAAATATCCGGCGGATTTGCATAATAATCTCCTAAAACCACATCAAAATCTTTTCCCATCGTGCCGTCCGCATTGTATACCATGTAGCCATCTTTTGATACAACGCCTCTAAAAAACACCTTATCACCTTCCATGATCTTTACCCCGATATAATCATCAGATGATAACATGCCATCCTCTGTCCCTGCCGGTATGGCAGAAGGATCCTCCATCCAGCTATATGGTCCATATGTTATGTCCCTATATTCATCTCCTGTAAATCGGTGATAACACTTAAATTCTATCCTCTGGTCATCATATACTGTGATGCTTGTATGTCCATCTGTATATGTCACATTTCCCTGTTCTTCTTTTCGGGTCAGAAAGTCATCTCTGAATTCTATTCCCTTTATGGACATTATGATCGGATAAATTAAGGAAAATGCTATTATCATTACCACTATAATGATCATCAGAACCTTTTGCGTCCTGGATAAATTCTTAATTCTCTCCATACACAGTTCTCCCTTCAGCCACCAATTTTCTGTTATCTTCATGAGTTGCCCAAACATGCTCTGCAAGTTTCAAGTACATATCGACTGCCTCTATTATCCTCCCGTGCTATCCGCTGCCCCTGACTAATGCCCACACACCTAGAACAGATCCAGTGTATTGTCAAGATATATCTCTTCTCTTACCCTCAGCTGGTACTCTGGCTTTGTCATATAGTATAGCAGAAATTCCAGCACTATGGCACTTCCAAGACTTCTTCCCTCTATCTTGAAATTGGAAAATCCCATCGGCAGGTAAATGTTCCTTATATCATCTATACCTATAAATCCCGGATTCTCCATCGCTCTTGAGAAACGATAGCCACCTGCCACGGCCGGCGATGTACAGCGGTGAATTGATTTCTCACCAAGAGCCATACGGCTCACATCCTCATAGCAAGCTTTCCTGTCCTGGCAGGAGAACCAACAGCATTCGTTGCACAGGAATTCCACCTTGTCTTTCTGCTTTTGCGAAAGCGCCCCCAGCCTGTCAAATGATTTGTTCAGCCGAAAATCCGGCACAACATATCGGAATTCATCCCGGTCAAGCTCTGCCGAAAACTGGTCAAAGTCCGTAATGACCTTTGTTGTAGATGAAACCATATACAGCCCCGGATAATTCTCCCGAAGATAGTCGAGCAACAGATCCGAATGGACTATGACACCGTTTTGAATATCACCCTTCTCAAACGCTCTGCACAAATCATTACACCGTTTATCCGAAAGATGTTGCGGTCTTAACAATGAGTTGCTGAAGGTCAGCCTCGCCGATATTCCATACTCGCTCATAATTTCCAGCACATCTCCGGCATCGCTGTCGCCATATCCCACTCTGCCACCGCCCCAGAGACAGTCTCCCGGTGCTCCATACACCGAGCCGATATCACACCAGTCGTAAAAATATTCCCTGTGCTTACGGTATAGTGGCAGGAATACCTTGTACAGCTCATAAAATTCAAAAAGTCCGGGCAGATGGTAATGTGCCTTGTATTCTGTTTTGTTATTACCTGTCTCTGGCTTTGATCTGCCAGACAATGGCTCATTCCCCATAGTGTTCATTTTCCTGTTTTTCTTTCAGTTCCCATATGTTATCTTAGCTTCCGCATACTGTCTACAATTATATAAAAGTTCTTCATCTGTTGCAAACCATGTTTAGGATATTGTATATTTGAAAGAGGCATCGACCACCCAAAGATCAAAAAGAGGAAGAATGTGGATGCGGAGCTGGACAAGTTTCTGTAGGCAGTACAAACAAACTACGGCGGAGGTTATTATTTATTATGGGAAATACATTCAGGGAAGTTAAGTGTTACAAATGCGGACACATTTTTATGTGGCAGAAAGATGGTATAGAATATCAGTCTGAATATCGTCTGGAAAGCACCAGCGAACTGCTGGGAATTGCGGCATGTCCTAAATGCGGAACGGATATGTTGGTAATTCCGCATGTTCTTGAGGGGATCTCTAAAGATTCAAGTGGAATTGTAGAATCAGGGATACGGGGAATATAAAGACAAAAACAACCGGGTATGTTTCTTCCTGAACATACCCGATTATTTTTTATATGGGAATATCCTACTCATCTGGATTCACGATGGCGCCTATCTTAAACTCTCTGCCGTCCTTTTGCCACTGTCTGTACTCCGCTGTAGCGGCAAAGAGTACATCTCCCGATGAGTTGATTGCCGTCTCAAGTGAATCCTGGACCACTCCGATGATCATTCCGACAGCAACAGCCTGCATGGATATATCCTGTGGGATTCCAAACAGCGAGCACGCCATAGGAATGAGCAACAGCGAACCTCCCGCGACACCTGAGGCACCGCACGCGCCAAGGGTTGCCATAAGACTGAGCATGAGAGCTGTCGGAACGTCAACCGACACTCCCATGGTATTTGCAACGGAAAGCGCCATTATAGTTATAGTGATGGCGGCACCATCCATATTGATGGTCGCGCCAAGCGGTATGGATACCGAATACACATCCGGGTCAAGTCCAAGTCTTTTGCAAAGTGACATGTTCACTGGGATATTTGCCGCAGAACTTCTGGTGAAGAACGCCGTCACACCTGACTCTCTGAGGCATCTCCACGCAAGTGGATATGCATTTCTCCTTAAGACGATAGTCGCAAGGAGCGGATCTACGATCAATGCAACCGTAAGCATGGCGCCCACAAGCACAAGCAGCAATCTGCCATATTCCTTGAATATCGACAATCCACTCTCCGATACTGTCGTGAACACAAGTCCCATGATTCCAAATGGTGCGCACCCAATGATCCACCTCACGACGGTTGATACCGCATCCGATATGGATACAAGTGCAGATTTTATAGACTTGCTTGTCCGTCGCATGGCAAGTCCAAACAAAAGTGCCCACGCAAGTATGCAGAGATAATTTGCGTTGAGTATCGCATTTACTGGATTATCGGTGATGTTGAGCAAAAGATTCCGGAGGACCTCCATGATTCCCGATGGGACGACATCCGCCTGATATGATTCAAGGTCCAGTGTCATGGTTACAGGGAAAATAAAACTTGCGCTCACCGCCACTACCGCTGCGCATAGCGTGCTGAGCATATACATGATCGTCACCATACGGAACTGCTGGCCATTTCCCTTTCCTGCATTTGCAATTGAGCTGATGACAAGGGCAAACACCAGTATCGGCGCAATTGCCTTGAGCGCCCTGACGAACATGGTTCCGATCAGGCCTATTCCCGTTGCCCCCGGCACCAGAAGTCCCAGCACCGCACCGATCACTATTCCAACCAATATCTTCGCGATCAGCGACACCCTATTCCACATCTCTACAATCTTTTTCATGAATCTAACTCCTAACTATATCTATATTTCTGCTTTTTAACATACATTTTCTTTAGCATTCTTCTTTCTCAGAAGAAGTATCCTCACGAGCAAAAGCACTGGGAATATAGCTCCCGCAAGGATTCCGCGTTTCTTAATAGTATCATATATCGATCAGGCTTGTATATAACAGATTTCATAACACCAAAAGCGGCGAACAGATTCTTGCTTCTGTTCGCCGCCACTTCACTTCTATAATATTCTATTCTATGACCAGACTTCCTCTGCTATCTCCTTAACAAGCTTAAGCTTTGCCCACTGCTCATCCTCTGTCAGCTTATTTCCGATCTCGCATGATGCAAATCCGCACTGAGGGCTCAGGCATAATCTGTCAAGTGGTACATACTTTGCAGCCTCATGGATCCTTGCAATGACCTTCTCCTTATCCTCAAGAATCGGAGACTTTGTTGTGATGAGTCCGAGCACGACCTTCTTGTTCTCTGAAACCTTTGCAAGAGGTGCAAATCCGCCTGATCTCTCATCGTCATACTCAAGGAACAGCGCATCTACATTCTCATTTTCAAATACATAATCTGCAACTGTGTCATAAGGACCGCTTGTGAAGAATGTTGAGTGGTAATTTCCTCTGCAGATATGTGAAGTGATGACCATATCCTCCGGCTTTCCTTCAAGGGCAAGATTGTTCACTGCAAGCAGCTCCTTCTTGACATCTTCAAGGTCTATTCCAAGTGATTTATATCTCTGTTTTGCGGCATCCCCCACTATGGCTCCCCATGTACAATCGTCAAGCTGCAGGTTTCGGCATCCAGCATCATAGAACTGCTTAATAACATCCTGATAAGCCTTTCCGATATCCTGGATAAGCTCCTCATTTGTATGGTAGAACTTTCTTGTATTTGCAAAATTGGCAGGTACTATCATCTGCTGAAATGTCTGCGCCGGAGCAGGAATCGTATACTTTGCAACTGTATTCTCATCCTCGAACTGCTTTAAGAACTTGAAATATTCAACAAATGGATGCGCCTTTGCCTTTATCTTACCAACAAGATAAGTGTCATCAAGAACCGCAAGCTCTGCATCAAATTTTACACCATTTCCGGTGTTCTCATGGGCAACACCATCAAATCCCCACATGAAGTCGAGATGCCAGAATGTTCTTCTGAACTCGCCATCTGTGATAGCATGGAATCCAAGTTCCTTCTGTTTTGCAACAACCTTGGTAATCTCCTCATTAACAACTTTGTCGAACTCCTCCTTGGAGATCTTTCCGTCCCTGTATGCTGCCTTCGCATCCTTGAGTGCCTGTGGTCTCAGGAAGCTTCCTACAAAATCGTATCTAAAAGGTGTCTGTAATTTGCTCATACGTCTTTATCCTCCGTAGTGTTTTCTCGTTTTCTTAACTTGAGGATATTCTAACAGGATAGGCTGTCCATGAAAAATACTATTATTTCGAGGCTCGTCATAGCTTTAAACTATGGAATATGATTTCATATAGGCTTATACAGGCTTTCATTCTCTATTATTCAGAGTGTTTTATTTTCCCCTAACTCCACTGAGAGTTATACAGATCCGCATAGAATCCATTCTGAGCCATGAGCTCATCATGGTTACCCTGCTCTATGATGTCACCATCCTTCATAACAAGGATGATGTCTGCATTCTTGATGGTTGACAGTCTGTGGGCTATGACAAAGCTTGTCCTGCCCTTCATCAGATTGTCCATGGCCTTCTGTATCCTGTGCTCTGTTCTCGTATCGACTGACGATGTAGCCTCATCGAGGATCAGAACCGGATTGTCAGCAAGAATGGCTCTTGCGATAGTTAAGAGCTGCTTCTGTCCCTGGGAGATATTTGTTATCTCCTCGTTGAGCTCCATGTTGTATCCCCCCGGAAGTGCCGAGATAAATCTATGTGCATGAGCTGCCTTTGCCGCTGCAATGACTTCCTCATCCGTGGCGTCCAGTCTTCCGTATCTGATATTCTCCATGATAGTGCCCTTGAACAGCCATGTGTCCTGAAGCACCATGCCAAATACATCTCTGAGCTCACGTCTGTTGAAGTCCTTAATATTGTGTCCGTCCAGAAGTATGGCACCGCCATTCACGTCGTAGAATCTCATGAGCAGCTTGACCATGGTGGTCTTGCCCGCTCCGGTAGGTCCGACTATGGCCACCTGCTGTCCCGGCTTTACATGGGCCGAGAAATCCTTGATGATGATCTGATCCGGATTGTAGCCAAACCTTACATGCTCGAATGTTACTTCACCCTTGATCCCCTCTGTGGATACAGGATTCTCTACTATCTGCTCCTCTTCTTTCTCTTCAAGGAGTTCAAATACTCGCTCAGCGGCTGCTGCCATCTGCTGCATCATATTTGTGACCTGGGCAACCTGCTGAACAGGCTGTGTGAGGTTCTTCACATACTGTATAAATGCCTGGATATCACCTATCTGGATAGTTCCTCTGATTGCAAGAGCTGCACCTGATATGGCAACTGCCACATAGCCCAGATTACCGACAAACATCATAATAGGCTGCATCAGTCCTGAGAAGAACTGTGACTTCCAAGCTGACTTGTACAGAGTCTCATTTGTCTCATGGAACTCTCTTCTAACGTCGTTCTCCTTGTTGAACGCCTTTATGACATTATGTCCGCCATACACCTCTTCAACCTGGCCGTTTATGTGTCCCACGTATTCCTGCTGCTGCTTGAAGAATCTCTGGGATTTCTTGATGACAAACATCATGAGCATGATACTTATCGGAAGTATCAGCACTGATATGAGTGTCATAAGCGGGCTGATCGTGAGCATCATCACGATTACACCGATGACTGTACTAACCGATGTGATGAGCTGTGTGATACTCTGATTCAGACCATTTCCCATGGTGTCTATATCATTTGTGATCCTTGAAAGTACCTCACCATAGGTTCTGCTCTCAAAGTAGCTCATCGGCATCCTGTTGATCTTCTCGGACACCTCACGTCTCATCCTGTAGCACACCTTCTGTGTGATACCGGTCATGATGAATCCCTGTACAAAGCTAAATGCCACACTCAGCACATACAGACCGAGACAGAACAGCAATATCTTACCGATATACATGAAATCAATTCCGCCGTTGCCTGTTATCTTGTTCATGATTCCCTCTGACAGAGCTGTTGTCGCCTTGCCGAGTACCTTCGGACATACTACGTTGAATATCGTACTTCCAATTGCAAATATGGCAACGACAACAACCGCCGCCTTATATTTGCCTATATATCTGAATAACTTTCCTATCGTTCCCTTGAAGTCCTTGGCTTTCTCGCCGCCCATCATAGGACCATGGCCTCTTCTAGGGCCTCTAAAACTTCTTTGATTATTTGTCTGATTCTGTTCTGCCATGTCCTACACCTGCCTTTCTGAGTCGGTTCCAAGACTGGCCGCTATCTCCGATGGAGAAAGCTGTGACTCGGCTATCTGCCTGTACTCCTCACAGGTCTGCATGAGTTCCTTGTGAGTTCCCTTTCCGACTATCGTACCCTCGTCAAGCACAAGTATCTGATCTGCTGAGAGTATAGTGCTTACACGCTGTGCAACGATAAATACTGTGCTGTCATTTACGTGCTTGCCAAGCGCCTTTCTGACTGCCACATCCGTCTTGAAATCAAGCGCCGAAAAGCTGTCGTCAAATATCAGGATCTTCGGCTTTCTCGCTATGGCCCTGGCTATGGCAAGACGCTGTTTCTGACCACCGGACACATTTCCACCGCCCTGGGCAACCGCACTGTCGTAACCGTGCTCCTTCTCCTCTATGAAGTCGGATGCCTGGGCAATCTCAGCCGCAAGCTTGACATCTTCATCAGATGCATCCGGCGCACCGAATCTTATATTGGACGCAATCGTTCCCGAGAACAGAATTCCCTTCTGCGGAACAAAACCGATATTCTGTCTCACACTCTCCATGGTGAGGTCTCTTATATCCTGTCCGTCTATCGTTATCGAGCCCTCCGTAACATCATAGAATCTCGGGAGGAGCTGAACCAGTGTACTCTTACCACAACCGGTACTTCCGATGATCGCCGTGGTCTGTCCCGGTCTCGCCTCAAATGATATGTTCTCAAGTACATTTTCATCTGCTCCCGGATATGCAAATGCGACATTGTCATACTTTACGACACCCCTTGGTGCTTCAAGCTTCTTTGCCCCAGCTGCGTCCTGAACTGTCACATCTGTATCTATGATCTCCTGTATTCTGTCTGCTGCCACGCTGGCACGAGGGAGCATGACTGACATCATGCTGAGCATAAGGAACGACATGATAATAAGCATTGTGTATGTAATAAATGCAGTCATTGATCCTACCTGAAGGACACCCGCATCAATCTTGTGAGCTGCCACCCACTCTATGAGTATGCTTATGGCATACATGATGAACATGAGTATAGGCATGGCAAATGTCATGACTCTGTTGACGAACAATGTGTTCTTTGTCAGGGCTTTATTCGCCTCGTCAAATCTCTCTTCCTCGCGTTCCTCTCTGCCAAATGCCCTGATGACCGGGATACCTGTAAGTATCTCTCTTGACACAAGGTTTACTCTGTCCACCAGTGTCTGCATAACTTTAAACTTTGGCATGGCAATGACCATAAGCGTTCCCATGAGGATCACAACTGCTGCTATACCGATGAATATTACCCAGCCCATTCCGGCTCCGTTCTCAACAACCTTGATGATTCCTCCAATAGAAAGTATCGGTGCATATAGAACCATTCTGAGCATCATAACTGTAACCATCTGTATCTGCTGGACATCATTTGTAGATCTCGTTATAAGAGATGCAGTTGAGAACTTGTTGATCTCAGCATCTGAAAATGCGATAACCTTGTTGAACACCTTCTCTCTGAGTCCGCAGGCAACGCTTGCCGCAACCCTTGACGCCACAAGTCCTATGAGAACCGCTGCTGCTGCCATGAGAAGTGACATTCCAAGCATCTTCACCGCTGCCCACTTCAGATATGACATCTGTCCTGCCTTATAATCGTAGCCAAAGCTGTCGTAGCATATCCTTGTACATGCTATGGCTGTAGATTCCATATAATCCTCGCCCATACTGTCGAGCATGCCGTCAACCGTAGGCTTCATCTGTTCACCGATCTGTGCCCACATCTCCTCCGGCATCTCATCAAGGGTGATTACCATCTTATCAAGTCCTGCCTTGATCTCATTGTCCTCGTCAGAGTTCACCATCTGATATGGATAGTAATACATCATAAGCCCCTTCATACAGGCACTATCCACTTCGTCTATGTGTTCCTCGCCATCTTCTGTCAGGTAATAATAACCATCCGAACCATCTTTATAATATTTCTCCCATACGGCTTTCTCATCGTCATCCATAAATCCGTCTATCACTTTGTAGGCTTTCTCCGGGATCTGTTTCGGACTGCAGTTCTCTATACCGTAGTTCTGTATACCGGTATCTATGAGCTTTGAAGTGTAGTCCGGAAGTGACAGATCACAGTATGCCTGCAGAATGAGAAGAAGGGCTATGATAATGACCGACTTCCAGTATGGCTTCAGATTTCTGAATATCTGCATGTCATTTCCTCCTTAATATTTTCAAGCGTATTCTTACTTTATTTGAATATCTTTGAAAGTTTATCATCGCATATATTCTCAGTCAATTAAATATCTATAAAGATTTAATTATTTTTATGACAAAAATACGGCATAGTTTTATCAAGTTAATTGCAGTAAAAAAAATAGCCATTACAGAAATTTACAATCTCCATAATGGCTTCTTTAATTATACTGATTTAATTATCTGCTTCTTCCGTTTCAATTTCTAAACGCTGAAGTATATCTGAAACAATTCCTACATCTTCTATACGGCTTATTCCAAAACATTTTTTACCTGCATCTTTAATCGATGCCCCAATATGATATGCTGTTTCTTCATCTATAATAAGAAATCTATCATGGAAAACTCCCGTATAATTCACAGTTAATGTTGGATACTGGCTGTTAAAATTTGCAATATCCTGACTTGCAAGACGAGTTCTGCGAACAGTATAAATTGTTACATCTACACCATCTTTCTTTTTTGCAAGAATGTTCAAAGTTCCAACATCAACATAATTGTCTATTAAGACTATTGATTTTTCCGCTTTTCCCACAAGGCTTACCAAGAGACTGAATGCATCATATATCTGTCCTTCAAAAAATATCTTCTGCCCCACTTCTTCATGCTCAGAAATATAAGCAAAAATCTGATCAAATTTCTCGTTAGATTCCTTTTGGTACTGTAATTGCTTTAGTTCCAAGCTGTTTAGCTTGTCAAACATCAAAGCATTCTCAGCCAGAAAGCGTCGCATTTTTACAAAAGCATTCATAATATTTACACTTACCTGAATAGCCTCATCACTCCTTAAGACTGCTGATAGCATTGCTATTCCCTGCTCTGTAAAAACATATGGTAAATACCTGCGACCTCCTTTTGAAGATGTATTTTCTGTATTTGAGGTCGCAATTTGCGACTTCAAATAAATTGTATCTTTCATGCGCAACATAGTCAATCAATTTTACATTATTCGGCAACTACTTATTTTAACTTTTATAAGCATAGAAATCCTCATTAAAGTTCTCTCCCAGCATATCCATAGTATTAGGATAATTCTCTATTGTGACAATCCCCCTACATTACATAAAAATACGGCAGCGGTTGTCATCCAACCACTGCCGTATTTTTCGAATATTTCTTTTTCTTCCGCTTTCAATCTAAGCCAGCTTTATCCGCTCCGCCGCGTCCCTTGTTATCGCTAGTCTTTTTCCATTTGCCTTGATTATCACATTGCCAAAGTAAGACGATACGACCTGCACCTGATCTCCGGTCTCAAGCTGACATTCGCCGAACAGTGATCTGTCCGCACAGTTCCAGGCTACCTCTCCTGAGAAACCGTTTACTGCATCTGATAATGACATCATAGTAACCACCCCTTCGAAATAATTGTTTTATGAATTCTATTATTTTTCAACGCACTATCCAATATACAATTCATCTTTAACATCTTTTATTGTCTACACAATTATAACTCTTAAGGGCTGGTGCAAGTCAATTCTAATTGTTAGTATATGGGGCTAATCTTTCTTACACCGAACTAACTTGGATACACAAAAACCCCACCGACATCCGACTTACCATCAGACATCAGTGGGGTTATAATGTTCTCAATAATTATTATCTCACATCGAATTACTCAATCATTACTCGATTACCTTGAGCCATCCCTCTGGGCCTTCGATTCTGCCCATCTGGATTCCTGTAAGAGTATCATACAGCTTCTGGATAACTGGTCCCATCTTCTCCATACCGCTTGGGAAGCAGATCTCCTTGCCGTGGTCGTTGATCTTGCCTACAGGTGAGATAACTGCTGCTGTACCGCACAGACCGCACTCTGCAAAATCCTTAACCTCATCGAAGTATACGTCTCTCTCCTCAGCCTCAAGTCCAAGGATATCCTTTGCAACTACCATCAGTGAACGTCTTGTGATAGATGGGAGTATACTGTTTGACTTAGGTGTAACTACCTTGCCGTCCTTTGTAACGAAGATGAAGTTTGCTCCACCTGTCTCCTCAACCTTTGTTCTTGTAGCTGCATCGAGATACATATTCTCATCGAATCCCTCTTTGTGTGCTGTAACTATTGCATGAAGGCTCATTGCATAGTTAAGACCAGCCTTGATGTGTCCTGTTCCGTGAGGTGCTGCTCTATCGAAATCTGAAACCTTGATAGTGATAGGCTTTGCGCCGCCCTTGAAGTAAGGACCAACTGGTGTACAAAGGATTCTGAACTGATATTCATCTGCAGGCTTTACACCTATAACAGGGTTTGAACCGAACATATATGGTCTGATATATAATGTAGCACCTGATCCGTAAGGTGGTACATAATCAATGTTTGCCTTTACTGTATCTACAACTGCCTGAACAAATCTATCCTCTGGGAAAACTGGCATCTCAAGTCTCTTTGCTGAGTCTGCCATTCTGCTTGCGTTGAGGTCAGGACGGAAACATACAACACGTCCATCCTCTGTTCTGTAAGCCTTCATTCCCTCGAAAACTGTCTGAGCGTACTGAAGAACACCTGCGCACTCGTTTAATACTACGTTAGGATCCTCTGTGAGTGTACCCTCATCCCATGCTCCATCCTTATAATTTGCTACAAATCTCTTATCTGTCTGAACATAGCCAAATCCAAGGTTTGCCCAATCGATATTCTTCTTATCCATATCTACATCTTCCTTTCACTTTAGCTTGTGCTTTTTGTATGTGTCTGTTATATCACATTATTTCGCCTTTTTCCATATGTATATTGAACATTTGCTTGAAAAATTAAGGTTTTTCTTCCGAAAACGGCTAATTTTTTCATGTTACAATGTACAATTTGATGATTTTCCCAAGTTACAAGCTTGTCTACTTCAACTTATTACCCTCTGAGAAAGCATCGCCAACCCTGTCGCCGAGTGCAAATATGATCTCATTTGCTCCGACTATTCCACCCATGCCGCATTCATGACATTTGCATTGCCATCGGCATCGTATGTTCCGATCATCATGACCGGCTGTGGCACCAGCATAGGTTTTGCACCAAGATTCTTACTCATATTATCTGCCTCCTTAATTTGAAGAAACTTACCTTTCTATTTTATGACTACTGCCATCTAAGGGCAATATTTTTCTGGCTAAAATATTATTTCCCACATGCATATAAGCACCACCAGGAACAGCACATTTGCAAATGTGAAGTATACCAGATATCTTCCTCTGGCGCCCTTGTCCTGTCTCGCCACGTATTTGAACGAGATCAGGCTCGCCATGGATGCAATCAAAGTTCCAAGTCCGCCAAGATTCGTGCCGATTATCAGATTTGTGTATTTATCTGTAAATCCCGACAATAACACCGCCGCTGGCACATTGCTTATGACCTGGCTGGCAAGGACCGAAGTTATAACCTCATGCCCACCAAGCACCTTCTCTACAAATGTCCTAAATCCATCGATTCTTCCCATATTTCCGATAAACACGAAGAATCCCACAAATGTGAATATCAGCGAATAGTCCACCTTCAGCAGCAATCTTCTCTGGCATATAAGGACTACCACAAGCACTACCGCAAATGTCACCCAGTATGGAACGATCCGCGCCACGGTGAGCAGCGACAGCACAAATAGTATGCTATATATACCCACCAGCTTCCTGTTCACCTGTATATCAGCGCCTGAGAGTCTGATCTCAAGCTGCCTGTTTTTTCCTTTCATGCATACTATGATCCATATCACAAGAAGCGCTGCCGATGCCACTGTATATGGCAGCATAAGCAATACAAACCTGCCTGCACTGATTCCTGCAAGTCCGTACAGATACAGATTCTGTGGATTGCCTATGGGTGTCAGCATACTGCCAAGGTTCGCAGCTATGGTCTGGAGGGTTATCACCGGCACCATCCATCTGGTGAGTACTTCCTCTCCTGCCATACCAAGGACCGTGAGTGTCATCGGTACAAATGTTATGAGCGACACATCATTTGTGATGAACATGCTGAAAAAGAAACACATAAATGTAAGTACAAATGTCACCGCCCGGAGTGAACCCATACGGTTTATCATGCTCTTTGCTACGATGTTAAAAATCCCCTGCTGCGAAAATCCCGCGACCACTGTCATAAGACAGAAAAGTATCGCAAGTGTCCTGAAATCTATGTAGTCCACATACGCGCTGTCCGGAGGCACGATAAATGCCGATATCACCGCCAGAAAAAGTGCCACACTTAACACTGTCTCTTTGCGGACAAATTCTCCGATTTTCTTTATACCCCGGATCATGGTCTGAATGTCCTGAGTGCCTCTATAGTCTTGTCGATCAATTCATCAAGTGACCAACCAAGCATATCTGCACCTCTCTCGATGACCTCTCTGGAGCATCCCGCAGCAAATCCCTTGCTCTTGTATTTCTTCTTAACTGACTTGAGTTCGAGATCCTGAACGCTCTTTGATGGTCTCATGAGTGTGACTGCTCCGATAAGTCCTGTGAGCTCGTCCACAGCATAGAGGACCTTCTCCATCTCATGTTCTGGTTTTATGTCAACCGTGATGCCGTAGCCATGGCTTGCCGTCGCGTGTATGATTCTCTCGTCAACACCGTGCTCTCTCATGATCTCCTGAGACTTGATGCAGTGCTGCTCAGGATACTGCTCAAAGTCAAGGTCGTGAAGCAGTCCGACTATTCCCCAGAACTCTTCCTCATCGCCATAACCAAGCTCCCTTGCAAAATATTTCATAGTTCCCTCTACAATCTGGGCATGCTCCAGATGGAACTCATCCTTATTGTACTCTGTGAGTAATTCCCACGCTTCTTCTCTTGTCATCTTTTTATCCTCCTCGTATTATATAGTAGTAAATTTATTTCCCTGCATATCTCTTCATTTTTTTCAGAAAAAATTCACACGCCTCTGATTCTGTTTCAAACAATTTAATACCATATCTATCTAAGCCGTGCAGGTCTGCACACACGCGCCGACATCCGCTCCTTAAGTTCTGTGATCCTTGCGGCACACGTCGTCAGATTCGCCGCAGCATTTTCAGGCTTCATCGCCTTTCTCACCTGCTCCGGATCACTGTCATCTATCCCAAGCACATTGTTTACCGCATAGCACTCGTTGAACACTCCTTCTTTGATGCAAGCCTCTGCGCCATCTCCGAGACATCCTCCTATGGCGATCACATATTTGCCGTGTTTCTTTGCAAGCTTTGCGACTCCCGATGGGGTCTTGCCCATCATGGTCTGGGCATCTATCCTACCCTCACCGGTTATGACGGTATCCGCCCATTCTACATCCGCTTCAAGCCCTGTCTCTGACAGAACTATATCTATTCCCGGCATAAGTTTTCCACCTAGGAACATGAGAAACGCATATCCAAGTCCGCCCGCAGCGCCGGCACCTGGTGTATACCTGTCGAATTTTCCTGTTTCATTTTCACCTACAGGCTCTGTATCTACGTCAGTTTTTTCATATCCACAGTCAATAAGCTGTGCCGATTTGCTCAAACCTTCTACTGATTCTTCTACAATATCTGCATAATGCTTCATGTACCCATCCATGAGCTCAACCGTCTCCGCGTCCGCACCCTTCTGCGGTGCAAATACACGGCTGCAACCAAGCTCACCTACAAGGGGATTCGTCACGTCACTGGCAATACTGAATGTACAGTGCAATAATCTGGCTGCGAATTCAGAATCTTCGCCACCTAGCATATCGACAGTACCTACTTCTGACATATCAGCATTACCTACATCTGACATCCCACCCGGAATAACGATCCGATCCAATACACCAAGGCCCGCCGCTCCATATGGCACATCCTTCCCATCCGCATCAAGGCAGGGAAATCCAAGTGCCTGAAGCATTCCGATGCCGCCGTCATTTGTCGCGCTTCCTCCGATTCCGACGATAAACCTTTCACAGCCCTTTGAAACGGCATCCTTTATCATCTCACCGACACCATATGTAGTCGTATGCATCGGATCTCTCCGGGTTTCCGGAACAAGTGGAAGCCCCGCCGCCGCTGCCATCTCCATGACAGCAGTTCGCCCGTCTGCGGCATCATATATCGTATATTCCGCAGTGATCCTATCACCAAGCGGTCCGGTCACATAACATCGCTCTCTGCTGACACCGTTTCTTCCATATATAAGAGTCTCCGTCGTGCCCTCTCCGCCATCTGCCACAGGACGTACTCTGACCTCTGCATCCGGCAATATGGACTTTATTCCATTTTCAATGGCCGCACCCGCTTCAAGACTCGTCATGCTTCCCTTGAAAGAGTCAACCGCCACAAGTATTTTCTTCATAATAACTCCTGTTTATATATTGCAACACCAGTCATACATCTTTGTACATGGCTGACGTTCCACATCACTTTTGTATATTATAATACCATCTGCCATTTTTGCACACAAAAAGTGGGGCGTATACAAAACTGTTGTTATGTTCTGTATACGCCCTGTTGTTCAAAATGATGTAATTAAGCTATTTTACTTTAACTGATTTCGCCTTGCTCCACGCAGAGTAAAATGTCACTGACTTTCCATTTATCTTTACTGTCTTGTAGGTTCTCACACGTACATAATATGTCTTTCCACTCGCAAGCTTCTTGACACTTGTTCGGATCGTCTTGTTCTTGCTTACAGTCTTTACCTTTGTGCCACTTCTGAAATTCTTATTTGCACAATACTGTAACTGGTAACCCGTTGTCTGTGTCATCTGCTTGTTCCATCTGACTGTCATGCTGCCCTTGCCGGACGCAGTCGCAGCAATGGTGGTTCCCTTCGGATTGATGGTGAAATACATTGTCTTCGAATCCTTATATTTATTTCCGCACAATGTGACCTTGATCGAATATTTTCCTACATTTTTTCTCCCCGCACTGTATGTGACCTTGTAATCCTTATTCTTTGTCAGAATATTCCCAGCGGCATCTTTTACTGTAACCGCCGGTGTTCTGACCTTTCCATTATATACATACGAAGCCGCATTAAGCTTAACTGTAGACACCTTGGATATTCTGGATGTCGAAAGCTTTTTGCCGCATGACTTACACGTTGTGGTGATGACGCCAGCCTTCGACATTGTTGCTTTTGTTGTCACAGTGTTCACCTTTGTGGCGTGCTTACATACGGTCATCTTTGCTGTGAGAACTGCAGACTTGGCATTGCTGTATACTTTATAAAGTCCCTTTATATACTCCAGTTCACCTGAAATCTTATAACCCTGTGACAATAAATAATCAGAATCACAAAACTGAACATCTGTGAATTTCACATTATCCTTAGACTTTTCAACCATACAGTACGACATAACATTTCCATATTTATCCGTCACATCTCCGAGTTCACCTTTGATATCATACTTAAAATTTTCAAACTCTTTATAACTATCATCTACTGCATCACGCATGAAAATACACCGGTCACCAGTATTCTGATCAATATATACTTTTGCTGGCATAGTTGATCTGTATGAATATCCATTTACGTTTTCTTCCGTATCTGTATAACCGTACTTTTCCGGATCAAAAATTCCATCAGTGTCATCAATTTCACGCATATAATATTTGTCAGTATATCCAGGCATCAACATAAGCTCATATAACGTGTATCCCTTGACGTTTTCTGCCTTTATACTGCCATCTTCGTTATAGTAAGTTCTGACATAATCTTCTACTGTATATTTTTTTCCATTATCGCCCTTTGTATATACGTGACAATCATGCGAATCATCCATGTCTACAATAATCGCCTGTATTTCATCATACCTCATCTCGGACGCCTGCTCCTTTTTCAGACCAGTAAGTCCATTCACAACAAAACAATCAGTAACAGCTGTATAATCAGCCAAAACCAAAAGTCCATTTGTTTTACCTGCAGCTACATGCACCTCTGAATTTCCGCTTATCCTAAAATAAGACTTTGTTCCCTCCGGCTGTAACACTATGGCATCTGACTTCTTCTGTTTCTCATTGACATATAATTTGCCATCACCGACGATTTCAACTGAACCGCCATATCCATCTCCCCAAGTGCACAACATACCTATGTGACTTGAACCCACCAGTTTGATCTTGAAATTATCTCCCATCATATTCATACTGAGCATATAATCTGGCATATTACAATTGGTGAGTGTCAGCGTGTTTGTCTTCTTGTCATAAACTGCACCTTTGACACTTGTCGCTGTTCCTTCCTGTGGAGTTCTGAAACTGTACACATATATCATGTCGTCTTTCTCCGAATTGTAGAACTGAACATATGCAAAGCTCCACTCCTCATCCTCACACGGGCCATTGTTTGCGGCCATCGCCGTGACACCGCCCACCGTCAAAATAAAAATAAACGACAGCAGAAATGTCAGTCTTCTGAAATGCTTCATAGTCATTCCCCCTTCTATGATATTCTTCGTCTACTGGCAAGAGGCTTCTCTCACCTGTTGTTTCATGTCATAGATTATAGTCATCTGCTGTCGTTTTCATAACGTTACATATGTCTCAATATGTGCGATATATTCAATTTTATATTTATTCATCACTTTTATCTAATCCATATGTGTGTTTTCAATCTGGCACACTTATACTTCCATAGCAATCAACTCTCACGCAATCATCATTCCTCATGCCATCCATAATAATACTGAATAAGGCCTACTCTGGTCTTCGTTCCAGTCTTCTCATTCATGGAAGATATATGCCTATATAGGGATGCTCTTGATATGTACAGCTCATCCGCTATATCCTGCACACTGCCGTCAGATACGAGAAGCTTCTGCAGGACCTCCCGCTCACGCCCCGTGAGATGATGCGTATCTGCAAATCGTTCAAAATCAACCTCAACTCTTGCGTTAGACCTTTCCACTGATTCTATCACTTTTTCATCATCATACCGTCTATATTGTCTCTTCTGGAGATTCTCAAGTACAAATACTGCAATACTTATAAGTACGAGCAGCAATATGACCACTACACTCATAACCATGATTCCGGGTGGATCTATCAGCATATATGATATTATTCCCACAATACCCGCACCAATGTTGTTGACCGCCCTTCCGGCACCAGTCCAAAGTGCCGGCCAACTCATTCCGTAGGATGTATTTATGAATCCAGTTGTGAAATACACTACAAAGAATCCTGCTGCAAGATAGAACACGATAAGCCCTATGATAAAAGCTCCTCCAAATTCTATGATAAGCATGGCTATGACCGACAACGCCGTAACACAGTACATCATCTGGTTCATAAAGCGCTGATCCTTTATATCAAACAGGAAGCCCGCTGCAACTCCGCTTAATGCAAGGAACAACCTTGGCCATTGCCCCACATCTGTTCCCCCCTCCGCGTGGACTAGAGTCACAACATTATCCAGTGCGGAGAAGATAAATGTCATAAGAAGAACAACCATCACAAGTGCCACTGCCGCTGATCTGCTGTCAGAAGTTGTTTTGTCACATTTTTCTTTGCAATCTGGTATATTTGGCTCATCTGACACATATGTGTTTCCTACCTCTTCTGCGTATTCATCTCTGGCCAGAAAAAGTTTCACTGCACTTGCCACTATGGCCAGCGAGAACATAACCATACGCAGGATCACACTGTCTATAAGATTATAATTGATATACTGCAGAAGCAGTCCAAGTGCATATGAAATTCCCACAATTACCGTAAGATGCTTTCTATCCATATAATCGCGGCTCACATCGTGATACACGCGTCCTCCCATAACACCACACACAATAAAGAATATAATTCCATATACCAGTATCAATTTGCCTGAACCCAGTATTATCGCTGCGAGTGCGGCAATCTCCACTATATTCGAAGCAATAATTATTATCGGTTTGATTTTGCTGCCGACATATCTCTCAATCAGTGCATATATGAATAGTCCCACCGCACTGGCCAGCAGTATCACGCTCTGATACAACAGAACACTTCTGGCATCCACAAACTCCGCAGCCTTGCTGTCGAAGAAGAATTCCACACCCAGAAATACAAAGCTGAACAGAGCCAGCGAGAGCACACTTCTGATATGCGCCGGTTCAAAGCCTTTTTCATTATTATTTATTTTTTCAACATCCACTGATCTTTCCCCTGACATATATGGTCATCTCCTGTTTATTCTATATTAAAGATAATATAGCGCTGGATTTTTGTCAAAATATAAAATGTACTATTTTATAACACCTATACCCCTTGGAGTATCAATATGATTGAATCAAAGAAGGACGCCCCCCAAAAGGCGTCCTTGCTATATTAATTATTATCTATGCATTTTCCGTACCGTCATCTTCTCTCTGACACTTTCTTATATACACAGCAAATCTCACAGATGCGGTGAGTGCTATCACAATCCATGTAAATATATTCGTATACCACACTCCCCAGAATCCCATCTTTAACACATACATCAGTATCAGTGCAAATACTATCCTTCCTCCCACCTCAAGAGCACCATTCAGCATGGAGAACGCCACATCCCCCATTCCATTTAATGCGCCTCTCATGGTATATATCGTTCCAAGTGCAATATACATACTTCCGGATATCACAAGTCCCTTTGCGCCAAGCCTTATGACATTCTCCTCCGTCACGAAAAATCCCACAACATTTTCCCTGAAAACTGCTACCAGACAGAACAATGCTGCGCCAAGAGCCAGCGTGATGAGCTCTGTCTGCCATACCGCCCTGCGCACCCTTTCGTACTTGCGTGCGCCACAGTTCTGTCCTGCAAATGTAGACAATGCAAGTCCCAGAGAACTAAACGGCTGGAATATGATTCCCTCAACCTTTCCTGTTGCAGTATATGCAGCCATGACCTCCGGACCATATCCATTTATAAGGGTCTGCAGTATTGAGCAGGATATTGATATCATGGAAGTCTGAATCGCCATTGGTATACCGATACTGAAATCTTCCTTCATTATATCTCTGTCAAACTTGAAATGGCCTCTCTTCAGTCTGAAATAGGGATTGGTTTTCACCGCATAACATATAGAGCCAACGCCAGACAGGATCTGACTGAGAACCGTTGCATATGCGGCACCGGCAACGCCCATATCCATGTATATTACAAACACTATATCAAGCACAACATTTATGGCAGAAGCAACCATGAGAAATATAAGTGGGGTCTTTGAATCCCCAAGTGCCCTTAGCACAGCAGAAATTCCGTTATAAATAGCCACCGCTATCGTAAATCCACAGGTGATCCTCATGTATGTATATGCGTAGTCAAATGTCTCTGCAGGGGTCTTCATGAGCCTTATAATAGGCCCCGCAAAACAATATCCCAGTATACTCATGAGTACACCAACCGCCAATATGACAAACAATGCATTTGCTATGGCTTTTTTTACCTGCTCATCTTTCTTCGCTCCAAAATATCTTGATATGACAACACCTATTCCAGATGCCATTCCATTGCAAAGAGAAAAAAATAGGAAACTGATCATTCCAACTGATCCCACACCGCCAAGTGCATTTGCCCCTAGATGACGACCAACCACTATCGAATCAACCAGGCTGTATACCTGCTGAAATAGATTGCCTATAAGCAGCGGAACTGAGAACTTCATGATCAGTTTCATACTGCTTCCCTCTGTCATATCCATAACATATTCTTTTTTATTCAATGCCTTTTCCACTATGTTTGCTCCTTGTATATATTTAGACTATCCATGATATACAAACTCATGAATCGCCTTGCCGACTTTCATAGCAGCACCATCCGCATTGTAATCCCTGTTTATTAACCCATACGCCTCATCATAACATAAGTTGTGCTAAGGTCAAGAAGCTAAATGGCTAATCTTCTATATACTCTACATAATCTCTCTCATCGGCGAAAAGCTGGTACTCTCCGTCCACATATCCCATATACCCTTCCGAAACAAAATATCCTTTTATCATAGTGCCACCTCCTGAACTTTTTTACTACCAAATATACCTACCTTAATATGGCTCTATCTTATCTTGTCAAGTGTCCAAAAAAGCGTACACCAAATCTCTTTTATATTCCACAAGTACCGACGCAAATCCGGGCTTGAAGATAACTGACACGGCATATATAATATGTATAATTTTGAAAAATTTCTGCCATATAAACATGGCACCAAGGAGGAAATATGTACTACGGCGCACTTGAAGCCGGTGGCACCAAGATGGTTTGTGCCATAGGCGATGCAGACAAGAATATAATAGACAGAATATCCATACCGACGGGCACACCTGACCAGTCCGTGCCTGCCATGATAGATTACTTTAAGAAATATGACATATCCGCTCTCGGAATCGGTACATTTGGCCCGGCCGACGTCAATCCTAATTCCCCTACCTACGGCTCCATCATGAGGAGTCCCAAGAAAGCTTGGGAGGGATTCAGCCTTTACAAAGCATTTACGGATGCGCTTGGCTGCCTGATTGTGGTGGACACAGACGTAAACGCAGCAGCCTGGGGTGAATACCTGTACGGAGCACTGAAAGGACTCAACTCGGGAATGTACCTCACTGTTGGAACCGGCATCGGCGGCGGTATAATATCCGATGGCAGACTCATTCACGGCATGGAACACCCGGAGACAGGCCACATCCTCATCCCTAGACGAACCGGCGATGATATACCATGTACCTGCCGATTCCACCAGAGCTGTGTAGAGGGTCTTGCATCCGGCCCTATGCTTGAGCGCAGAACCGGAATGAAAGGCAAAGACATCCCAGCCGACTCACCGGTATGGGATCTTGAAGCATTTTATATAGCTGAGGCACTGGTCAACTACACCATGTGCTACTCAGTTGAGAGGATTGTCCTTGGCGGCGGAGTCATGGACAACAAATTCCTGTTCCCTATGATCCGCAATTACTACACTGAACTGCTGTCGGGTTACATCGACATGCCACAGGTCAAGGACACCGACACATACATTGTTCCCGCAAGGCTCGAAGGAAATCAGGGCATCATAGGTGCTATGAACCTGTTCTGATACACACATTTGTCCACAAAAAAACAGTTTCACCGATCGACTGGTGAAACTGTTTTTTTCTTTTCTATGCTGTTGCCTTCTCGTACTCCTCAAAGGTCTTATCCATGATAACCTTGTACTTGCCATACTCGGTCTTGTTGTAGAAGCACTCCTCTGAAAGACTCTTGATACCAAACTCCTCGAACCACTCTTCCTTGAGCTTGTTGAACAGAACCTCCTTCTTTGGTCCTGTGATGGTCTCCAGATGCCACAGACTGAAATGCAGTGCATAGTTGATGTAATCCTGCTCATACTCCCAGAAATTGCCGTGGGCTTCAAGCGCCGCCTTGAGTACCACAAGAGCCTCGTGGAAGCACTGCCATGACTTCTCTCTGGTGTTGGACAATGACTTTGGATTGTTTCTTCTCTGGTGTGCAAGCACCTCGTCCACTATCTCTATATTTGTTGCAAATGCTATCGCTGAAAATACGAACAGCATATCATTCGAAGTTCTGAGCTGCTGAAATCGGAAATGGTTCTCCTCAACATATTCCCTGCTGAAGAGCTTATCCCAAGCCCATCCCACAAATACCTTGAATATATTGCCCGTGAAATTACGGAAATACATTGGTCTGTACGGTGGAAGCTCCTTCTCGTGAAGTGTCCATCTGACCTGAACAAACTCCTGAAGATCCTCTCTGTACTGATCTGATCTGAACACAACTATCTGAGCTCTGGTCTCGTGAGCCTTGCTCCATGCCTTTTCCAGCATGTCCGGCTCAAAGAAATCGTCGGAATCCAGAAATGAAAGATACTCTCCGGTCGCGATCTCAAGACCTTTGTTTCTTGCTGCCCCGGCTCCGGCATTTGCCTGCTGTATAACCTTTACACGCTGATCCTTCGCCTCATATTCCTTCAATATCGCCAGAGAATCATCTGTGGAGCCATCATCCACGCAAATGATCTCTATATCCTTAAGTGTCTGACCCACTATGCTGTCCATGCACTGGCGCAGATAATCAGACACATTGTAAACAGGAAGAATAACTGATACCTTTGTACCCATAGCTTTACCTCTATTTGTTTCGACTAAATAAACTCTTGATCTTTCTAGGTATGAACATAATGACCGCACCGATCCTGAATGTAGGTGTCTTCTTCACTCTGTCCAGATCTGCACGGGTCTGATGAACCAGACCACGGAGTCTCTTGACTTCTCTCTCAAGCTTGCGCTCACGATCTGTACATGCGATCCTTGTATAGTAGTAATCGTCAGGGGACTTGATGATAAACTGGATGTTCGCCCACTCAATCTTTGTAAATATAGTCTGATCAAGCTCCTGCATCTCCATTGCTCTCTTGAACTCGGAGCTGTATCTTCTTATATAATCCTTCTTGAATTCAGGTCCGATTCTCCTGATCGTCTCGTTGTAATTGTGGTATTTCTTGAGCCAGTATACGCCTCTGAAACGCTCCCAGATCTCAGGATCCTTTACAAGTATATCTCTTATGTGATCATACTCAACATTGACACAGTATACCTTCTCTCTGCTGTGAACAGATGAATTCGGGTTATCTCTGCGGTTCATATAATATGGCTTGTTCACTATCATAGCTCTCTTGGCATATATAAATGTCTGGAACCAAAAACCATTGTCCTGGAATGATGCTCCCGGGGTCTCGTTGTGTCTGATATGATACTCCTCTATGAAGCTTCTCTTGTAGATTCCACTCCATGTGTTCATAATGAAACGGATCGCACTTGGTGTCTCGCTTGGATTGAACACAACATTATAATCCTCTGCATTCGGTGACAAGTGGTTGTACACCAAAGTCATGTTGCCATTGTCATCGTTGCGCTTAAATCTATAGAAATCTGCCTTTACAAGGTCAAGGTCGTTCTCAACCGCCTTGTTGTACAGTTCCTCATACATATTAAGTGGCACAAAATCATCAGGCTCAACTATACCAATATACTCACCTGTAGCCTTATCAAGACCGATATTCATGCCTATTCCATAACCGCCATTTTCCTTGTCAACAATAATGATACGGTCGTCTTTCTCCGCATATCCCTTTAATATTTCAAGTGAACTGTCTGTAGATCCGTCATTGATACATATGATCTCGATATCCTTCAATGTCTGATTTACAACACTATCCATACACTCCACCAGATACATCTCTACGTTATATGTTGGAATGATGATTGAAACCTTTGCCATCTTTCTTCTCCCATAAAATTTTATCACAATGTTAATATGTGCTATAACGCACAATCCATGAGCATTATAGCACATACTATATATATTATGCAATTTTTGATTTTATTTATAAGCTATGCAAATAAGGCAAAATATGCAAGAACTATAACTCCGAGCACGATCCTGTACCAGCCAAATACCTTGAAGTCATGCTTCTTGATATAGCTCATCAAGAACTTGATGACCACTATGGATACAAGGTATGCAACAACACAACCTATGATAAGTATGGCAAATTCTGCGCTTGTAAATGACAGGCCGAATTTGATCATCTTCAATGCACTGAGTCCGAACATGACAGGAACCGCAAGGAAGAATGTGAACTCTGCGGCTGCCACTCTGGACACGCCGATCAGCAGGGCACCTATGATGGTGGCACCTGAACGGGATGTACCCGGTATGATGGAAAGCACCTGAAACATACCTATAAGGAATGCTGTCTTATATGTTATATCATTCAGGGTCTCAACCTTCGGTGTTCTGGACTTGTTCCAGTTCTCTATCACAATAAATGCTATTCCATAGAATATCAGGGCTATAGAGATTACTACCGCCGTGTGAAGATGAGCCTCTATGTAATCGTCAAATAATATCGTAACTATCGCTCCAGGTATACATGCAACAACTGTCTTAAACCACATGCTCCAGGTATCCTTCTTCATGACAGACTGTGTCTTGTCTTTGAGCTGGAAAGGCCACATCTTATTCCAGAATATGGTCACGACCGCAAGTATCGCTCCAAGCTGTATCACCACGAAGAACATTTCCTTAAAATCATCACTGGCGTTCAGTGAGATAAATTCATCCACAAGAAGCATATGTCCTGTGCTGCTGATGGGGAGCCACTCTGTGATTCCCTCCACGATACCAAGGAATACTACCTTAAGTATCTCGATAAAACTAAGTGCCATCTCTTCTCTCTCCTTTTAATTCGTTATACTATTGTGTGAACACCATGGATGTCTATCCGGCATCCGGCTGCGTTCTCTATGATAACATATTCTTCCTCGTTGTACATCATTCTTTGGAAAGCTTTAGAAAATGTTATGTGTGCGTTTATATTTTGTCTATATATCTACATGTATCCGGTATCTCAGCTCCCCAGATATCAACCAGCTTGTCCACTGAAAATGCAGCATTTGCCGGACTCGTGGATGGAAGCACCACAGGTTCTATGCCAAGAGTCTTCTGCTGGTACTTCGCATAATACTTTCCTGAGGTCCTGCCGTTGCATATCACTTTTGTGACCTTGGAAGCCTCAACTATCTTCGACAGATCCGTGGGCATAACATTCTTTATACTGCTATCGCTTGAACCTATGATGTCACAGCTGTAGATTGCATCCCACAGTGCTATATGATGTGCCTGCAGCATGGCTTTCTTCTCATCTATGGTAACCGGTAGCGTCTCGCCAAGCACTCTGCTGATGACCTTCCAGAATCTGTTCTGAGGATGTCCGTAGAAAAACATCTGCTCCCTGGACTTCACCGATGGCAGGCTTCCAAGTATGAGTATCCTTGATTTCTCATCATAAAGTGGAGGAAATGGATGTACTATATGTTCATATCTGTCCTCTGTCAATCTTTTCACCTCTCAGATAATAATCAAATATCTTTTTCCTGGTACATTGTACGACACCCTGCACTTATTTTTCAATTGAATTGTTGTTTTATGATCATGTTTTCAGTTAAGTCCACATTATTTAATTTACTTTCAAATAATATTCATGTATATTAATTAGGTTGACGTAATTTACGGACTATGAGGGAGGTCCGACAATGCGGTGGCGAACACATTTTGGAGGAATTATACATGAAAAAGAGAGAATCTTTTAACAACAAATGGGGCTTTATCCTGGCCTGCATCGGCTCTGCCGTGGGAATGGGAAACATCTGGATGTTTCCCACAAGAGTCTCCATGTACGGGGGCGGATCTTATCTCATCCCCTATTTTATATTTGTAGTACTGATAGGATTTACCGGAGTTATTGGCGAGATGAGTTTTGGCCGGGCTACAAGATCTGGACCAATCGACGCATTTGGAATCGCTATGGAACGAAAAGGCAAACGAAAACTTGGAGAGTTACTTGGTGGAATACCTGTTCTCGGTGCCCTTGCAATGGCGATTGGATACACCGTGGTCATGGGATGGATACTCAAGTATATGATCGGTGCTTTCACCGGAAGCACGCTGTCTCCGGCTGACATAGACGGATTCAGTGCTGAATTTGGCGGCATGGCATCTGCATTTGGCAATAATGTATGGCAGATCATAGCCCTCGTCATAGGAATCGTCATCCTCATGTTCGGCGTTGGCAACGGTATTGAGAAAGCCAACAAGATCCTGATGCCTGCATTCTTCGTATTGTTCATCATCCTTGCCATATATGCGGCATGCCAGCCGGGAGCCATAGAAGGATATAAATATATCTTCCGAATTGAGCCAAAGGTACTTGCCGATCCAAAGACATGGATATTTGCGCTGGGACAGGCATTCTTCTCACTGTCTGTCGCTGGAAACGGAACTCTGATATACGGCTCCTACCTTCCCGACAGCGAGGACATTCCAGAAGCTGCCGGACGAGTGGCACTCTTCGATACCATCGCCGCCATGCTTGCTGCACTGGTCATCATACCTGCCATGGCAACTGCCGGGGCTCAGCTGAACCAGGGAGGTCCCGGACTGCTGTTCATCTTCCTGCCTTGTCTGTTCAAATCAATGCCCGGCGGATATATCATAGCGATCATCTTCTTCGTAGCTGTATTTATGGCTGGACTGTCATCACTCATCAATCTGTATGAAGCACCGATTGCAACTGTTCAGGAAAAACTGGGTGTTGGCAGAAAACCCGCATGCGCCATCATTGGTGCCATTGCGGTTGTTGTGTCAATCTGCATACAGGGTATTGTGTCAGACTGGATGGATATTCTGTCCATCTACATCTGCCCGCTCGGTGCAGGGCTTGCCGGAATCATGTTCTTCTGGGTATGCGGCAAAAAATATGTCGAGACGCAGGTCAATACAGGAAGGGAAAAGAAGTTCACAGAGAAGTTCGTGCCTATATGCAAATACATCTACTGTCCTGTATGTCTCCTTGTATTGATACTTGGTATCCTTCTCGGAGGCATCGGCTAAACATATAAAAGCAGCCTGACGGATCATCACCATGTATAACACTGGCGATGTCCACAGACTGCTTTTTCTTATTTATATCATCGGTAGTTCCAAGAAGATCATTCATCGTTTTCATCCAATCCGAAGCCTTCCTCCAGAAAACGGTTCCACTCGGCATTGTTGCTCTCAAGCTGCTTCTTCTGCATGATACGGTTCCGGTCTGCGAGAATGGACAACATCTCATCCACAATCTCCTCAAGAGGCAACTCCTGATAATGCGACAGATAGCCCATCATCCTGCCCGCCGTAAAATCCGTATTCAGATTCTTTGTTATGAGATCACAGAACTCCTCGGGATATCCCCGGTCAAGCATCATCTCATAGAGCTCCATGCTCATCTCTGATCTTGGTTTCATCAGTCTTTCTCCCAATCACAAAATTTGCCACGATCGTAAATACCGCACTGATTATCAGCTCCGTGTAATATCCCAGACCTCTGCTGAGTATCATACCCGGCAGCAACAATTTGCTCCCAAATATCGGCAAAAACATCTCCATGAACAGCTTCTCACTGATTCCCATACCACCTGGAAGTGGAAGCATATCGACCGCAACTGCTATGGCTCCCTGCATCAGTATGATAAGTCCTGCAGATGCCCCCGCAAGTCCGAATGCCTTGTACACAAACCATGTCGCTGCAAACAGTGAAAATCGCTGGACGAGTGTTATGAGAAATACTATTACCAGCATCCCGAAATGTCCCATCATATAATCCGCAGTCTGGTTGTATTTCTCCATCGATGCTGCAAGCTTTTCCTCACGGGACTTCTTGTGTCTCAGGAATCTCATCTTCTCAAGAAGTCTGCTGCCATTCACAACAAATGCCTTGGCAAGTGACGGATGGAATGCGAACAGCACCATACCTGCCACACACACCACGTTCAGCACAAGTCCCAGATAGAACACCCACTGCACATCATCTATATAAGTATGTATAAACTTCTGTCCAAATATAGCGATTCCAAGTCCAAGTAGCACCAGTACCAGCTTGTACGTGATCGTCACTATGAGCAGCACCTGTGTGGACACCGGGATCGGTATCTTCTTTTTCTTCATATAATATATCTGCGCCGGCTGTCCACCTGATGCGGATGGTGTGATACAGCTGAAGAAGAATCCAACCGACGAGAACAGGAAACAGGTTCCCCTGCCTACCTTCACCCCCAGATTCCTCATCATATAATGGATGATCACAGATTCTCCCCATATAAATACAACAACACATACCACTCCCGGTATAAGCCACCACGGATTCACCGTCTTCATTATATCCGCGATCTGCCCTAAATCCTTGCCGTGGAACACTCCATATATGGTGCCGGCAAATATGAGAACCAGGAACAATACGTTAAACACCATCTTTTTTTTGTTTTCCATATCTCTGCCCTTTTCATAAGTGGGGGAAGCCCCCTTTTAGTAATCACTTTTCCATAGTATATCATGGAATCGATGGAGATACGGGAAAAAGTGGAGGGTTTTACTTTAATTATTTGTAATGTAGGTTTTATCGAGCTAGAAGCTGTGGCCACCGCCGCCTCCACCGACGCCTCCGCCTCCAAAGCCGCCTCCGATTCCGCCATGGCCGCCGGATCCAGATCTTGTACTTCTCGTTTCACTGAGCATATCATATTTCTGATTCATATTATATGAAACCTTTGTACCGGTAAGCAGATTTTTTGAACCCATATCATGTACTTTTGATGTTTTCTTCAGCAGAAGATAATTAAGCAATATGGAAAATATTATTGCAAGAAGTATATTGCTGATATGCTTCATGGGACGGCTTATCTCTTCTCCAGCCAGCAATGTATTTATCTGCCTGAATGCCTCATTTGCGCACTCAAAATATTTCTCTTCACTTGCATACTTATAGACATTGTCTGTTATCGTATACGCATTTGTCTTAGTGATGATCCTGTATGGTTCACCATAAGAATAGATGTATATCTGTCTATTATACAAATCAATGAGGAACATAACACCATCCAAGGTGCCCAATTCCCTTTTGTAGGATGACTCAGCATGGTACGCTGAAGAATGGAATGCAAATTCCGATGTCTCAAAGAACACATTGCAATAACGGGCCGTCTCCTGCATAGTCTCCGTCAATTGTGCTTCCTGACTTTCAGTCAACACATTTGCATAATCCTTTATTATCACTTTATGGTGGCGACTGTACGAATCATCCTGATCATTTTCAGATGCGTGGACAATCACTGCACATTTGCATCCCACAACCAGAAACAAAAGCATGATCATTATAGTGAACATCACTCTGCTAATTATCGCTCTACGCACGATGGTCACCTCCCTTGTACTCAAACTGTGGAAGTGGTCTTGTGGACATCCGGTTGTGGCTGATAACCAGGTCTATAAGCGTCAGAATGGTTGCAGCACACACCAGGAGCACGCATCCATAATAATACTTATCCATAACCGGTTTTATCAACACAACCGCTACAGACAGAATGGTGGCAAATGCAATAAATAATCCCATGACGCCACTTTTTCTTTTTACTCTTCTAACATTTGCTATTCCTTTTACTGCCCCATAGATGGCAACCAGACACGAGATGCACGCCACAACATAACTGGCCTTTCCCATAATATCCCAGTTAAAAAGTAAGGGATTTATTCCAAACTTCAGACAGAAAAATAATATCATGCATGCTATCAGCTGTATGACTTCAAGGAAACAGGAAAACTTCACAAATGAAGTTATCTTATTTTTTAATTTTCTTTTTATGTTTTTTTGTGGCTTTTTTGTTTGTAGTTTTTTTGTTTGTAGCTTTTTCTTCCTGCCTCCACTTTTCTTTGCATTGAGTGTATGCCTTGCGAAGAATCCCGGATCATTTTCATGTGTCTCTACATCTGCTATCTTCTCCATCTCATCGCAATATACCATGGTCACAAGCGCACCTATCGCAGATACAAATGCCAGCAGAACGCCAGGTCTCACCGTAAGAAATAAGTTCAGCAAAAAGTATAATGGAGCCACTCCTATCAGGCATCCCAGCAGGAACTTGCCGATATCAAGCGGTATGTCCGCAGCCACTTTTCCCGTGCTGCCATTTACCGCTGCATATGCAATACGCTTACCGTTCTTGTATGACAAAAGCCACACAGGAAACAACCCGGTCTTTGCTCCAGTGATCTTTATATCCATCGTTTCTGACAATGGCTCCTCCGGTTCACCGATAGCATCGTATGTACATAGATGATGCTTTATCTTACTCATCATCACATCGTGCGCCATATCACCTGTCACCTGCGCTATCTTATCCCTGTAAACCTTATAATCCACATCCGGCAGATCCGCATAGAATCCGCTCAGATATCCCATGGAAAATGGCTTCATATCCGCCGAGTCAAATGGCGCCACCTTGCTGCTGAGATCATCCGGAAACAGCGATGATGCGTCCATGGTTATATTCTCATAATGATTATCTGCAAAACATCTTACATTATATGTATGACTGACTGTATCAACTCCTGAGCTATAGCTGTCCGTCGCCCTGACAGCGGTTTTACCTTTCTGGTCAACATCACACAGCCAATACGGCATGTAGATTCCACGGAACTCCTGCACATTTCGTCTGTGTTTCAGCCTGTTCGGAGCGTATATCGCCCTTTTCATGACAGTGGCATATGATGCCTTGCACATGTCCTTCGTCACCGCAAACGGTATCACATAATCCGGTCTTCTCTCGCTTTTCAGCCGGCTGGAAAGCATAGTCGCTGCCCCGCAGTAACTGCAGAATCCCGTCGCTGATTCATCCGTACTGTATATCTCCCCACCGCACTGCGGACAAATGAATACAGTAAGCTCCATCAGCTTGCGTTCCTCGCTGTCCTCATCCTTGTCGACACTCTCCGGCTCGTATTCATTTCCACATGCTTTGCAGTACATTTTCTTTCTTGCTATATCATATACCAGATTGCTGCCACATCCGGCACATTGTATCATATGTATTTCCCCCTGTAATATAAATTGTGAAAGATTATTGATGCAATAACCTAACTCATTATACTACCTCTTTTTATAAAGAACCAGCTCCGGATTTATCCCTCCTGCCTCATACGTTGACACCAGAATAAACTCCATATTTGCCAGAACCCCGAAGCATCTGTCGCCGCCAAATTCGCATTCCAGCTGATTTCCAAGATATGTCTTCTCGTCATCAAGGAATCTGACATTCATGCCATTTGGCAAACGATACTCGAGATTTACATATTTTCCAACAAGCGCATTGAGTCTTTCAAGGCGTGGCATCCCCTCTATCAGATCATCCATATTGCTGTAGGTATAGGTACCATCGGCGTAACACCATTTGCAGTAGTCCTCGTTCAGCGCACCATCACTGTCCCGTCCCATAACGGCATCGTCCTCGAGTGGCATTCCACAGCACTGACATATCAGTTTCCTCGGTTCGCCAAGCAGAGTGTTTATCGATACATCATACTCTTTTGAGAGCAGTTTCAGCGTATCTGTATTCGGTACCGTCTCACCGTTTTCCTAGCGCGATACCGCCTGCCTTGTGACCATGACCTTCTCTGCCAGGTCATCCTGGGATAATCCCCGTTTGGTTCGAAGTTCTAATATAACGTCCTTTGTCTCCATCGCATTCACCTCCGTTATGGGTATCATAACAAATTACTTGGAGTGTGGAAAGCAACTGGGTGTTGCGGGGTAATAAGCTCACGCAATTTTTCTCCGAGATATCCGTTGTCCGCAACTACATTGTTGATCGTAGTGGTGAGTTTAATCTCATTTCCCTCATAGTCTGTCACTCGTCCCCCTGCTTCTCTTATAATAAGCAAGCCTGCCGCATAATCCCATATTTTTAAATTCCGTTCGAAATACGCCTCGACACTTCCCTCTGCAACATGTGCAAGATCGAATGCCGCAGAGCCGCTTCTTCTGATATCCTCACACTGTAAAAAAACCTTTTCCATCGCAGCAAAATTCTGTGCAGCATTCTCATGATAATATGGACTGGTTCCAACAGAAATTAAGCTGTGAGAAAGTTCTTTCACAGAACTTACGTGGATCCGGTTTTCATTTTTATATGCACCTTTGCCAGCCTCGGCCCAGTAAATTTCCTCTGTGTACGGATTATATATGATTCCAAGCACTATCTCCCCATTGCTGGCAAGCGCCACGGACACCATGCTCTGACGATAATTGTGGATCAGATTTGTCGTACCATCAACCGGATCCACGATCCACATGCTGCCAGATACCGCTTCTCCAGCATAACTTTCTTCTCCGAGAAAACCGGCATCAGGACAAATTTTCTTTAATTCTTCCTCCAGGAATTTCTGCACACTTACATCTACCTCTGTCGCATAATCCGCCAGTCCCTTAACACGGATATTTTTCACTATCTCCCTGTCCATGAAAAACGTTTTTGTCCGCTTTACAATTTCTATAACCTTTTCTATCTCAACCATATACAATTTCTTCTCCATTTATCTTTTTACACCAGATATCTCACACACATGCTTCCGTTCTGCATGATCTCGGCAGCCACCCCAGCATGTGGGACAAGCCCATCTGTATATGGCGGCACTTCTGGAACATCGGTAAAATAAATCTCTGCTCCAAAATCGTGTATCATCCTGAGAACCTCAGGTGCTGCGCTGCCATACCGCCTGTCGCTGGATGCACTGATTATAGCATATTTGGGGGCAATCTTATTAAGAAGTTCCATCGTCAGAGCATTTGGCTGCCCATGATGTCCCACCTTAAACACCTCTGCATGGAGCTCATTATTACATCCATTATATCCTGCAGCCTGCATATCACCGGGAAGCAAAAATGTATGTCCCTCATATTCCACCAGAAGCACCAAGCTTACATCATTCATCGACGCGTCCAGTTCTTTTAATAATTTCTCGTCTGCGCCTCTTTGTGTGTCATCTGATCCTGTCTGATGATACAGGAGTTTTATCTTCTGCTCCATATTCTCAAGTGCCTGCAGCGAAGGGCCAAGTACACTGATCTTTAATTCTTCAGGAATCTCTACCCCAAAAGCATCCCTGATCTCATTGATCGAACTGCCTCTTCCTGCTATCTTTATGCCAAGTTCTTCCAGCTTTTTGCATATATTGTAATAAGCATTTAACGCAGCGGTGAACTTTTTCTCCGATTCACTCATTTCTTCTGAGACTGTGAGCAATTCCATATGTTCCCAGAGTTTCACGTCAAATGGCTGCCAGAGCACCGCTGGAATATTCTGCAAAGTGGCATCCAGTAATCCACAGGTATGGTCTTCATGAATATGTGTATTTACCATAACATCGATCTGATCAACCTGCTGCCTTTTCAGAAATTCCGTCATGCGTATACGTCCTGTATCATTATACTCATATTCTTCCGGCTCTCCGCTTCCACCATCGATCAACATTACAAAGCTGCCCTTTTTCAGGCTTTTGTCCCTTATTTCCAACAGGATTGCATCCCCATTTCCGACATTGATAAAACTCATTCGGAATTTCCACTGTTTTTCCATCTAACGCATCGCCTTTCTTATATAAAATCCAGATAGAAGCAATACCAATATCGTCATGACGATCGCACAGGCACTCACGAATCCGAATTTAAAGGTTTTGATTCCATATGTATACATATACTGTGTAATTGTGGAGGTTGAGTTCGCCGGCCCACCGCCGGTTAATATGTTGACCTTTTCAAACAGACGGAAACTGTCGATCGTACGCAGGCATGCACACATTGCAACTCCCCCACCAATATTTGGCAAAGTAATGTGGAAAAATTTCTGCATCACCCCTGCCCCATCGATTCCTGCCGCCTGATACTGTTCATCCGGCACAGTCTGCAAAAATGCGTAGATCAGGAGAAACACAAACGGCACATTCTGCCAGACATCAATGACCAGGATTGTTCCAAATGCTGTCTTCACATCATAAAACCAGTTATAGACTGGGAGTCCAAGCTTTGTAAAAACCTGAGTTATGATCCCGTAATTCGGAGAAAGCATCATCCTGAATATAAGTGCCACCGTTACAGCCGGAAGCAGATACGGCAGCAGAATGAATGTACGTACAATCTTCTTTCCATGACCTAAACTGTTTACAAAAAGGGCGATCAGGAGGCCGATAACGACCTCCAGTGCCACTGCAAGCAATGTAAACACGATCGTGTTTATCACTGACTTCTGGAAATACATATTTCCAAATAATGCCGTGTAATTTGACAGCCCGATAAATTTCTTATCTCTTTTCAGATAGTTATAATCGGTAAAACTGTATACTAATGTAAAGATAACCGGATAAACCGTCATCACGAGCAGGACAAAAATTGTCGGCGCTGTCATTTTATAAGCAAATAATTTATTTTTCATACAAAAGCTCCAATTCTGACCGAACAGGTATTTACTGCATCAGCGCTTCAAGCTGTGACTGCGCATCTGCAAGTCCATCATCCACACTCTTGCTTCCCGCCATAATATTGCTCATCTCTGCACCTAAAATATTGGTAAACTCAGACCACTGTGAGATAGTTGGACGATATACTCCGTTTTCCAGTGCCTTGCAGACTGTTGCAAGCTGTGGGTAATCCTTTAAAATATCCTCATTCTGAAGGCAACTGTATCTGCATGGAACGCCGCCGTTAGGAATACTTGCAAGCTGGACATCCGGATCCATGATATATTCAAGCAGTTCAAGCGCAAGATCTGGATGTGGGCTGTTTTTAGGAATACCGAGGCACCATGTTCCGTACTCTGACGTGTTGTATGCCTTGCCACCATCTGTCGCCATACTTGGGCTGACCATATAGTCTGCCGCACTGTCAGCAGTTGGAACATACCAGCCTGGCCATCCAATTGCAAGTGCCGAAGAACCGTTGTCTACAGATGCAGTTACATCATCCTTTGACATCGCAGAACCGGTTCCGATAAGATCCATATAGTAGGTCATCGCTGTCTTAAATTCATCGGTATCGACAGTAGGCTTATTATTTTCATCTACGACCCAGCCTCCTTCTGCAAGCAGGATTGGCAGGAAATCAGACACGATATTATCTCCGGTATCACCTCGATATGCAAAGCCATTTACGCCATTCTTCTGTGCAGCCTTTGCAACTTCAAGCATGTCATCCAGAGTCTTTATGTCTTCCGGCTTATATCCTGCAGTTTCTACATCAGCCTTGTTGTACAGCATAACCGTAACATTTCCAAAATATGGGGCCAGGTATATATCATCTCCAACCTTGCAAATACTTGTAGTGTTCGGAATAATATCATCATCAAAGCTGTAACCCATGTCTGACAGATTTGCAAGGACATTGTTTTCGGTAAACTCAGACATCCAGCTTCCATCTACCATGCAAAGGTCATAACTTCCTTTTTCATTTGCCGCATCCAGAGCGATTCCCGAATGAAGATCGTCAAATGCCATATCCAGCACATCAATCTTACAGTTATGCTCCTGCTCAAACTCTGGTAAGGCTGCCTTGATTACATCTGCGTATGTACCACCTCTCAGAATGATCGTCATGTTTGTCGGATCGCTGGATTTTGCTTCCGTATCTGTATTTGCCTCTTTCTGTGTACTGTCTGTACCGCTTGCGCCATCTGTGCTGCCTGCATTATCCGTGTTGTTTCCACATGCTGCAAGTGACATTGCCATTGCAAGGCATACCGCTGCACTTCCGATCTTTCTCAATCTCTTTTTCATCTTCATTTTCCTTTCTTTTCCTAAGCTTGTTTTCTTGTTTTTATTCTTTCACAGCACCACTGGATAAACCACTGATCAGATAGTTCTGTGCAAAGACCACAAATATAAAAATTGGTATAAATGAAACAACCCCACCAGCGGATACAAGTCCGAAATTGGTTACATTATCTTCCGTATTTAAAACGGCCAGTGCCAGCGGTATTGTATAATTTTCTGGAGAACGCGTAAGAATTACGCTGTACGTGTATTCATTCCAGGCATACATAAATGACAACATTGAAATTGCTGCAATTCCAGGCAGAACAAGCGGCAGAACTATTTTGGTAAACAACTGCCATTCATTTGCTCCATCTATTTTTCCACTCTCTTCAATTGCCTCCGGCAATTCTTCAAAGAAAGACACCATAAACCAGATGGTTAACGGCAGGTTGATCAGAATACAGGATAAGATAACCGGCATCCTTCCGCCCATTAACCCCAGCTTGGTAAATAATGTATAAAGTGGTACAACAAAAGCGACAGGTGGCAATATACGCACAAGGAGTATCCAGAATGTGATTGGCTTGCGCATTCCGAAACGAAAGCGTTTCCTCGCCAGAATATATGCTGTTGTAAGTCCAAATGACAAAGACAACACGAGGGCTGATAGTGAATTGATCAGACTGTTTTTTAACGCCGTATCAAATCCTTTTTCCACGAAAAGCTGTCTGTACTGTGAAAAATTTACAGCTTTTATATTGAAAGCCAGTCCATTCTGTATATCTTCTGTAGATGCAACTGATGTTTTCACCAGCCATAGGATTGGAAACAACGTGATAAAAAGTATGATTGCCAAAACAATTCCCTTTAATATAAAGATAAATTTCTTTTTCAATCTTGCCAGACTGTTCTTCCCTGTCATCACAAAATCTCCCTTCTTATATGAAGCTTTACCAGATCCGTATTGATATAATCGAATGAATACATCACAGGTCTGTCCTGGCTGTCCAAATGAAGCTGCTCCATCAAAATGACTGGACTGTTCAGGAACCGTTCCGCCTCCATATCCCATTCATTTCTATGGCTAAGGCCCTTGATCGAACTGTCTGCATATGTGATCTCTACACCACATCTGTCAGATAGTATCTTTAAGATACTGCCGGAAAGCCCATCGTCAAAAATATCGCCCACAAGTTTTTGCGGAAACACATTATAGGAAAAAGCAACCGGATGTCCATCCGCTGTTCTCGCACGGTTTACCACGACTATCTTGTCTTCTTCGGATAAGTTCAACTTTCTCTGTATATGCCCAGTCGACAACTCATGTGTTGTGCTCCTGAATATGCTGCCCGCCTGATAGCCGGCATCCTTTATCATTGTTCCAACCGAAGAAAGCAGGAGCAATGGGTTCTCCATAATCTTTTTATTTTCAGTGACATAAGTTCCAGAACCATGGCGCTTTTCGATCATGCCTTTCTGCTGAAGGATATTTAAAGTCTCACGCACCGTGGAACGTCCCACTCCATATTCCCTTGCAAGCTCGATTTCACCTGGAATCTTCTGTCCTATCTGCCATTCACCATTTCTGATTTTCGCCGCAATGATCTCGGCGACCTGTTCATATCTATACTGCATATTGCCTGCCCTTTCTTTCGCAAAAGTTGTCTGACATCTTTTATGGTCTTTATTCTAACGATACATTGTAAAATTCGTCATCAATCGTATGTAATACCCGGGTAAAGCTTTCTTAAAGATGTCTGACAACAAAAAACGAGTAGTAAAACTGAATTTTTGCAGTTCTACTACTCGTTTCAATAACACTACCGCGTTTTTAATTTTATATTGACTGTGTAAAATGACACTTTGGATAGCCCGAGCAGCCTATGAATTTGCCGAATTTCCCAGATCTCTCGACCAGCTTTTTCCCGCACTCAGGGCATATCATAGACATCTCTGCTGATGCAGACTTAGCCTCTTCGGTCTTATCGCCAAGCAGCTCAGCAACCTCTTTATCTGTTAGTATCTCTGCTGTGCATTCTCTCGCAACCCTCACCGGTTTGCACGTCCATACCGCCTTATCTCCTATCATGTAAAATCTGAATTTTGCCCTTGTCGCTGCGACATTGACGATATTATTGTTCACCCAGTTGACGGCTCCCATAGATTTGCTGTCGCATCCGAGCAGGAATATAACCTCATCCGTTCCCTGTCCCTGGAAAGTGTGCACAGTTCCAATGTTATTTGCATTAAGCCATTTTCTGACTCTTGGCTCTTTTCCGTATAGCTCCGATTTCTTTATCATCTCCAGCATCCCCTCTTTCACCGATGTAAATGGTGTGATGATAAACAACCTAGGGATATCACCGGAATCCCGTTCAAATTTTCTCTCCAGAAGTTTCAGCACAAGCTCGCCCTGGACCTTGACAAAGTGGTCCTTTTTGCCCGAATTCTCAGCACCGGCTACATCGATCCAGCAGCTCTTGTCCAGGATAAATGTCTCTACCCTGTCCTCCTTAGGTTCTGCGGTCTGCTGCTTCATAGTTCCATCATATGAGAGCACGTTTGAGATCGTGTACATCGGATCAATACAGCGTCTATGGACTACCAGTGGGCAGCCTACCCACTCTTTCTCCTCACCCTTTCCAAGATAAGTTCCATACGGATTTATGTAGTCAGCAAAGGCCTGAACAGAGATTTTCTTATCCTTGTAACCTGCCAATATCTCTGCTGTAAGCAACTGTTTTATCATGTCAGTCTCTGCGGTAACCACAGGCTCGATCTGCTTTGGATCTCCGACTATGATTGCCTTTCTGCACCTAAACATCGCACCAACTGCCATCTGTGGCTGTGCCTGTCCTGCCTCATCGACGATAAGAGTTCCTAGCACACAGCTTTCCTTCACATCCCCCAGGAAAGTCTGCGCTGATGCAAATGTTGTGGATATCACAGGGGTGAGCAGGAATATACTCTGAAGCATGTAAGGCATGGCTTCTTCCCTGTCTGCAGCCACCATTCTCTCTCCACAATCATCGAACACATTCCACGCTATCATCAGGTTGATGATGTTGTGCCTCATGCATTTTGATGAAATGACGAATTCCTTGTGCAGCTTACATGCATACAGGAATAACTTTTCTCGCTCTCTATTGTACTGGGCGGTAAACCATGGATTGGTTATCTGTGCTTTTGTTGACAGCCTGTCGTCCTCGGATACATAACGTTCCATAAATGCAGCGTCCAACGGGATCATCTTCATCTGCCCATGTGAATACTCCTCAATCTTACTCTGATATGTCTGAAGATTCTGCAGTCCAGATAATCTGACATTCAAAGAAGAGATCTCTGTTCTGAGTTTTGAAACTGTCGCTTTCTTCTCCTGAATCAGAAAATTCCTTGTTGAATTATCTTTACGTCTGGCAAACAATCCCTTCGGTCTGCTTTCCTCAAGCTCGATCAGCTCTTTTTGTTCAGCAAATAACTGACGCTCAAGCATCTGCCTCTTTCTTTCCACATCACTTACTTCACATGACAAATCCTCTGGTGCATCTTCCTGCAGCTCCATAGGAACCGAACCTGTCAGAGCACAGATCTGTCCTAATTCTTTTCGTAAGTTTTCAACCAATTTGTACTGAGATAAAAACTTTTTTCTTACCTCCAGATATTTTGCCTTATGCTGCTCTCTGACATCATTCGATCTATAGTCATCCACAAATGGCTTCAGGACCGAATTGCAATACTTACGGATATTCGCCTTTCTGCCAAATGGAGCAGATATCAGGCCCCAGCAATCAGCGTCTCCTAGAAGCTTATCCGCATACCGCGTAAAATAAATATCCTTCTCTTCGCGGCTCTTTCCGTATCTGGTTATAGTCTCCACGTCGTCGGTCTTGTCGATATCAAACAGATCACGGACCTCATCCAGACCACACCGAACATCCTCATCGTCATCCCCAGATGACTCCAGACTGTCAAGTATATCTCTCGCCTTCGGAAGATCTATCGTGATATTCTCCACCGCTGCATTGTTACATGACGCGACCAGCATACCATAATTGTTGATCTCATCAACATTTATCGAATAATAATGAGGCGCATACTGGTAATAGGCATTAGCATTTGCCTCAAGAGGGCCATGAGAAAATGAATGCATTTCAAATATTGAATCCGGCTCTTCTGCATTCTCAGCGAGAAGCCATGCGCGCTCAACGATATTGCTTGCCACGATCTCCTTGAGCAATGTAGTCTTTCCCGTTCCGGGAGGTCCATTTACAGAAAAAACAGGCGCATCCCCATCCTGTCTGATTGCTATATTGACCGCAACCTGCTGCATCAACGCCGGCATATATTTGGCCGGCCATTTACCCCTTGGTGAATTTGTAACGCTGAGAGTTCTATCAAAGAACCGCTTCATCTCACTTTTTCCCGCCTCCGGTGAGATGATCGTTCTCGGTAAATTGTCTAGGCCTTTCGACTTTTCGTACCCTGCCAGAATGTACTCGATCACTTTCTTCTCATATTCATTCCCATCGCCAAAGTTCCCATTCTGAACCAGCTCTGACAACTGGATAATGTCATTCAAAAAGAAGCTTTTACCCAGATCCGCATAGTCAAATGCGTCCTCGTCCGCATCTCTGGCCTGTTCGCTCGCATACCTGTTGTATTCGGCAATTCCCATCGATTCCTGAGGATCATCTAAGAACCTGTGCTTCACATACTCGTTAAAAATCTTTTCATATATGGTTGAAATGAACTCATCGACATTCTGGTCCTGCAGTTCCTCATCGATCTCTCCAACAAGTTCTTCATACTCGCTAGTATCGAGAGAAAAGTCATGACTATTATGCGCTCTTGTCTCATCCCACTTGGCAACTGCCCACAGTATCGGTGACAGTTTGAAACTGTTCTGAAGATACACACCTTTCGTATCTGTCTTGAATGAGCACCATGCGATCGCGCTCTTTTGGGGATAAGCTATCTCAGGATTATCGGCTTTATTCTCTATAAACTTCTCAAGATAATCAACTACTGTATTCCTCTCTACCTTCCCCAGGCAAAAATGGATCTCATCACCAACCGAAGGAAACTTCGCATAGTCGTCCCTGTCATTTTCCAGGATCATTTCCAGATCTATATCAGAAGCCGACAAAACTGGCAAATCAAAGAAGACCTCGATCTTCTCTGCCTTAACCGCTTTGCCATTCTTAATATTTTTTATTAGCTTCTTGTTCTCTGAACTTTCCTGTGGAATGTCGGTCTGACCTAGGAATTCTGTGATTTTCCAGTAGTTTAGGATTTCCAGGACTGCAGTTTTTCGTTTGTTTTCCATTTGGTGTACTCCTTGTGATGTAACCCCTAATCTTCTTTCTTGAAATATCTTCCGATCTTTCTTGCTTATAACCTCGCTTATGAATCTCCCTAGTCTCATGTTAGTCCATCTCAGTCTCAAATCTCGTGAGACTTCGTTGAGACTAACTTCGGAATATTCTTGAATGCCAGTTTGGACACTATATTACTGTTATTTCCTTACTTAATTTTCCATTCTCCACCATTATCTGGGCCTTTTCGTTCTATGATACCTTTATTCTTTAATTCAGATATATATCTTGCTATTGTCCTATCTGTGACATCTAAGGCTATTCTTAATTCATCAATAGAAATATTCGGATTTTCCGAAATCATTTTCAGAATCTCATACGCTTTAGCGAGCTTCTTTTTAGAATATTCTGGCATTAACTGTTTGATTTTTTCTTCCGAAATTTCTATGACATTTTCATCAGATTTCTTTTCCATCTTCATCACAAGTGTCACTTGATCGAGATTTGTATCTTCAATCAATTCAGGTGTTATCCATCCTTCTGACTTCCACACATCAAGAATTGTTGGAAATCCTGAGCCAGCATTATCACCAAATCCAACCAATCTAAGCATAGTCTGCATATGAGGATTTCTTGACTTTGAATTGCCTCCACGATATATATCTTCTAGCGGAAGTTTCAAAATTCCCGGATTCGTGAATTCAAACGAGTCTGATCTCTTAATTACCTTCAGCACACCCGCATCCATCAGGTAGTCTGCATGAATAATCATATTTACAAAACCCTCTCGGACTGCTTTGTGAACCGGAGTATCATCTATACGTTGCACGCCACCTTCCAACTTAAATGGCTTTTTTAAGTCCTCAGTTAATTTAGGAGTTACTTTGGTAAAGAAATTAAACAGGTTGTTTTCCCATGTTCTTGCCTGTTGTTTAGTAAATCCACACATCTACTGTATTGCTATTAACTCACGACATAGCAGTTATTATACATAACCACCTTGTCATTTTCTTCCCAGCTACTATCGTTTCTGTTACATATTACTCTTTATCCTTAATTTCCCAGTGTCCACTGAATCCCCGTCCAACATAACATACATTATCCATTTCTTTTATATGACGCTTAATTGTCTTAGAGCTTACACCTAATGTAATCGCCATTTTCTCTGTACTAATTTTACTGTCTTTACGAATCAAATCTAGAATCTGAGCATCCAGTTTGTCTTGAGGGACATCTTGAGGGACATCTTGAGGGACATCTTGAGGGACATTGTAGTTCAGATTTGGCATCACAACAGTAAACTGATATCTGTCTGAACGAAATGTTGGTCTTTTGCTCTCACTATAATTGATTTGGAACTCATATCCACTAATAATTTTTCCGAATCCACTACCTTTACGTTCCATATATCCAAGCCTGTTGAACACATCTGCAAGAACCGGATTTCTTCTGGTTGAAGGAACCATAAGCGGATCTCTGTCCTGAATCATTGATCCGTCCGGCATTCCTCCCGGAGAATAGATTTCCATTCTATCATCATATATGTCAATATGGACTTCACTTCCATTGACCAGATAATCACGATGTGCCAAAGCATTTACGAGTGCTTCATGATAGCTTCTCTCTACATACTCAGGCATTTCTTCTCTTGAATTTGCTGTTTTACGCCATTTCATTTTGTAATTACGTTTTATAAATGCTTCCCCATTTTCAATCAGGGAAATAACACTGCCTGAATACTCCGCATCATCCAACGCATCGACTGCACCGCCACTTTTATTCAACCCATTCCATCTTGTACAAAACAGTCTTGAACATCGAATAGGACTTTCATCGGCAAGTAGTGCTCCTGCATTGGTCAAGTTCCCCTGTTCATTTACCAAGCCAAAAGAAGTCAAATCTTTATCGTCGAAGCTATTTCCGGTCCACTTCTTATATCTTTCCTTAAGCTTTGTAAAAGCATAATCTTCCGCCTTGTAGGTAGAATTCTGTGAATCATAGGAAGTATTCTTTCCTCTGAGGACAAGACGCTTTAATTCCGTTGCGGTTGCCTTTACACTTTCATTTCCAATTCGAATATAGGCTTCCAGTACTCCATCTCCGGAATAATAATATGGTGTTTCGTCTCCTTTATATACTTTAAGAATGACCAAAATCTTTCCATCATCCGTTTTATGGAATCTCAGTTTAAATTCCGGAATCGGAGTTAATCTTGTTTTTATTATTTCACTTATTTTTTCAGCATCGCTTTCCGGATCACTAAGTCCAACAACCTCTCCATCATTAGAAATGCCCCAAATCAAAGCCCCGCCAAATGTGTTCGCAAACGCGCTAACACTTTTACACCAACTTTTGGGTTTCTTTTCCTCAAGTGCCAGCTTTTTATCATATTCTGTTGCTTCACCAATTAAATCTTTTATATTCATACCAAGCATTCACTTTCTACTTTAGTTATAGTTTTTATACCATTGACGTTCTAATACAACTTATCTATTTTTACCATCATTTTCATACATCATGCTGATTCCCACTGCACATGTTATATATAATATACAATTCTTACAAGTCAGTCAGCGTATATGATTTCACGTAAGTTTTCATCATCAATGTTCCAAATTGTTTCTCCATCGTTTCGATATACTCTTTCTTTATATACAACTCAGTACCACTATATAACGGAATTGCATTGCCTGGATATTCGCTGTCGCCTTTGTAACTCGATGACCATTTTTTCATAATAAAAACAATATCATTATCCTGATTAACTGCAATATATCTTCCATTCAAAAAATCAAATTTCATATGAATGTTAAAAAGTTTAGAAATCGGAATGCTAGGCCATAGGTAATCTTCATCTTCTAATTCTCGATCAAGTGTTCTAATAATATTAATAAGCGATTCCGAATTATCTGAAATCATATATGTTTCTCCTTTTCCAACCGCTGGTGCTAAATATTGCTGGAATGGGATCTGATTCTCTTCATTACCATCTCCTACTAGACCTTGATATGCAAAAGTAAAGGACGCTTGGTGATAATCAATTCTTGTTCTTGTCTCATAACATCCAATTAGAATGTATTCCTCCTCATTATTTTTTAGAAAAGGCTCACACGAATTACTCTTATCATATAGATGATTTTGTGGTGGAATTTCACGGCACTTGAATAATCTATATATCCCCTGGTAGTCAGGTATCAACCGAAACAAATTCTGCGAAATCAACTCTGGTTTTCTGTCACGATAAGCTTTTTCAATGATTGCATGTAGCGCATATTGAATTACATATGATTTGTACACGGTATTAGTTTCAGGCATTTTACTTCCCCCACCAACAAAATCACGTATTTTATCATTCAATCTACTTGATGCATGTAGCCTTTCGTACAGTTCTACATAGTCAATACCACAAGCATCTACCACCTGCATAATTGGATCTCTATATACTGAATTCTTAGCGTATTCATCGGTTCCTTCTCGAGCCTCTTCTTTCCCAAGATCATATAGTTGTTCAGCTAAGTAAAACTTAATATCTTCTTGTTCCAAAGAATCTGGTGAATGCTTATCTGCGCTCTTTAAAAGATAGCTCTTATATATTGTAAATTCCGAAAATATGACGTCCAAAAGCAAATTTCCGGTTGGATAAACAGCATTAATTGCATTTATCATTCGATCAACATTCAAATCTTTCAAACGATATCCATACCATCTTACTAAATCTGCAATTGCTATTTGTGTCACAAGATTATACTGTTCATAATGTTCTAGACAAAATACTATTGCTTCTGTGAATTCTGAATAATTCTCTTCTTCAGCAGCATTCGCCAAATAAGCATAAGTTGCCAGAAACGATTCCTTACCTCCATCAATAAACCGCATTAATAAGCAATTACGCAGTCCTAACAGTTCATCTGTTTCTTCCAAAACATTATCAATAGGATAATGATCAAGATTCGGGAAACGAAGTTTCATAATATCAAATGCATTTCTCCAAATCGTAATAATGCTGTCCTTATCATAGCCAAACGCAAAAAGTGCATCCAAAAGACCTTTTGTAATTCTGCCCGAATGTGAAGTAATAACTTCAGGTAATTCACTATAAAATGTGTTACGGGCTATATCCGAACTAAGTCGTATACTATTGAGAAATTCATCCTTATCAATTAACGAACTTCTCCATTCATATGAGTAAAGATACATCAACATATGAATTTCTGACATTTCTTTATCGTCAAGTTCCAACTGCTCAATGATTTGTAAAACAGTATCCTTACGTTTCTTACTATACCCACCCCCACCGTATTCAGTAATTATAAATCTCAGTATCTCAAGTAGAGTATCCTTATCATTCTGATAATTTCTAAGGAATCTACAGATATCTTGTACATCTCGCTCAATTAAATCATGTGTTTCAAACCATTTCTTTGCATCCTCTGTAGTTAAGGCTTCAAAACGTGTTTGATTACCTTTAAAAACACCCACTGTTTTCTTAACTTCTTTGTTTTCCATATCGTTGTCTTTTTTTATACGGAAATATTCTATATACTGTGAAACATCAAATCCTGATAACTCAACTGTTAATAAAAATTCTTTAATGCTTCCATCTTTCCACGAATCATTGTCCAGCCAAGTACTATCAAGGATATTGAATCTTGAAACAACATTGATAACAAGTTCATTCATACGGCACTTGATTAGTAATCTTTCATCATCGTCTGCTCCTGTGCACATCTGCTCTAGTGTTCTGAATACAGATGTGGATGCATCAATTATTCTTGGGCTTGTATCATTTGGAAGCGACTCAATCAGTCCAATTACAATATCTAAACAGTTCAAATCATTGCTATACTTTTTTATAGCAGAACGTAACATGCCCTCCACAACCCAGCTTTTTCCGAACTTGATTTGTAACCCTGCCAGTAATGCAAGTGCATAGTTCGAGTCTGTCTTGAGCAATTTATCAAACCAGCGATTTAGAAAGTGCTTTGTTTCTCTTCCATCAGTATGATTCCAAAGAGCCATTGTCATTTTTGTTATTGTATCTCGTTCCTCTTCTGGATTTCCTGCAACAGCTTCAAAAAAAATGTTATAAGAATCCATAATTTGCAACAGAATAATATCCTTGTGATATCCATATGCAACAAGATAACGTATACATACATCGAAATGTTCTAAAGCCTCAGACTGATTATACTTTGAAATAAGACTAACAAAACGTAACTTTGCTGCAGCTATACAATCATATACCTCATTTTTTTCTATTTTCTCCTGAGTCCTTAATAAATAAGGTTTTACGATCTCATAATTATCAATTGTTAGAAAACGAGATATTAAACCCAAAAATTCAGCATCAGTTAATGGACCTCCCATACTATGATCCAAACTTGTTCCAGTTTCATCATCAAGCCGTTCGAGAATCCCCAGTGCTTTCTCCAAATCCTCTACTGTCCCATTTTTGACAATCAGTTCTACCGCCCGTTCATATGACATTGTTAATTCATTCTGTAGAAAATACAAATCACAAGTACGTGGTTCTCCTTTGAAAACTTCCGTATCCTGTAGCAATAGTTCCAAATTAGTAAGTGCTGTTTCACAGATTGTTTTAGAATCCATTTGTGCTGTGTGTGCACACAATTCTGACATCTTGATAGAATATATTATCCAATTATAGAACCAATTAATATTTTCACAATCCTCACAGACTTTCTCTATTACTTTCCTATCCTCCTCCACAGCCAGATAATATATTTGTGAGAAAAATTCTTTAAAAATCCTTATATCTTTTTCTCCTGGCATCCTCAATGTTTTGATTTTTCCCCAGTTTCCAATTGTAACCTCAAAGGAAACTTCACTTTGCGGATAATATCCGGTCTCAATATACGAAAGATAGTCTTTCCAATAAATCAGTTGTTGCTCCTCCGCAATTGAAGCAATTTCATCAAATTCTATATAGTCCTGTAGCTCATCATACGCAATCTCAATACATTGGTTTCTTATTGAAACCTTTTCTTTTTCTATTGCCTCCATAAGTTTAGGAATGATACTAACTCCTTGTTCATCAAGATAATATCTATAATAGTATTTAAGTTCCTCAATCTTATGGTGTTTAGCCTCTGTATCTAAATACAGTTTCCACCAAGGTGTAATACCAGCTTTCGAAGAAATATAACACGCAATTCGACCTGTATTCATATCAAAGTTTGGTTTTCCATCAATTTGCATTAATTGATTTAGTTTAGAAGCACCCCTTATATCACATATTGCTTGGAAGTACTCTTCTCCAGTACTATCGAATTCGTTCATATCATCGAGCATTGCCAACAACTCACCTGCTGTTACCAACGCAACTAAATTTCTAATTCTACCCGCACTTCGGATAATACAATTCAAGTTCATTCTTATACGTTTTCGAGAATAACCCTCTGACACTGATTTAAGAACAAATTCTTTCTCAATCAATTCAATATTTTCGACATCCCTCTTGATTTTATACAGCAATTCAGTAAGATAATAAAATGACTTATCAAATTCAAAAAATGATTTCTTCTGTAACCAATCAGCAAGAATACCATAGACATTTCTCTCTAAATCCACTTTTTTATCTTTTAATGAAGCTAAAACAAACCGACGGAAACTTTCATGATAGATAGAAAAGCCACCGCTTAGTGTATTTTCTATCAATAATGGATGAAGCACCGATATATCTTGTTCTACAAATTCTCCATCTCCTGTAATCTCCATTAAATCATTTAAACCAAGATAGAAATCTGCCCCACAAAGTGCATTAACCGTGCGGTTATTATGAACTTTTGTATACAAATAGGAATAATATTTAGACAGACTGATATCGTAGTCAGGTATTTCGTCTATTAATTCTTTTTTCGCATCTAAGTTTCGTAATTGACGCAAGATATAACTAAGGTATAGAGCATTTCCCTGAGATTTCTTAAGTAGATATGCACTTATTGATGAAATATCATCATCTTCAATAGTATCATCACTAATTTGAAAAGTCTTCATCAAGGATTTTACTTGTTCTATTCCCCATGGCTCAATCTCAAATGCACTGTAGTTCTTGCTTTTAAACTTCTCTATTTCATCTATTGGCTGGGATGATATTATTACATAGCAGTTATCAGGAAAATCGATTTCCAACAGTTCCGAAATGATTTCAATTTCAGAGTGGGAAATAAAATCTTTATTTAGCTCATATTCTCTAGCTATATGATCAAGACCATCTACCACTAAATAGAATTCTTCTTCAATGAAACAAAGCAAATTTTCAAGCTCTGCTTTATTAGCACCATAAATTGTATTTTTATGTACAACTAGCTCGGGGCATTGTTCCAAAATCTGCGAAACTAGATTTCCATATAAGGAAGTGACACGTATTCTCTCAAGGCTATTTGTATCCTGTAAAGACTGGAAACAATTATAATGTATAACTTTACTATCTTCGCTCGTAAGTTTATCTATGTATTCATCAACAAGCCAAGACTTTCCAGATCCAGGATTACCTGAAATAATGACACGTTTTGAATCATGAATTACTCTGTGTAACTTTTCAATTTCATCACCAAGTATAATCTGATGCGTTGAATCCACCGGAAATCTTTGATCGAATTTCCCGTAATCCATTATTAATCCAAGGCGCCCCACTAATATATTTGTATAAAGTCTGTTTCCTATCGCTCTAGAATGTTTTACTTCCGTTGCAAGTTTATAAATAATATCCTCTACGTTGAGAGCATCATTTGGATATATTCCTACTCCCAATTTCTCAGTTTGCCGAATAATAACATTTTCTAGAGCTCTAGGATTCTTTAAATCCAGACTTGCTTTAGGCATTTCTAAAATAATCGTGAGCTCATTACAAAAAGCTAAAAAGGCTTCTCTATCAATAAGTCCTGCCTTAATCGCCGTATTAAACTTTCTCCAACCTTTTGGTGGTAATTTTTCTGCTGGCCAAAACACGTCACCGTCAAACGAATATGCAACAACCGAAAAAGGCAGAGATTGTTCTTGAATAGGCTTCAAAAACTCTGTAATTGGATCATCATCAGTAGGCCTGTTCCAAGCAAGACATAACTTTATTTGAGTATCATTTTCGGATTCTTTTCTCATTTTCCAAGAAGCGAAAAGATCACATAACGCAGTATCATGTCCATTGCCATTTGCCAAGTCATCTTTAGTAAGTTTATGGGAGCTTTCTTCATCAGAATACTTAATTTGAAATTCAGTGTTGCCATTAGACATCTTCAACTTTAAATCGTCAAATTTATCTCCGCTGAAACCCTTACGATCGATAATCAGTTCAGCATCTATCTGTTGAACCATCAGTTGTAGAATTATTGAAACAGTAAAATAATCCTGATATTCATATCCTTCATGGATTGGACTCTGCATTTTATGACCTCCTCACATCAACATTCAGTAAATCAACTTATTCATTATTTCCCTATCATTTAATCATAAGTTTCCTTTTGCCTACATAGTACTGAAGATCTTAGGGTAACACACTAACAATAATTTTCATAAATTTTTTATTTACAGAACACATAGGTACTTACGAAAATATCTTATCACTTACACACGGAACTGATATTTTTTATCTTTTCATAATTATTATTGTTTTACAAACACCTTCATCCTCACCATTTCCTTCATAACCTCTTCTATCTGCTTTGCCTTGTCATGGGATTCAATCAAGAATCCCATTTCAATATTTCCCTGCATTCCATGATATGAAAGATTGGCTGATGACACTAGCGACTTCTTTACATCTGATACAATAAGTTTCGCATGCAATGCTGCCATCTTGTCATCTTCTTGCTTTTGATATTCATATATCTGTAAGAATCGCGAACGATATGACATCAGTCTGTCAAGCGCTTCCTTCTGCTTTCTATATCATTCACATATATATAAACATATACTCCTTGCTGGCTTTTTTTAATAATAACATCAAGCATTTCAGCAAAATAATCTGAGATTGAATAACCAGTTATAGTAAGGCTCTTTTCTGTATTCTCTAACAGCTTACGCATTATATCTTTGGTTCTTAACGTTTTCACACGGAATGAATCTGGTGCAGTAAGAATAAGTTCTGCGTGTTCAATTTTCTTTGACGAATACATTTTCATGCAAAGACTGATTATATCTGTTATCTCTTCTTCGGAACAATTAGTAAAATGTTTTCTAAGCTCTTCAATCACACAATAAAACTGTGCATTCTCTCCATTAACAGAATAATTTTCAAGTGCATCTACAATCAGACCTGCGATATATTCGATTTTTACACTTGTATTCCACATAAATCTCTCACCAATTCTCTGAAATATCCCATTTCCTCATGCTCCGGTACCGGTACAACTAATGCTCTATCAAGTAGGCGGTTACCATTTTCACATGCAGTTTCTGATATCATAGTACAAGAATGGCAGGCAGCCCCATTTAATCTCTCACTCGTTGGATTCTTCATAAAGCATTCTGGGTCTGTTGTACATGTTAAGCCATTCTCCAGTGCCCCTTTTAAAAGCGGTAAAAACTTATTCATTCCACCTAGTTCAACAAGTCCACCTAGTGAGCCTTCCTTATCTGCCGCACCTGTATAAATTAAAATTCCACACATATTTTCACTACTATAAATGCGCTCATGTAATGCAGATGACGAATATCCTGACTGCATAGACATTTCCTTAATCAGCATATGTGAAAGTGTATGTAACAACACATACTCTGCATTTCTTGGCTTAAAATTCTCCCATCCTTTTTTCTGACAATATGCTGCATAGCATTTCTCATATTTATCAGAACGAGATTTCACAGTCTCTATCTGCATCCACTGATTTATTTTTTCCTTATTTAATTCAATGAATACACCTTCACCATTGATTTCGACTGCCGGAAGCCATTTTTCTCCCGAAGAGCACTTCAATTTTACGATATGTGACTGCTCATCCACTTCTGGTTCTGGTGCTTCCAATCTAGTAAAACCTGTCAAAACTCGTACTTCACGTAATCTATGTATTTTAATAATCCTAGAAATATACTCTTTTAAGCTTTCACTCAAAGCTATTTCTTCTGCTTTGAAGTACTTAACATCATGTTGATACTCAACATCCTCATGATGCGTAATGGCTGCATACTCCATTTCTTTAAGTTCAGTAAACTCTTTGATATTTTGGCTTAATCTATCATAGGCAGCTTTAAAGTCTTCATAAGAATATTTATCTCCAAAATACTTCTGATAAGCAAATGAAAGACCTGCCTCTTCTCCCATAGCCTCTACCAATGTTTCAATAGTTGCTCTTTGTGCACCCATGATATCATTAATAGGATTTGTCCAAGGTGGAATTGATATTGCATTTCTTGTGACTGTAAAATACACATTAGATGCACCACGCTGGCTAGGTATTACACTCTTCTTACAAATTTTCGCCTTTGCTCCTGGTCTATGTGGATGGTTTCCTGAACAGCATAAACCAGCAAATTTTTCCTTCTGCATTGCTCCAGACATAACTCTCCTTGCACCGCAATTACACTCAACACGGAGTTCTGCAAGTGATGAAGTATTGCCCATTGATTTTAGATACATATCTTCTTTACAACTTGTTTCTCCATGATGTACCCACCATCTCCAAGGGAAATCGTCCATATGCCCATCTTCGCATACTGTTATAAATCTCGAAGGGTATGCTGGAAATCCACACTTAGGGCATTTCACTTCACCTTGATTCTTTTTGTACTGGTCCATATCAAAGTAATCTCTCATATCAAATAAGAATTTACATGTTCCCTTTGAACACACATGGTAGTATGGAAATGACACAACTGGAATATCATCTTTTCCACCTGTCTTTGGCATAAAGAATCGTCGAACATTCATATAGCTAGCCAATCTCGCATCTCTAATTTCTTTACCAATATTGTTAGTATCCCAGTACTCTATATCTAAAACTGTCAATGAATCATTTACAGCATCCATTATCGAGCCTGGTCCATATGTAGTTATTAACTGATTCGGACGAATCTCGCCCAATTTTTTATAAAAATTCATCAGACACCCTCCCAATAAAAAACTGTTGATGATTGCTCAACATCACGCATAGAACTTAGTGTTGGTTTTTCTTTGTCTCCATAATATTCGCCATAGTATGTAAGCAGCCTCTTCTTATCATCAGCTACTGCTGGAACAAAATAATATAGCTTTTCGTCTTTTGCAATGTTCTTCCAAGTATTGATAAACTCATCCATTTCTTTCTCTGTATCTACATAAGACGATGGTGCAGTTATCTTAACTCGCTCAAGAATTTTGTCTTTTATATCTTTGATTTGTTCATCAGAAATATCATTAATGTTTGATGCTCCACCATTATCAGCCATCGTCTCTACCTGTAATCTTAGTAAAGAAACTACCAATGCATGTAATACTCTGTCTCTAGCTCTAGCCGCAAATGGCGTTGCTGTAGTTCCTTCTACATATCTATACATCTGTGAGTGGAAACCAACAAAATTCTCATAATTAGACAGATCCCTTGGTCTGTAGGGATTATAAACAGTAAAAATAATTCCAGGATGCTGTCGACCCACACGGCTTGTTGCCTGAATATATTCAGAGTTCTGCTTTGGCTGACCTACAACTGACATAAGTCCTAAACGGTCAACATCCATACCTACCGCTATCATATTAGTTGCAATAACAACATCATAACAGCCTTGCTTCTCCTTGTTTTTATCATAAGAAATTGCTAACTTTTCAAGGACCTGCGCAATCTCCCATGAAGGTATACGAGATGTAATTTCCTTCTTTCCCTCAAAACTGAGATACCTCTGTTCTGAGCTATTATATTTATTCTTTACAACACGAATACGGCTTGCTATATCGTCGTCAAGAAGGCGCACTGCACCACCCAATTCTCGAATACTATTAAAGTACCCAATCAATGTATAATATGGATCAATATAATCCTCATATTCCGGATCCTTTGCTATATCTAGTGCTGTTTGCAAAATAATCGAATACAAACGAATAAGAGTTGTTTTTACAGATTGTCCGCTCGCACATATACCAGCATATTGACGAAATGGCTTTTTTCCATCCCTAATCATTCTACTGATTTTTTCTTCTGAAGCATCAACTAAATTTTCAGTTGGAAGCGGTACTTCCTTAATAAAAAATGAATCTCTTGTATCAAAGCCACTTGGCGGAAATTGTGCAAATTCATTTCTCCCATAAAGAAACTTAATCTGTTCCCCAGCATTTCTAATAGTTGCTGTTGAAACAATATACTTAGGTCGAATCTTCTTTCCATTCTTCTCAATACAGCACATTTCTTCTACAACAGTTTCATATCCTCCATAAATTGTTCCAAGAGGTCCAGTAATCAAATGAAGCTCATCCTGTATAATTAGCTCAGGAGGATAGAATGGTTTACATGCAATCGTTTCAGCCCTTTCCAATCCAGCTGCGACATCTGCATTATGTCTTCCTGCATGCTTTTCTCCAATAGCAATATGTCCACATCTACTACAATATCTATCTGTTCTGCCAAATAGCAAACCAACTCGTTCAGACCATGGAAGTCTCGCAAATTTATCTACAGTAGAAATAATCACAGTAGGACACTTTGCATAAATTTCCTCATCAACAAGATAAACCGGTATGGTTCTTCCTGTTTTTAACGAAAACATACAATTCTTATCTGCACAATGAATTTTAACATACTTTCCTTTTTCATTGATGTCATATTCATCCCGTGTGATTTCCTTACCACAATAAGGGCATTTAATAATCTGCTTTGTAAGCTTCCTTATAAATTCTTTCTTCTTAAATTGATCAGAATCACTGTATTCGCTAAATTTATTTGGGGTAACATTACCTCCAACCCAGAATCCAATTGAAATTCTTTCCTTACCATATAATTTTTCATTCTTCTCACGCAATTGTTCCATTGCAACAATAAGACGCATCAGTCTGTCTCTCTGCTGAGTTGTAAGTAAACGAAGCGTGTACCTTAAAAATACTGTTACTCCACCATCTTTCTCATAATCAGTTTCATCTGAAGCTGTCAGTCTCCTATATGCTATAGTAAAAGCAATCAGCCCTAAATATGCCTCTGTCTTACCACCACCAGTAGGGAAGTATAATAAATCAACAATATTTCGTTCCGGAGACTCACCATCCATAATCCCATACAAATTCAAAAGAACAAATGCAATCTGGAATGGTCTCCACTCACTGTGATCTTTCTTTCTTCCTTTTTCTGGCATATCAGTCATATAATCTCTTAAGCTGCAAGGAATGCCATTACCATAATCTTTTGAAAAAGCTGTAATACTTCTCTGTAAATACATTGCTTGATTCATAAATACAAACGCTTGATATACCTTATCATTGTTTTCAATCAAATCAATTCCAGCATTCATCCTACGATTTGCATCATTGCATTTATCAATAATAGTCTGACCTGTTGCCTTAAATTTATCATCATGCATAGCTTCGTCGTTTGTCAACACATCTGTAATCCAACTTCCATACATTTCTGTCAATGTACGAAGATTCTGAATAACTTCTGACTTTTTCTTTGGTGAACCCATCTGAAGCATCGAAAAGGCATGCTCCGGCATATCATCTATCTGTGCACTTACACTTGGAATTTCATAATCTGGAATAAATGATGATTTTATAGCAGTTGCATTTATCTCTTCTGCTTTCTTTTCCCAAGTAGCAGCACAACCTCTTCCTCTTGCATAAACTGGTCTGCCTTTATAATAATATTCATCCTCTAATTCAACTTTTCTACAGAGATATTCTGGTACAAAAATAGGACTCATCAAATCATCTGCTATGAGCATCTCCACTTGGAACATTACCTTTTCATATTCTTTTTCATCGCCATCTGACTTATCATTATTATGCAAATAAACCGATACCATCTTGTATCCATTATCTAACTGCATCTTCATAACATAGATATAGATGTTTCCATTAGACTCAAGTGGAATCTGCTTCGAACGCCCCATCTCATTAAAATCGATTTCCACAACATCATTCATCTGCTCACGAATATATATGGTATGTTTCTTCTTTTTCTTATTCTCTACATCTTCTTCCAAGGTTTCATCTATTACTTCACCCTGCACCTGTTCTGCATAATACTTTCCCCAATTAATATAAGCATTAACCTTTTGAACATCATTAGAGACATAGAAAGACACACCTATAGAAGACGGCTTCTGAAAACCACCTTTTACTCTATCCTCTGGTTCCTCTTCTTCAAAAATTCCTGCCTCCAAAGTTTCTCCATCAGCATCAAAATTCTTTTCTGTAAACTCTACATCATTGTAATTTTCATCTTCCGTTACATCTGTATCAGCGGGATATAATAATCCCGTAATATAACTACTCGTTGGTACTTCATTTAATTGTTCACAATCTGATGCTGGTCCTATTAAGTCTTTTCGTACTGCATCTAAAATCTTCTGTCGAACAATAGCATGTTTAAAATCCTTTATATCAGCCATCTACAACCTCCGTTTATTCTCCGTCTACTACAATAGGAATTGCCATACCAATTACATATTTGAATGTATTACCTACTATAATCTTATCCCCTGGCACTAGGCGGTACTCCCAAGTCTTTCCGTCCGCATCCACCTGCGATGCACATTCGCACCACTTAATTGCAGCCTTTGCTTTTTCCTGTACATCTTCATTATCTGTTTGATTTGCAGCCTTCACTTCAATCATATATTTCTTGTCAGCCGTCTCTACTAGGAAATCAGGATTATACTGTTTTGCTGCCTTATAAAATAGTCCTAACTGATTCAAAGGTGGCTTTATAAATCTAATAACTTCTGAATCCTCTTCTAATACCACAGACAACCTTCTCTCATCATCACTATCAAATGCATTCTCTGCATAGTATGATTTCTTATATCCTTCAAACAAATATTGTTTAATATTTTTCTTGTCTGGCACTTCCTTCTTAAAATTCAATCGTCCATTTTCCTTCATATTCTTCGCAAATGATTTGAATACAATAAGGTCTTTCTGAACGTTAAATACAAACTCAGTGCTTTCTTCCTTTGACGCATATATCTGTTTTCTCAAGTCCTCTACTATAACAGTTGCATATCTACGGACAATCTTCTTTTTTTCTTCATCCGTACCTTCGATTAATGCGAGATACTGATCAACCACATCAAGAATAAATTCTGCATCATCAGAACTAAACTCCGGAATACTCTCCAATAAAGAAACTGCAAGCATATTCTCAGGATTTTCTACAATAAGTGCATCTGCATCCAGCACTTGCAGCAACTTACCATTTACAGCGTCATATCTCTCGATTCTCGATGCCGCAACATCAAAATCCATAATGTTTCGTTTAACAGTAAAAGACTTAAATGTAATTGTTGAACTATAGCTAATTCCAATCTTTGGAACAGAGATAGCAACTTTCTTTAACTCTTCAACTTTCTTGATAAACTCCTGTTTTGCATATAGCAATACATTCTTACTGCCAGATGACTTCTGTAAATCAATCTGTAATGAAACATCCCCCTGATGTACAGTAAATGATGTAGCAACTGCATCAGTGCCCATGCCCGTCTGTGTCATTTTATGATCTGATGCTGTACCATCATTTGTTTCTTTTCCATCATCGTTAGCAAAATAATCAAAAATAGACATCTGTCCACTATCACTTTCGGACTTCTTGGGTGCTACTTTCTTTACAAATGCTTTCTGATACTCAGCAAACAGATTCTCCACAATATTTTCATTATTCAAATCTTGGTATGATTTCACTTTACTTTCGCATAACGCTTCATCAAATAATGAAATCTGCTGGTTCTCAACTGCTGGCTCTACCATAACTGTTTTTGTGTTCGGTATATCTTCCTCATCAAGATTTCTTTTCTTAAATACAGGGTTATTTTTGATATCATCAACAATCTCTCGATAATGGTCGTGAGCAACAATATCCAGGGTATCTAATTCCTCAATACCCGTTATCTCACCAAAAGGAAGCCTTAATCCTCTACCAATAGTTTGAAGTGCCAATATGTCACTCTTTGCTGCATTAAGAGGGATAATAGTAAACAGATTATTTACATCCCAACCTTCTTTCAGCTTATATACATGCAGCACAATCTCAATTGGATTGGTATTTTTCTCAATGGTTAGTAATTTCTGAATGTTTTCTTCTGTCTCTGCACCACTTGTGCTGGAGTCAATTTCAATAACCTTACCAACATAACGACCTCCAAAAAAAGCATCGGAATCTATTTTTTCTTTTATTTTTCTAGCATGTGTTGTATCTTTACAAGCTATCAAAACAATTGGCTTTACCTGCTCTAATTGATTATCTATACAATATTTATATACGATGGACTTTCTTCTCTCATGAAGCTTGATTCCATCTTTCAACTTCATTTCCTCTATATCATCATCCGAATATCCTGCTGTATTTGTTCTTCCCATAACAACCGGAATCTTCAAAAACTTCCCAGCTCCATCCTCTAATCCGTAGTGATAAATAATATTCTTATTTGTACTCTTAGGTGTAGCAGTATATTCCAACCCCAACACTGGATTCAGATAATTAATCGCTTTCTTTGATGCTGGGGCATAGTAACGATGCGCTTCATCCATACAAATAACCAAGTCATCAAACGAACGTAACACATCCGCAAAAGAGCCACCCAAATTTTCATTAAACTTGTGAAATTTAAATTCAATATCTCCCCTAGTAAAAATCTTTGAAATATTAAAGATAAATATCTGAATATCAGATGTTTTTTCTACCACCATTTCCTCTTGGATATATCTTACCGGGTATGATAAATAATTTTCCCCATCATAAACTTTGGGTCTTCCCATCTCTGCTTCAAGTCCCTTAAATATGTATTTTGGATGTCCCGGGACCGCCTCTCGGCGCATCTTGTCATAAATCGTATTTCCTGGTGCCAGAATAAAGAAATGTTTGTACCCTTTTGTCTTGTACAAATAATAAATGCATGCACCCATTAAACGAGACTTACCAATACCTGTTGTCATATCAAAGCAGAATGATGGAAAATCAAATTCCTTATCTACAGATATTGTATGTGGAGCTTGGCAATTCTCTGATGCTATTTTCTCTGCTTCAGCTTTTGAACTAGTTCTATACTCAATCTTGGAACTGATTGCATCAAAGTATTGTAGTGCTTCATACTGAGGATCACGCAGGCTCATAGCCCATTTGATCTTATCTATTGAACTCATTATTCCTGCACCTCACTTTCAAAATTACATTTATCCAATAAATCATTTGGTATCTTTTTAACTTCCACATTCTCTGGAAGAATCATATCGGCTTGATTTTTCTTACAATAAATAAGTAAACTCTGCTTATCACCTAAGTTCTTCATTATCGACATCACATACTTTGTATTAACAAATTCTTCTGTGATATGTATAAATCGGTTCTCTGATGAATGTCCTTGAAACTCCCCAGATGGTTCATAGGTAAATCCTTCTATCTTGCAAATAGCTTCACATACCATATCCCATGTATAAGATGGATTTATTTGATAAACAGGAAGAACTTTATTCTTTACAAGTAATGGTTCTGCAAGTTCGTAGAACCTGTATCCACCACCGCCTTTCCAGCCTACATCTTTTGAAATGCCACCTTGTTCACCATCGATCACACTGTCCAATCTAACTTTGCAATGAGTATACGCTTGTTCTCCTCTCTCTATCCCTATCCATTTTCGATTCATTTTATTAGCAACGGCGATACTTGTCCCGGATCCCAAAAAAGAATCCAAAATAATTTCATTTTCATTCGTTGTCATTTCGAAAATACGTTGTATAAGCGCTTCAGGCTTTTTTCCGTTCGGGAATTCCACATTCCCCTCTTTTGTTAAATTTTTTGTTCCAGATACAAAATCCCAATAAGTACCTTCAAGTGTCTTTTTATACAAATTTCCATCTATTTCTTCTGCTACATCTTTTAACCAAGCAAATAATCTAAAATTTTCACCTTTATAAAACTGTTCATATATCTGTCCTTTATTTCGTCCAGTCTTTGGTATGTACTCTATAGAATAAAGTTCACTATCACGTCCTAACTCATTTACTTTCTGCATAATACGCGGTCTTATAGAGCTTTGGGGCATTTGTGTTTGAAAAAAACATTTTGCATATTTATTATATGCGTCTTTTTCAGATATCCCCTCATCTCTCATTATTTGATTCACAGATTTTATTACAAAATTACTTCTTTTATATATTTTGATTTCATCACCACTTCCGTCAACAGTTGAACCAATATACTCCTTTTGACCAGAATTAATAAGTGCACTCGAATATTTCCAACTAATTCCTTCTTCTCGATATCTTTCAACCAAACTACCTATTTCTTCATATTCGTATGCTCCTTTAAACATTTCCAATCTATAATAATCTTTTGCATAAATTAATATATACTCGCAGTTTTTCTTAATTCTTTTATCTTCTCCTCCACCCGAAGCTCCTGCTATATTTTTCATATTAACTGAAATCATATTAACAAAATTAGTTCGACCAAAAATCTCATCACATAAGATTTTTAAGTACGCTTGCTCTTCGTCATCTATTTGAATCCAAATTGAACCTTCTTCCGCCAACAAATTTTTCAAAATGATTAATCTATCTCGCATCATGTTTAACCATACAGAATGTTCTAATCCGTCATCATATAATGCAAAAGCATTTCCTGTATTATAGGGTGGATCAATATAAATACACTTTATCATTCCCGTATATTTATATTCTAAAGCCTTAAGCGCCAACAAATTATCACCATGAATCAACCTATTTTCTGTATTCGGATCACCATATGATTTTGATTTATCCTCAATTAATATTCTTGGTTCAAGTTTCTCTTCCTCATATTTACCAACCCATGTCAATTCCAACTTGCCCTTTTTCTCCATGGTAGCCTCCTAAAACTTAATCACTATCTTTGTTACCAGTTGTGTTTTTACCAATATACCTTCTGCAAACTGCTTCTGCATATTTACAGCCTCTTCTTCCAATGTCGACATTTCATCATGAAATGCCCGTACCATTTTTTGTTTCTGTTCTTCTAAAATTTCTATTTGTTTTTTTAATGCAATCTTCTGGCTAAAATCGCTTTCGTTTACATATTTATCTTTAAGTTCATCTAATTCTGATGTATCCTTGACTCTGAACAAATATTCCTCTTTTCTTAATTGCAGCCAATTATCCAATTTTTTCTGATTAGCAATCAAAACTGTTCTTTTAGATTCTGCATATTTCTGCTGCATAAATTCATCCACTTTGTCAATATATGAAAGGATTTCTTGATTATTTGGTGTCTTTTCTTCTAGGCACTGCTCCTGCAATTTTTCGCAAAAATCTCTAGCCAACTCATCTGAAACACCATATATTTTTCCTGTTATATCAATAATTTCAAATACTGCGTCTTCAAGAATCTCTCCAACATAAGAACCACCAACAAGTAAATATCCGTGTTGAATTCCCGGAATTTCCAAGTCTATATTAGTTTCATAGTACTTTGGATATGTATCATTTTCCTCTTTACTTCTACTATTCCAATACTTAAACTGTGAATCATATTCCGCAATTTCTTTCATAATAGTATTAAAATGAGACTTATGTTGTTCCTCTGTCTTATATATAAATATGGATTTGAGTTCATCCATTTTCTTGTTTCGTTTCTTTTCTAATTCCTTTTCCAAATCCTTAAATTGCTTTGTAAAATCTGATGTCGTTTTACATTCCTGGTAAATAAGTGTAACTCTTTTTTCAAAATCTGCTCCACTTTCTAATAATCCAATAGCTTTATCTGATGCACCAAATACGCCTTGGAATAACTCAAATTTTTCTGAAAGAATTTCATATACTCTCTTATCTGCTACATTCTGAGTATTAAGCAAATTAATAACCACAACGTCGTTCTTTTGTCCATAACGATGACAGCGACCAATTCGCTGCTCTATCTTCTGTGGATTCCAAGGAAGGTCATAGTTTATGATCGTATTACAAAACTGAAGATTCAATCCTTCCGAACCGGAATCTGTTACAAGCAAAATCTTGTATTCATCCCTAAATGCTTCTACGATGGCATTCTTCAATTCAACATTTCTACTACCCAAATACTTTCCATAGTTTCTAGCTTTCCACGCCTTATAAATCTGTTTAGTAACAGGATCATTTGTACTACCATTAAACTTAAGTATCTGACCTTCATATCCGGCATGAGATAATTCTTCAAACATGTATTGTTGCGTTCTAATAGATTCCGTAAACACAACTATTCTTTGTTTTATGCCAGCTTCATCTTGAAATGCAAAAGCTGTCTCCACTGCCTGTTTCAATGCTGTCATCTTCGCATTTCTTTTTATACTTTCAGCTTTATTAATAATGGCTGTTACCTCATCTATTTCATGCTGAATAAATTCATTTACCTTTTCTCTTGTGTATAATTCATCCTGCTTACTATCATCATCTGTCTCAATTTCATCATCATCAAAAAAACTAAGGAAAAAATCAATACTTCCATCCGCTGATTCAGTTCTTGTTGTTTCCTTTAAGATTTCAAGTCTGCCTTTTAACACCTTGAAGGTTTCTGCGACTGCCATACTTGATGATGCAAGCAATTTTCTAATAACAGATGTAATAAGTGTTCTGTGTGAATTGGGCAAAGCATACAAGATTTCCTTTTTCAGATAATTATTTATCATCACATAAAGTTCTATCTCTATTGGCGATAGTTCAAAATCAATTGTCATTTCTTTGCGCTCTGAAAATTGGATATACTCTGCTACTTCTTTTCGTAAAGTTCTTTGCACAACAGGTTCTAAACAAGTCTTCAAATCATTGTAATCTTCTCCACGCAAATATCTTTCAGAAAATACCTGCTTACTATAAAAAATTCTATCATCGATAAACTGAACAAGTCCATATATATCAAGCAAAGTATTTTGCATAGGAGTCGCAGTTAATAGAATCTTCGGAATTCCCTTTGTTAATTCATACAATGCGTTAGCCATCTTTGAACCATTCTTATATACATTCCTAAGCCGATGTGCTTCATCAAACACACAAAAATCCCAAGCTATCTTTCCAAACTCTGCTTTCCTTTTTGATGCAAAGTGGTAGGAAACAATAATTACTGCTTGTTTACTCTTTACCTTTGCGAGATAATCCTCCCAGTTAGAACTATCCACAATTAATGAATCAATATCAAATTTCTCTTCTAATTCAACTTGCCATTGCTTTCGCAGATTTGATGGCATAATAAGTAGTATTTTATCTTTTCCACTACATAAAAAATACTTGATAACCAAGCCAGCCTCAATAGTTTTTCCAAGACCTACCTCATCCGCAAGAACTGCTCCTCCAAGTTCTAATGAAGATAGTGCAAATGTGAATGCTTCAATCTGATGAGGATTAATATCAATATCAGCCATATGCAAACAACTATATGGATTATTTTTCAATTCTTGTTGCTTTAACTCAGCATATGTACTTTCAACAATACCCATTTGCAAAACCTCCAATTTTATTTTCTTAATTGTTCTTTTATTTTATCTGCTATTACCTTTGCCATCATTGGCGGAACTGCATTTCCCACCTGAACAAATTGTGCTGTTCTCGGACCTTCAAAATAATAATTATCCGGAAACGACTGTATTCTTGCTGCTTCCCGCACGGTAATTGATCTATGTTGCTCTATATCTGGATGAATGAAATAATGTCCATCTTTCGATAAATGAGCAAGTATTGTGTGACAATGATCCATATCACCCTCAACAACTTTAAATCGATCTACAAATGAAGTTCTATTTTTATGTGTTTTCAAATCTTCTGGTAAATCATCATATTTCAAACGTTCATGCCGTTCGTTTTCAAACCACATATCTATTGTTCTCTTATAGATTTCAATATCCTGCGCAGTATGAGGCCTTGCTATATGGCCTGTTAATACATCCGATTTAATACGAATATTATTTTCCTTAACATATTCTTTTAGCCTGCTCATGTCTTTCATCGTATGCTCTCTTGCCTCATCACCAGGATTTAATGCTGGTAAATCCTTAAGCAAATCCCACACTTCTGCATTACTATGAATCACTTCAAAAGATGGATAATCATAGCCTGTCCCCTTAAGCCAGCCTACTATAATTACACGTTTTCTACTCTGTAATACTCCGAAATCATGCGCATTCAACTCATCATAACATATTTCATAACCAACACGTTTCATATACATTTGAAGGTTTTTAAATGCTTGGCCGCCTCTTGCGCTCTTTATACCAGCTACATTTTCAAACACAAACATTCTAGGCTTATACTTATTAAGAAACTGTACATACATCTTGTACAATTCATTTCTTGGATCGTCCTCCATCGGAACTATCATGTGACTGCTCTGCGCCCTTCCCACCAAAGAATATGCTTGGCAAGGAGGTCCACCTATAATTACATCAATCTTTTCAATCCCTTTTTCCTTTTTAATCTCATCAATTGTATTGAAAATTCCTTTGATTGTGGACTCTGACATTTCTTTATTAATCACTGTCTTAAGCTCTTCCTCAGGTATCTTCTCTAAAAGTTGCGTTCTAGTTATTTTTCCTTTTTCATAATCATAATAGCTATTAAGTTCGCCATTATCTTTCAAATAATAATATGCTATTCTCGTCTCTAATGTCTTTGCAGCATATCCATTCATCTCAACATGTGCAACTGGTCTATAACCACTTTGTATAAATCCCTCGGAAAGTCCACCGGCACCAGCAAATAGGTCAATATAATTCAATCCATTTTCATTCATGGTTTTCTACCTCATTATTTAACATTTACTCCCCAATTACACGGTCATATCGTTGTGGTGCTTTTCTCTTACTTTATATAACCTAATCAACTTTATTATATCAGATATATCTAACCTTGGTTCTGCACATATCTTTTCTAATATGATCATAACAACCATCCATCTCTTCTTTTTTCAATTTTATTCATCTTATTTTTCTTGATTTTAGAAATACAATCTCGTTATTTTATTATACCTTGTGTCATATACCTTGTAAAATAATTCATTTGACCTTTCTTAATTCCATTCCTCTTCGCTTCATCCCTCTATATATTACTATCCTGCACAGTATATTTATTTTTTCACAAGATAAGAAAAAAGACATCATACCCTTCTATTCAAATAATACGGATATAACGTCTTTCTTCATTTTTACTCACGCAACTATCATTCTCATTATTCAAACTCAATCGTTCCAGGTGGCTTACTGGTCAGATCATACATTACCCTGTTCACACCCTTGACCTCATTGATAATCCTGTTCATTACCTTCTGAAGCACCTCAAATGGTATCTCTGAACAATCAGCTGTCATGAAGTCTGTTGTATTTACAGCACGGAGTGCTACGGCGTAATCGTAGGTTCTGAAATCTCCCATACAGCCAACTGAACGCATGTTGGTCAGGGCTGCGAAGTACTGGCCGAGGCTTCTGTCGAGGCCAGCCTTTGCGATCTCCTCGCGGTAGATAGCGTCGGCGTCCTGAACAATCTTGACCTTCTCGGCTGTGACCTCTCCGATGATTCTGATTCCAAGGCCTGGGCCTGGGAATGGCTGACGGAATACCAGGTACTCTGGGATTCCAAGCTCAAGGCCGGCCTTGCGGACCTCGTCCTTGAAGAGGAGACGGAGTGGCTCCACGATCTCCTTGAAATCTACATAGTCAGGAAGTCCGCCTACGTTGTGGTGGGACTTGATGACCGCTGACTTGTCAAGACCTGACTCAATGACGTCAGGATATATGGTTCCCTGTACGAGGAAGTCAACGGCACCGATCTTCTTTGCCTCTTCCTCGAATACACGGATGAACTCCTCGCCTATTATTTTTCTCTTTGCCTCAGGCTCGGTTACTCCGGCAAGCTTGCTGTAGAATCTGTCCTGAGCATTTACTCTGATGAAGTTCAGGTCATATGGGCCGTCCGGTCCAAATACCGCCTCAACCTCGTCACCCTCGTTCTTACGAAGAAGGCCGTGGTCTACGAACACACATGTGAGCTGCTTTCCTATCGCCTTGGACAGGAGAACTGCAGCTACTGATGAGTCCACGCCGCCTGACAGGGCACACAGCACCTTGCCATCGCCTATCTTGGCACGCAAGCTCTCTATAGTATCTTTTACAAATGAATCCATCTTCCAGTCGCCTGTACACTGGCATACATCCATTACAAATGCTCGAAGCATCTTCATGCCTTCCTCGGTGTGCATAACCTCTGGGTGGAACTGAGTCGCATACAGCTTCTTCTCAGCATTCTCCATGGCTGCCACTGGGCATACAGGAGTGTAAGCTGTCTTCTTGAAACCCTCTGGTACCTCTGCAATATAGTCTGTGTGACTCATCCAGCAGATGGTCTTGTCATTCACATCTGCAAACAGCTTGGATGTCTTGTCAACCTCTACCTCTGTTCTTCCATACTCGCTGACAGGGGCCGTGCTGACCTTGCCGCCCAGCAGATGAGCCATGAGCTGTGAACCGTAACATATTCCGAGAATAGGAATACCCAGTTCAAATATCTCCTTGCTGCAGCTAGGTGAATCGTCTTTGTATACGCTGTTTGGTCCGCCGGTAAAGATGATTCCCTTAGGATTCATCTCCTTAATCTTCTCCAGCGGCAATGTGTACGGATGTACTTCGGCATATACATTACACTCTCTTACGCGTCTGGCGATCAGCTGGTTGTACTGTCCGCCAAAGTCCAATACGATAATCAGTTCCTTATCCATGTATATCTCCTTTGTTGCCTTTTATTTACCTATAACAGATTTCTGAACATTTCCTAGTATAACACAATATGCAGCACTTTTGTGCTGCATATTATCTAAAAATTATGTTGTTTTGATTATTTATGCAAATTACATATACAACACTATATTTATCACTGATTCGTTACCTATTATACATAACATATAACACCGCCATCAGCTACACGGTTGCATTTGGGTTATGAACTCCATGTATACATTTTCAATGTATACGCGCGCCTACTTCAGCTTCTCCTTCAGAACCTCTATACCCTTCTGGTACTGGCTATCGTTCTTGCCCTGGAAGTCCTCGTAGGTGTAATCGTCCGGAAGATCCACTTCAATGTCAGGTGCTACACCCTTCTTGTGGATATCGTTGCCGTCATGTGTGAAATACTTCTGTGTTGTGAGCTTGATCGCAGTGCCATCGCCAAGCGGTATAACGCTCTGTACGATTCCCTTACCGTAGGTATTCTTTCCAACAACCGTCGCTGCTCCGAACTCCTTCAGCGCGGATGTCAATATCTCTGACGCACTGGCGCTGTACTCATTTGTAAGAACCACCATAGGCATATCGAGGTATTCATCATCTGTCGATTTATACTCGTCCACAACCTTGCCGGTCTTGTCCTTGATGGACACTATGGTTCCCTCTGGGAGCAGATAGTCGCAAATGTTTACGACCGTGGTAAGCATTCCACCCGGATCACTTCTGACATCGATCATCAGTGCCTGCATGCCCTCATTCTTGAGCTCCTCAACTGCCTTCTGGAAAAGCTCGTCTGTGTTGTCTATGAACTGCGTGATCCTCACATATCCAATCTTGTCGTCTATCATAAATGATGATACCGTGCTGTACTCAACGATCTCCCTGGTGATGGTGACATCGTGGTAAGCCTTATCACGCTCCCTGTATATCTTCAGCGTAACATCAGTTCCAGCATCGCCTCTTATGAGTGATACGAGGTAGTCAAGATCATCGTCTGTAGTGATCTCGTGATCGTCTATCTGTACAATAATGTCATCAGGCTGTATATCCACCTTCTCAGCCGGTGCACCATCAAGGATATTTACCGCACGAACATATCCCGTATCCTCATCCTTGCTGACCGTAACTCCGATTCCGGCATACTCACCTGAATCATCCTCCTGCAGCTTGGCATATTCTTCCTTGGTGTAATACTGTGCATACGGATCGTCAAGGGATTCCATTATACCCTTGTATATGCCCTCCCTGATCGTATCATCGTCAATATCATTGTAATAATAATTGTCTATGATACTCTCAATCTTCGCTGTCTTGTCAAGTACGTCCGCATCCAACAGATTGCCATCATAGGTTATCTTGGTGGAACTGCCGGTTTTGCCGCTGAGTGTGCCACTGAACACACCTGATGTACCGCAGCCCGTCAGACCGATCACAGTACTTGCCAGCACCGCTGTCACTACTGTCTTCTTCAACATTTTCCTCATATCATTATCTCCTAACCTTGTATTGCCATCAAATACCTGAATCTCTCCATATCCCCTGCCCGGTCTACTGTCCAAGGAAGTCATGCGGATTGACATACGTTCCGTCTATCGACACGCCAAAATGGCAATGCGGACCTGTCGACACACCCGTACTTCCTGCCTTTGCTATGACCTGACCTTTCACAACCTTGTCGCCAACATTTACACAGAGCTGTGAGTTGTGCATATATACCGTACATATTCCGCCGCCGTGGCTGATCATGACCATGTTGCCACCACCGCCATTGTAGCAGGACATCACGACTGTGCCGGCCTCCGCCGCAACAATATCTGTTCCATAATCACAGCCTATATCGAGTCCCTGATGATATGTACTTGCTCCCGCTGTAGGAGCATCTCGGTAACCAAATTCATCCGTGATAACACCTCCGGTCGATACCGGCCACATGAATTTGCCCTTATATTTGGAGGTGTCGTATACCTTTCCATCCTTCGTATACACACCCGTACCATTTGCATTTGCCTTGCCCATCTCCTGTCTGGATATCTCCGCGATACGTCTCTCGGCTTCCTCACGGGCCACAGTGAACTTGTTCATCAACGACTTCTGGGCTTCTATATCACCATCATATCTGGTGATCTCTTCCTGCTTCTGATCTATAATGGTCTGCAGTTCAGCCTCGTTACTCTCCAGATCCGTCTTGACCGACTCAACCTGTCTGAGGTCAGATTCAAGCTGCGCCTCATAATTGGCAATATCTGTCTTGGTCTTGATCAGCTTTGCAAGCTGCCTCTGATCGTATTCCGATATCTGGTCTATATACTCTGATTTGTTCAGGAGATCGCTGAATGATATGGATGTGAGCAGGGCATCGACATATTCCGTCTCCCCCTCCTCATACAGATACTGTATTCTCTGCTTCATCGCCTCATACTGCTCATCCTCTGCCTTCTGAGCTTCATCCAGACTTTTCTGAGTTGTGTCTATCTCCGTCTGAAGCTCGTCTGTCTGTTCCTGCAGGCTCGTTATCTGAGTCTGCACAGATGTCATCTTTGCATCAAGATCCGCAACATCCTGAACGATCTTGTTCTGCTGCTCCTCCAGAGAATCCAGAACATCCTTGGCATTCTTCTCGTTTTCACTGGCATCATCCTTCTGACGCTCAGCCTCTTCCTTCGTCATGGCATATGCCATATTTCCCCCGGTCTGAGACGCAGCCATGCCCCCCATGACTACACATCCCGTAACAAGCAATGCCATCCTTCTGATATTTCCTTTTACGTTGACTTTCTTTTTCATAATCTACTACTCCTTGTTATCCCCATCTAACAATTAACTAGTATATCATATGTCGTCGTGCGTGAGCGCGATGACCTGCGCACGCATCAGCGTGCTTCATTATATTATATCATACTCTCAAATGCTTCCTCGTGGTAAGGATACTTCCTACCAGTCCAACACCGATACCAAGCACAAGTCCGACCGGTACCATAGTCTTGAACAGGTCATGCTGGCTCACAAATGCAAACAGCGTTGTGACAACCTTAAACCTTCCGGCAACATATGTCAGTATCTTATCATACATGTAGTACAAAAGGACCAGAGGTATAGCCGAACCGACCGCGCCTATGATCACACCCTCTATGATG
>OLGY01000059.1_pt1 | contig 106389 bp, 100 predicted proteins | sample 1605951 | NCBI WGS metagenome assembly OLGY01 (sample SAMN03283280) | human gut metagenome | biome: human-associated habitat; material: feces | host: Homo sapiens | place: Peru | collected 2012
ACATGTGTATCTGTTGATGAAGCAATTAAATTGATGGAAAGTTAAATCGGAATTTGGAGGTAAAAAGCATGATGAAGCTCGATAATTTTATTAATATGATGACGGGACACTTTAATAACAAAGAGCAGTTTGATAATATGCAGAGAGAAGGGAAAACATATCCTTATGCAGAACACATTAATACAATCTGTAATGAGAAAATTTTAAACCTTCCTAAAGATTTTAATGGTAAATTTGTTGTTGAAGAAAGCTACTATGAGACAAATGGTAAACGCCATGCTTCCCCACATCTTTTCCTTATTACAGAGAAAGAAGACGGAATTGTGTTGTATTCTTATGAAATACCAGAAGGAGAAGATAAAAGTACGTTTTCATATGATTCTATGAAAAATGCTGACTACACTGAATTGAAAAAATCTGAAAAATTCACTCCGGCGCTCTATCATGAGAAAGATGGAATCTGGGAAGGAGGCAGTACAAGCCAGTTTTCACCGGTAATGACATTTAAGCTTTGGGAAAAGTTTTCTGATAGTTGTTTGGAGGTATCTGAAAGCATGGAAGTTAATGGAAAGAAAACTTTTGGATATGATGAACCAATTATCTATAAGCGAGTATAATCCAAGAATGAAATATTGCGATAAATTCCAGTTTCATGTTGCAGATTAAAAACGGAAATGTTGACATTAATATACACACTTCTAAAGTTGTAGTACCGGAATTTGAATATATTCTTAAAAATTACAAGCCTTACAGGACTGAAAGCGACCATGGAGGAAAATATTATAATGTTATAGTTCCTTTGAAAGATATAGAAAAAATGAATCTCATAAACAATTTTTACACTTTGGAAATAGAAGAAATTGATTATAAAGATACAGTAACAGGAATGAATAAAGTTATGATTTCAAAAAAAATTTTCTAAAAGCATACAATTTTTCAAGATATAATCGTCTTTTATATATGTAACGAAGATATTCTTAAAAAAGAAGTTACTGCTTTTAAAAAGGAGAACGATTATACACCAGCATTAAACAGAAAGGGTAATAAAGTCATATACAAAAAGCAGGGTAATCTGGTATGTATAATACAGAGGACGGCGGCGAAAAGGTTCTTTGTGCAATAGATGACGATACAAGATTTGAAAATGTATTAGTCAGAGACAGATATGTACTTATTTTTGAAAAAGATGATAGCGATGATAAATATCAGGCGTATGCTGTGAATATCAATGACGGAACAAAGACGAAAATATTCGAGACTGAATTGCCAAATTTAGGATGTGCATCAGGCAGACTTATTTCTGTTACCGATAGAGAATCGAAGAATTATGAGGTATACAGAATAAAATAAAATATAAAAACAGGGAGGCTTAACGTGAAAAAGAAAAAAACAATTGTATTAATTATTATTGCAGCAGGAGTTGTTTTGCTGGTTGCTTCCTGGTTAGCGGGAAGAAAAATATCAAAGGAACATTATCTTTCACATAATAATACTTATAATGATGAAGGGATGTTGCTTGATTCCGTTAAGAATCCCTATTATTCCAAAAGGCAGTGGGGGTATTTTTACAAAATCCCACGAACCGTTAAATATCATTCGGATATAACAGGAACAGAAAGAAAGGCAATGGTATTTCTCCCTACAGGGTATGACAAAAATAAATCATATCCCGTACTTTATCTTTTGCATGGATATGGCGGAAGACACAGTACATGGCGCAACAAAAATGCCCACATTATTATCCAGAATCTGATTTATTTTGAAGACGTACCGGAAATGATTGTTGTATGTCCTGACTGCGTTGTAAGTTCAGATGAAAATGCAAGAGATGAGAACTTTTATGAGACTATACAGTATTTTGACCTCGCAGAGAAAGAAATCGTAGACAATCTTATGCCATATATTGAAGAACATTTTAACGTTCTTACCGGCAGGGAGAATACTGCAATTGCAGGAAATTCTATGGGCGGCAGAAATTCGCTTGCAATCGGATTCAAACACCAGGATAAATTTGGATATATAGGTGCTTTCTCATCTGTTTCACCACTTCCTGATGAAAGATATTCCGGCAGGATACCGGCGCTTCTTGATGAATTGAAACTTGACTCATCCCAGTTTGAATTTCTTATGTTAGGTGTGGGAAATTCTGACAATGTCTGTGGAGATGTAACTTACACACTTGATGAGTATATGACAGAACGGGGCATAGACCATGTGTTTTATGATGTGGACGGAGAACATGAAAACAGGGTATGGCAGAATTGCCTTTATAATTTCTGCAAAAATATTTTTAAACAGGAGGAGCAGTAACGATGAAACTGTTGTTAAAACAAAGATTTTTCTCATGGTTTGATTCCTATGATATTTATTATGAAGATGGAAGTGTGGCATTTCAGGTAAAAGGGGAATTCTCCTGGGGACATCTTTTAAGAATTTATGACGGAATGGGTAATTCCCTGGCTGCAGTCAAGGAAAAAATAATAACTTTCCTGCCACAGTTTGAGATATTCTGCGGTGATGATTATCTTGGAAATATTCATAAGGAACTTACATTTTTCAGACCTAAGTTTTATTTTGATTTTAACGGATGGTATGTAGAAGGTCATTTTATGGAATGGGATTATGAAATCTATGACGGATACAATAATCTTGTTGCCAACATTAATAAAGAAGTAATAAATTTTACCGATACATACTCAATTGATGTTGTTAATCCTGATGATGCATTGCTTGTACTTGCTTTTGTATTGGCAATGGATGCAGAAAAATGTTCAAGGAATGATTAATACTATGAATTAAATAATACTTATATGCACATACTAATAAAAAAACAGGAGATGCGTATATGAATGTAAATGATGATACAATAAAACTTCTGCGTGAATGTGATGCAGGCGTTGAGATGGGAATTAAAACCCTTGATAATGTTATTGACGATGTTGAAAATGATGAACTCAGAAAAATTCTTGAAAAAAGCAAGGAAACCCATTGCAGATTAAAGGGAGACATTGCCGAAAAACTAAGCGACTACGGAGATGACGGCAAAGAACCGGCTGCAATGTCCTCTTTCTTTGCCAAGGTAAAGTCGGAAGTGAAGCTTATGTCTGAGCATCCGGATGTATCAGCAGCGGAGCTTATTATTGACGGCTGTAATATGGGAATAAGGTCCATATATAAGTATTTTAATAAATATCCTGCTGCCGATGTTGATATAAAAAGACTTGTTGATGATATTGTTAAGGAAGAGGAAGACCTTTCTGTTAAATTAAGAAAATTTTTGTAAGGTACTTTAAGAAAGAGCATTTGTCCGTTGTGGCAAATGCTTTTTTAGATAAATCAATACAAACGGTCAAACACGCTCAAAAACATTCAAAAAATATAAACGAAAATAAAAGAAGATGATTAACTATGAAATAGTATGACGGTATAATAAGGCTACAAAGTAAAGAAGGAGGCAAAAGATAATGATTTATACAGTAACTTTTAATCCGTCTTTGGACTATATAGTATCTGTTCAGGATTTTAAGCTTGGAATAACCAACAGGACAAGTGATGAGCGGATTCTTCCGGGATGAAAGAAAATTAACGTTTCGGCGGTTCTTAAGAATCTTGGAATTGATAATATGGCACTTGGTTTTGTTGCAGGTTTTACAGGTGCATATGTCAACCGAAAAATCGGTCAACCGCTCATTGAAAATTAGTTCACTTTTGACCTGGTTGGCACCTGCCGTATTCCAACCGCAGGTGCAGTTACTTAGTTACAGTTTCGAAGTCGGTTCCGTTTGTATTAGATAAGGAAAAGGAACAGCTTTTGGTTGATTATCTGTCAAAAGCTGATATAATGGAGAGAAAGAAAAAAGTTTAGGAAAATGTTGTCAACTACTTGACACAAGAGGATTTTGATGTGCCGGAGCTTGATACGGTTTACATTGATAAGCCTATTCAACAGCATACTCTTATTCAGACGATTTCCCGTGTAAATCGTGTATGCGAGGGCAAAGATAAAGGTTTGATTGTTGACTACATAGGCATTAAGAAAAATATGAATACCGCCCTCAAGAAATATACGAATTTTGAGAGCGAAGAATTTGAAGGTATGGAGCAGACCATCACGATTGTAAAAGACCAGTTAGAAGTTCTTGGTCAGATGTTTCATAACTTTATACACTTGAAACTACTTTTGAGATTGAACATATTTATGCTCGTAATAGAAACGAGAAAGATATTATTGACAGATATAAAAAGATGATTGATTGCTTTATCAATTACTTGCAGAAGAACGGCTTACTAAAATAAGAGCATAGAATGCGAAAAATAGATTTTATTTGGAAAGGTACAGGGAATTTATTTGGAAAATAATAAAGCTGTTTTATTTGAATTAAATATAGAAAATGATAGATGTATATTTCCAAATACAATATCAGATGCAATTATTGATGCAAATAAAGAACTGAAAGATTTGGAAGATAAGCTTAATGAAACACTTGAAACAATAAGTCTGTTGACTCCGGAATGTGATAAGTTGGATTATATATTGTCTGCAAGTTCGGGTGCGTTATGTGGAATAATTGATGTTTTTCTTGTGGGTAAACCAGGAGAGTCACCATTAGGGGATATAACAGATAAATGGTTTGTAAATAGGACAATAGACTTTGCAAAAATATGTGGATATACGGGGGATAAGAATTCTTTATCTTCAGCAATAAAATTTTTAGAGAAGAAATTTAAAATCCCATATGACCAAAGTGTTGGTGGAGGAATATTTCGCGAGTTGATTGATTTGACTCCATCAAATCATCATTTTAAATCGTTGGGACATAATCCAACACTTTTAGGTTTGTTTTTTTCTATCCTTAATCAGTTTACAAATACTTCAGATTTCATATCAAATGGAGAATTGATTTCGTTAAATAATTCTGATGGGAAATTTGAACTTCAAGGGAAAAACATACCAAGTAAACTATTTTGCGGTATTGCAAATTGGATTGGTCATTTGATTTCAGATGTATCTGGTTCGTCAAGTAGTAAAGGCAGAGGAATGGGAATACCATCTCCAATATGGGCTTGGAGTAATGATATAATTGCAATTAAGGCAAAACTAAATATTCCGGTGACTGAATTTGATAAATCCGTAAATGAGCTTGCCTTGAAGTTATTTGAAAGGGGATACGATGTAAGATTTCAAACTACTCAGGCAATACCAGTTTTTATCAATGAAATGGTCGTAAGATTGTTATATTCAATAAGACGCTTGATTGGATATTATATATCTGTACCAAAAAAAGATAGGAGCTGGGGGGTACTTTGGAAATCGTGTGAACCATTTTCGAATGCAACTGTAAAGCGTATGCTGACAGTTGCACATGGGACATTTTGTATAATAGATATTGGCGATGCAACAATTAGAGGATTTGAAAAAGGAATAGGAAGTTTCAATGTTGTCGAATTTTTTATGCGATTGAATATAGTCGGTGTTGGTCGGTTGACAATCTCTCTTTATGGAGAAGCAAAACGAGGACTACAGCGTAGTAAATCCAATAATGAAGCTATATTCATGAAAAGAGAAAAATTGATTATAGATGATTATATGGAAGGATTGAAAATTCTATCCAAGACATATGATGATAAATTGTTGATGACTTTTGTTAGCGATTTTAAATCAAGTAATGCATATAGAGAGTTTTTTAACAAATCAGTTGAATTGGCAAAATTACGAAATGTGCCTGAAAATGAAAGAATAAAATCAAAGGCAGACATAGATTGCTATTTTCGGGGAGGTTCATTGAAATGAGTAAGAAGAAATCTAAATTACAGCAAGCACAAGACGAAGCACAAGCAGCGATAAATGAAACGAACAAAAAAATTGAAGAACTTGGAAAACATTCAAACAATTTATGAATTGAATTGAATAACATTCAAACGTTATTTGATGAGATTCGGAATATACCAAGTGAAAAGAAAATAGAGTGTGAAAAATTAAAAAAAATTAGATTGAATTGGAAACAACAAGCTGAGAAAATAGAAAGTGATTATAAAGCAGCAGCGGTAAAAAATGCAGGAGCAGGAGCAGCCGGAGTAAGTGCCGGTGTTGCTGTTGCAGCAATGGGTCCGACAGCAGCTATGGGAATTGCAACTACTTTTGGAGTTGCTTCAACAGGAACGGCAATTTCAACATTAAGCGGGGCGGCTGCAACAAATGCAGCTTTAGCTTGGCTTGGTGGTGGAGCACTTGCGGCAGGTGGTGGTGGAATGGCAGCTGGAGAAGCTTTTCTAACCCTTGCGGGACCAGTAGGGTGGGCTATTGCAGGTGTTGCACTTATAGCGAGTGGCATTATGTTTTGGCGGTCATCAAGTAAGAAAAAAAGAATCGAAGACATTTTTACACTGATTAGCAAACGTGATGTCAAATCATATAAACTTGCAGTTGTTGAATTGAGTGAACGAATTACAAGAATTGATGAAGAAAGCAAATTGTTAAGAGATGCAATTGTAAAGATAAAGAGTTTTGGCACAGATTATGATGCAATGACAGAAGCACAACAGTATGAACTTGGGGCGTATGTTAATCTAATGTTGTCATCTACACAATTACTGGTTAATCCAATACTTGGGTTGCAACCTAAATATGGAAATGAGGATTTTGAAAAGTTTGTTTCTTGGAAAGGAAGGAAAACAGATAAAGCATTGTGTAATGATTTCAAGACATTGATTATATCGTTTGCTAATCTTCTTTATAAAATAGATTTAGATGATAACGATAAAAGATTGTTATATAAGACTTTTAAAGGAAATAAAAAAATGCTTAGTGCATTAAACATGAAAAAGAAGGAATTTAAAATAGAGATTTTAAATGTTGTTGAAGAAGCACTTTTGTATAGCTATAAATAGTTCGTGGTAAAATAGACCACAAATTAAAAATTAAATTTAAATACTGAAGGAGAAGTGCAGATGCTAAATCTTGCTAAGGGATATAAAATATATGAGCCGGAAAAATTGAAAGAATAATACGAAGTGACAGATGACGTGACATTAATGGCTAATGTTGATGTAGAAAAGATAAAAGAAGTATTCCGGCATTTCATTGTAATGCATGATGAACCGTTATTTTTTATTTTAGAATTACCAGTTACGTGCGACAGAGAAAATCCAGTTGCTCCGGAAATATTAGAGGAAACCCATAAAGATGTTTATTATATAGATGGGTGTTCACAGGAAGAATGTTTTGTATTATTGGAAAGATATGGAGAACTTCTTATCAATGACGGCATGAACAGATTTGGATTTGGTTGTCATGAGAGTCAGGATGAAATCATGCTTGATAAATATAATGTGGTAACGATTTATAGCCAGCAGTTATCAAACTATAATGATTTTTTTGAAGCTCATGGGATTGAAAAAGTGGGAAGTCTAATTACAGCATGGGATACATTTTCTGATGCAACGCTGGGACAGGCTGAAAGATGTGACTATAAAGGAAAATCGGTGTATGATTTGCCAGAAGAATTAAAGGACTGGGGAATGTACTTAGCGGACACAAGAGCAGAGTAATTAGTTTAGAAAGGGCAGGCTATGGAAACAAAGCCAAGAATTTAATACCTACAAAAGATTTTATTTCTTCTTTTGCGGAGGATGACGCAGGCTGATACAATGGGAGCGTCACTCCTAATTCCAAAGCGGGTAATTGAAAACGCTTTGGTAAAATATAATCAGTCAAATCATATAAAAGTTTATGGTGACAATACTATCACATCAAAAAGCTAATTAGTTTTGCGGTTACAATCCGCAAAACTAATTGATTTCTTCTGAGTTTTGCGGTATAATATTTTGCAAACGGAGGTGGTTATCTTGATTTACAGACCGATGTATGTAGATAGAATAATGGCTTATGTGGACACGCCGTTTGTGAAGATACTCACGGGAGTTCGCCGCTGCGGAAAGTCTACGATACTCAAAATGATTATGGAAAAGCTGGAAACAGAGCGAAGCATTCCAAAAGATCGGATTGTAAGCTGCCGTTATGATTCAATGGAATACGAAGATATGACGGCGAAGCAGATGTACGATCAGTTAAAAGAGAGGCTTTCGCCTGACGGTAAAACCTACTTGTTTCTTGATGAAGTTCAGGAAATCAAGGGCTGGGAAAAGGTTGTCAATTCGCTCTCATCGGATTTTGATGTCGACCTGTATATCACAGGCTCCAACTCCCGAATGATGTCCTCTGAAATATCGACCTATCTTACCGGAAGATATATCTCTTTTCGTATTTTTACCCTGTCCTTTGGTGAATACCTGATGTTTAAGGAAAAGTATGCGTCAATCAGCAATCCCAAAACAGAGCTTGCGAATTATGTACGATTAGGCGGATTTCCCGCAACCCATTTGCAGGCATATTCTCAGGACGAAATTTACACAATCGTTCGGGATATTTATAACTCTACGATTTTCTCCGATATAGTGAAACGGAATCAGATCAGAAAAATTGACCAGTTGGAGCGTGTTGTTAAATATACATTCAACAATGTCGGCAACACCTTTTCAGCAAAGTCGATTTCAGATTATCTGAAATCAGAACGCAGGGCGCTTGATAACGAAACGGTTTACAGCTATTTGGAAAAGCTGGAGAAGGCATATCTGCTTCATCGCTGTTCCCGATATGATTTACAGGGTAAGGAAATTTTGAAAACACAGGAAAAATTTTATCTTGCAGATGTTTCCCTGCGGTACAGCGTTCTCGGCTATAACGCTGACAGCGTGGCTTCAAGCCTTGAAAATATCGTATATTTGGAGCTTTGCCGCCGGGGATATACTGTTAATATTGGGAAAACCAGTGACGGAGAGATTGATTTTGTGGCGGTAAGGCAGAATGAAAAAATCTATGTTCAGGTCACGCAGGAAATCCGTTCCGAAAAGACGGAAAAACGGGAGTATGACCGTCTGCTTGAGATACACGATAATTACCCTAAATATGTTCTTACAACGGATGAATTTGCAGGAGGAAATTACGAAGGCATTAAAACAATGCACATTGCAGATTTCCTGCTCAGTTCAGAATATTAAAAACAATTACAAGAACGCTCGTTTGCATAGTCAGACGGGCGTTTTTTGTGTAAAGGAAGCCTAATGAAAAAGATTGTTTCAAGATTTAACGAGGTGAAACATAATAATTGCAAATCTAAAAATTTATTGCTACAATAAAAGTGTATTAACCTTATTTCTAAGGAAAATATATAATTGTGTCAATGAGTGGCAAGGAAAACTATAAACCGTATTTGCGAATATCTTAAAGTCCAACCATCTGAAGTTATGGAATGGATACCAGATGCAGAATACAATGCACAAAAAGCAGAAATAGATTCAATAGATGCACAAATTGCAGAATTGCAAGCAAAGAAAAAAGAATTACAAGGTAATCAGATATATTTACATAACAATGAGACTAAAGAGAAGGAAGAACATAATATATCTGAAAAGAAAATAGTTTATAAAGTCCCTGAAAATGTTAGAAGACAAAGTATAGAAACCTTGAAGGTTCGCAAGGAAACATTAGACTATTTGCATCAAAATGGATATAAGACTATTGACGATGTAGTAGAAAGACAAATGGAAATTCCTAGTGAATATAGAGAAAATATCTATGCATATTTGTTTTTTGGAATATAATTAGGCAATACCAAGAAAGAAGGGATAAAAATTGCATTATATGATAGAAGGAAATCATATAGAGATATATTTTGATAGAATCCCTGGTGAAAATATAAGGGAAACACTCAAGATATGTGGATGGCGCTGGTATGGAAAAAAGAAATGTTGGTCTAATGTTAATACGAAAGAAAATCGTGTATGGGCAAACAAATTAAGTGAAGAAATCAATCCAAAACCAGAGAATACGTTATTAAATTTAAAGAAATGTATAATAGAAATGAGTGATTTGATAGTTAGAAGTAATAGCTTTTACTGTAATCAACATCATTGTTTAGAAGATCTGGCAGGCGAAATAGAAGTTGTTGATAGAAAAGGAATGATTGTGACTTGTTTGGTCCCAATTACTTATTGTAAGTCCTGTAACGTGTATTATATTTTGGAAGATACATATTCAAATTTAAAAAATAAAGGTGTAATTCGTTGTGAAATTATAACATTTAAAGAATATATAAATGACAAAAAGATAAAATCTGGAAATTTAAATAGTATTTCGCCACTTAGAAAATGGGGATATACAGTCAGTGAAGTAGTGGGATATTCAGAGATACAGAGACAAGGTATATTGGAAGATATTATTGATTATAACATTATGAGCAAAGATGAGGTCCTATCATATCTCGATTTCTTTATGAAATTGAATTACAATGGTAGAGATATTGCATTAGCAAAATGGAAAGCGGATAGGGATTATATTGCAGAATACAAAATAGGCACATCCAGAAGAGTAAAAATTAACAAGATAATATACTGAAGTAGTATCTCATAACGAGTATAGATATAAGCGTTATGTATAATCGAGTTTTTCAAATTCGATTTTAGTTTGGTTTAAAGGTGCATTTCTTCATACATTAGCAAGAGAGATTTTTTAAAATGCATTAAATTAAAAAGAAAAGGAATTCTGTGAAAAAAGATGAGTGAAAATAAAACTTTGGATTATTACAATAAAAATGCCATTAGCTTTGCAGAAACAACGATGGATGTGAATTTTTATGAGACACAGAAACATTTTCAAAAATTGTTGCCTGAGCAGGGATACATTCTTGATTTTGGCTGTGGTTCAGGAAGAGATACTAAGTATTTTGTGAGTCAGAATTTCCAGGTTGATGCAACAGATGGTTCAGAGAAATTGTGTCGTATTGCAAGTGATTATGTAGGTATAAAAGTAAAAAAAATGCTATTTACAGAACTTGAAGAAATAGAGAAATACGATGGTATATGGGCGTGTTCTTCAATACTTCATCTTCCAAAGAATGAACTTAAAGAGGTGTTTGGGAAAATGATAAAGGCATTAAAAAGTGATGGCATTATTTATACATCTTTTAAGTATGGTAATTTTGAAGGAGAGAGGAATGGACGCTATTTTATAGATTTTACAGAAGAGAAGTTTAATAAATTTGTTCAGAATATAGAAAATATTAAATTGAAAGAAGAGTGGATTACATGTGATGTAAGACCCGGTCGTGGAGAGGAAAAATGGTTGAACATAATATTGCAGAAGAATTAGATGATATTTATGAAATGAAAAATTTGACAGATGCAATAACTGGAGGTCAAGATCAGAGGATGTATCTGTATTATCAGTTGATTAATAGTTTGAAACAGGCTGATAGTGTGGATATTGTTGTTTCTTTTCTGATGGAATCTGGAGTAAGAATGTTGCTTGGCGAACTTGATAATGCGTTGAAACGTGGAGCAAAAATCAGAATTCTTACAGGAAATTATCTTGGTATAACACAGCCATCAGCATTGTATCTTATCAAGTATAAGTTGGGTGAGAAGGTGGATTTACGCTTCTATAATGAAAAAAATCGTTCGTTTCATCCGAAATCATACATGTTTCATTATAAGGGCTACAGTACGATATACATTGGTTCCTCTAATATTTCAAGGAGTGCATTGACATCTGGTATTGAATGGAATTATCGATTTAGTAGCAAAACAGATTCTCAAAACTATGAAAAATTTTACAATACATTCCTTGATTTGTTTGAAAATCATTCCATAGTAATAGACGATGATGAACTAAAGAGATATTCAAAAAATTGGCATTGTCCAGCTGTATCAAAGGATTTAGATAGATATGATTTACATGATAGTAAGACTTCAAATAATATAATGTTTTTTGAACCAAGAGGAGTACAGATAGAAGCCTTGTGTGCACTGGAAAATACCAGGGCAGAGGGAGCAAAAAGAGCTTTAGTCCAGGCTGCTACAGGTGTCGGAAAAACTTATATTGCAGCATTTGACTCGAAGAAATATGAAAGAGTACTATTTGTGGCACACAGAGAAGAAATTCTAAAACAGGCAGCACAAGCTTTTAAAAATGTTAGAAATTCAGATGATTATGGTTTCTTTGATGGAAAAGAAAAATGTACGGATAAAGCAGTAATTTTTGCTTCAGTTGCAGCACTTGGCAGGTCAGAATATTTGAATGAAGCATATTTTGCTAAGGATTTTTTTAATTATATTGTGATAGATGAATTCCATCATGCAATCAATGAGCAGTATCAAAGAATTGTTAATTATTTTAATCCACAGTTTCTTCTGGGTTTGACGGCGACTCCAGAGAGAATGGATGGTCGAAATATCTATGAAATCTGCGATTATAATGTATCTTATGAGATTTCTTTAAAAGAGGCAATCAATAAGGGGATGCTCGTACCATTTCATTATTATGGAATTTTTGATAATACTGATTATTCAAAACTACATATTGTGAGGGGAAGATATGATGAAAAAGAATTGAATGAAACCTATATTGGAAATGATCGCAGGTACGATTTGATTTATAAATATTACTGCAAATATGGTTCAAAACAGGCACTTGGATTCTGCTGTTCCAAGGAGCATGCAAGAGAGATGGCAAGAGAGTTCTCATCAAGAGGAATACCATCAGTTGCTGTATTTAGTGATGCAAGTGGAGAATATACTGAAAAAAGAAATGTGGCAATACAAAAACTGAAGAATGGCGAAATAAGAGTAATTTTTTCTGTGGACATGTTTAATGAAGGCGTTGATATCACATCTGTTGATATGGTAATGTTCTTAAGACCTACGGAATCTCCGATAGTTTTCCTTCAACAGCTTGGAAGAGGACTTCGAAAATACAGGGGAAAAAAATTTTTAAATGTACTGGATTTCATTGGTAATTATGAGAAAGCAGGAAGAGTACGTTTCCTTCTGGAAGGAAAGTCTGACATGCATAGAGAAGGTTATCATCTATCAGATACATTGGAATTTCCGGATGACTGCTTGGTAGATTTTGATATGAAGCTAATTGATCTATTTACAGAAATGGATAGGAAACATTTAAAACTTAAGGATCAGATAATCAATGAATATTTCAGAGTAAAAGAGTTGCTTGGAAAACGACCAACCAGAATGGATTTGTTTACATATATGGATGCTAGTGTTTATGAAGTCGCAATTACGCATTCCAAAGACAGTCCATTTAAGAGATATCTTGAATTTCTCAATGAATTGGGAGAATTAAATAAAAAAGAAGAAAATTTTTACAAAGGAATAGGAAAAGAATTTATCACTATCTTGAAAATACAAATATGTCAAAGGTTTATAAAATGCCTGTACTTATGGCATTCTATAACAAATCAAATGTGTTGATGGAAGTATCAGAGAAACGTCTTCTTGCATGCTGGAAAGAATTCTTTTCAACTGGAACTAATTGGAAAGATCTTGATAAAAATATGACATTACAAAAGTACAAAGACATTCCGGATAAGGATCATTTAAAAAAAATCCTTGCTATGCCAGTGCATTTTCTTTTAGAATCAGGTAAAGGATTTTTTGTTAAAAATGATGATGTGATATTGGGGTTAAGAGAAGAAATGCGTCCGTTAGTTGATAATATTGTTATGGTTGAGCAGATGAAGGATGTGATAGATTATAGGACAATGGATTATTATCAGAGACGATATAGGGAGAAAATTTGATACTCATACTGAATTCTATCTCATTCACAATCACAAAGGAGATGCTAGATAATGTATTTAATCTATCGCATCTTTATATGAAAAAAATAGGCGTGAATGTAAAAGCAAAAAGGATGTAGTTTAATACTGAGGTGTTAGCGATTTGCAACACCTCTTTTCTTTGTTTGCGCGCCATGGGCGCGCTCTAACGGGTGTAAGTCCCGAACACGCCCAGATAGTGGGAAGTGTATAGCCGAACAGCAAGGGTGTCCACCGTGAGGTGGAATCTGAAGGAAGCTGTAAGCAAATCTCCGGTCCGACGGACAGAAATCACATATAAGGCTAGGCTACGAGAGATAAGTTGGCAAAGAACAACGAAATCTAATAACTATCACTTTTGTAGTAGCAGAGTAAATGTGGCGGATATATGGAGAAAAAGAGCGAGTACCTTAAGCGTGGAGGTCTCACAGAGGTTCCATTAGCCTAGTAACAACGAACTGTGAGAAGTCAGCCGAGCCCATAGTAGTGAGGAAGTCTCTGTAATGGAGATGGAGCAAAGGGGCGAACAATCAGCCAGTTCAAGTAGGTCTCGTATTGCAGAGGAGACATTCATCTGCCGTAACCAATCGGGTAAAGGGTGGTCAAATCAAGCGAGACGGAAAGGAAAGAACGCATGGACACAAGTAGTCTAATGGAGCAGATACTATCTAGCGATAATCTCAACAGGGCATATCTGCAAGTCGTACGAAATAAAGGTGCAGAGGGAGTGGACGGAATGAAGTACACAGAACTCAAAGAACATCTTGCAAAGAACGGCGAAAACATCAAGGAACAGTTGAAGGTAAGAAAATATAAACCTCAGCCAGTACGAAGAGTGGAGATACCAAAGCCTGATGGCGGTGTCAGAAACCTGGGAGTACCAACAGTGACAGACAGATTTGTACAACAAGCCATTGCACAGGTATTGACGCCAATCTATGAGGAACAGTTCCATGACCACAGTTATGGATTCAGACCGAACAGATGTGCACAACAAGCAATTCTAACAGCACTTGATATGATGAATGAAGGTAATGGGTGGATTGTAGACATCGACTTGGAAAAGTTCTTTGACACAGTAAACCATGATAAGCTCATGACTATCATAGGCAGAACTATTAAAGATGGAGATGTTATCTCTATCGTAAGAAAGTACCTTGTCAGCGGAATCATGATTGATGATGAATACGAGGATTCTATCGTGGGAACACCCCAGGGAGGAAATCTCTCACCGTTACTGGCAAACATCATGCTGAATGAACTCGATAAGGAAATGGAAAAGCGTGGGCTTAACTTTGTAAGATACGCGGACGACTGCATCATTATGGTCGGAAGTGAAATGTCTGCCAACAGAGTCATGAGAAATATTTCACGATTCATTGAAGAGAAACTAGGGCTTAAGGTCAACATGACCAAGAGTAAGGTAGCCAGGCCACAAGGACTTAAATACCTTGGATTTGGATTCTACTTTGATACAAGAGCACATCAATACAAGGCGAAACCGCATGCAAAATCAGTAGCGAAATTTAAGAAGAGAATGAAAGAGCTCACGTGCCGTAGCTGGGGCGTTAGCAACAGTTATAAAGTGACGAAACTCAATCAGCTTATCAGAGGGTGGATTAACTATTTCAAGATAGGTAGTATGAAAACACTTTGTAAAGAGATGGACGCAAGAATTCGTTGCAGACTGCGCATGTGCATTTGGAAACAATGGAAAACTCCACAGAACCGCATAAATAACTTGATAAAACTCGGAGTAGATAAGGATACAGCAAGGATTACAGCCTATACGGGTAATCGAATAGCATATGTTTGTCAGCGAAGAGTTATGAATTTTGCAATAAATAAAGAAAGACTAACCCGTTTTGGATTAGTTTCTATGTTAGATTACTATACAGAAAGGTGTGTTACTTGTTAAGTTGATTGAACCGCCGTGTACCGAACGGTACGCACGGTGGTGTGAGAGGTCGGAATTTCTCATTTAAGAGAAATTCCTCCTACTCGATTTCGGGAAGTATTCAAGAAGTCATTAAGCCTTGAGTGTAATGGAAGTGGTAGGAAAGTTCACAAAGGTGTGATATAATGTACTAAATTGAGAGCGACAAAAAAAGTAATTTAGTGTTGAGAAAAAGGTGTTAATATATGAAGAAAAAAATAAGTTTAATATTAAGCATAATATTATATTTAGTTGCTATATTTATTTTGCTATATTATTTTAGTGTAGAGTTTAATGAATTATTACGTTTAAGTCCAACGGGAAGAATAGTATTATTACTATCAGGTTGTCTTTTTATGTATTTTGGTGGTTTAGTTTTAACAAAATATATAGATAAGAAATATAAGAATAAGGTTTTAAAAATAAATATAGGTATATGGTTTATTTTATATATTATATTATTATCAACACTTACCTTATTTGATGATTACTTTTTTAGAGGAAATTTTAATATATTGAATTGGAATAGTGAATTGTTTAGAAGTTATATGTCTAACTCATTTAATTTAATTCCATTTAAAACAATATTTGGTTACATTACAAAGTTTATTAGTGGAGATATTGCACCATATATATTTATATATAATATTTTAGGAAATGCAGTTGCTTTAATGCCTTTTGCCTTTTTCTTACCAATATTATTAAAAAAACAAAAGAAATTTAAAAACTTTTTAGTAACTATGATTTGTATAGTTATAGGTATTGAACTGTTGCAATTTATTACAATGTCTGGTTGTTGCGATATAGATGATGTGATTTTAAATGTAGTAGGTGCGTTAGTTATGTTTGGTATATTACGAATAAAATCAATCAACCAATTAATAAGAAACATATTTTTTTTAGAAAAAAATAAAATTGATTATAAAGATTTAGTAAAAAAGATTATTATTATTTTAATACCAATTATCTGTATTATTGGAGTTGTTTTTATAAGTGAAAATAAGTATATAGATAAAAATAGTCAAATTTTTACACACTTAAAGATAATAGATAAAACAAAAGAAGAAAATATTGCTTGTAATACTGCATTAGAACAATTTTATGAAGATAAAGAATATATATATTATTTTCCTTGCGAAAAAAGTAAATATGTAATAGTTATATATTCTAATGGTTATCAAGAAACTGTAAAATCATCTTTAGAATATGGAGATATAACTATTGAGGATTTAGAAAGAAATAATATAGAATTTATCAAACAGAAAAAAGATATGAGTAACTGATAAATACCAATTGTTGCCATCCATAAAGCAGATGGAAACAGATGGGAAGGTGTCGCTTCGTGGTTTGATTCAAGGGCACTTTTATTTGGATGGTCATTTTCTGCAAAAAAGGGACACTTTCTGCAAGACATATGGCATTTCATTTTATTCTATGCTATTATTACAAATGATACAATAAATCGTTCTGAATAAAGTGTTTTTCAGGAAACATCCAATTTAGGAATTTTGATTAAGAAGGAAGATAATAAAATGAAAATATGTTATATAGTTGTTTCAGCTTTTTTGATTATTTTCTATCCAAGACAATTAACACATCTTATGTGCTTTGGGAGACATCGTGATAAGAATATTGTCAAAAGCAAATCTGCTTATTGGGGAATATATTTGTTTTGGACAATTATTTTTTTGGTCGGTTGTCTGATGATGGGTTCAGCAATGAAAGTAAATTCTACAATGGATAAATTAGTGTATTATTTCATTTTAGGAAGTGATAATAGGGATTGTGTTGAATTGGGAAGTGAAGAGAATGATGAGGCATATATTTCTACATATTATACACGAAAGGAAATCAATGAGAGCTTTTTATTTGAGGTTGTCCAGAAACATGAATATGCATATGAGTTGTGTCAATTACAGGAGCTGATAATTAAGAAACAGGATGAAAGATGGATACTTTATTTGAATGATGAGGTGATGGGATATGTAGAAGTAAAAAAAGGTTTTTTAATTAAGGAGTTTTGTATTGTGTGGGATAGGGAAAAAATAGACCAAAGGAGGAGCGATGAAAAGATGACAGGGAATATTGGAGTGAGAGTTAACCATTACCAACAAAGTTATAACGGATTAAAACCGAATCAGATTTCAGGGAAGTGGGTAAATACTTTATCACAAGAATGGATGAAGAATTATCTGAAATGTATTTCAATAAATACCCTAATTTAATCGAAAGTAGGGAAGAAGGCTATATATGGGCTGATTTAGAGATTAAAGGGATGGCACAGAGAACAGATTATGCAATAGTGACAAAATGGTTGATTAAGTCAAAAAGATATAATGGCTTCTACATTTTAGGGTTATAAAGAAATCTCAGTAGATTGAGTAGATATAATTTTGGCGATATAGAAAAATCTAAAATGTACTTTAGATTTTCCTATATATAACCACCTTGATTTTTCGGAGTTTAAGAATATAATAATATCAAATCAGGATTTAGTAAATTAGGATTAGATACATGAGAAGGTGCTTTTATGTTTATAGGCAGAGAAGCAGAACTACAATTCCTAAACGATAAATATGAAGAAAACAAATGACAGTTGATTGTCTTGTACGGCAGACGACGTGTTGGAAAAACAACGGTTCGTGATAATAATGCGGTTGATGGTTTGAGAGTGGCTGAAACAGAGATAGACCTGCTTGGAATTGGCAGGGGTGCAAAGGAATATCTTGTCGGTGAATGTAAGCTTAAGAAGTCACCGTTTAGCTATTCCGAATATCTCGACACAATTGCAAAACTAACACCGTTGAAGCAGAAGGCGAAATTCTACTATGCACTGTTTTCAGAAAGCGGTTTTGATGATAAGATTGAGAGTGCTGCCGAAGAAAATGATGTGCGGTTATATACACTTGAGGATATTGTCAATTATAAGTAGTTCATTGAACATCACAACCTATAAAAGTAATGACTTCTTTCCGAGTGCTTGCTGAGGTATCGGCAAGTCCTACTTTCTTCGGCTGGGGGTTCGGGTTCGGTGGCAAGGTTCAGGTACTCGGACCGGAGAAGGTCAAGGAGCAGTATCAGCAAATGGTTGTTCAGGCGAGTGAAAATATGAAGTAAATAAACTTAGAGTTGAGATTAAGGGTACTCTTGATTCGTCAAGTATATAAATTAGAAGAAACTGCAATTATGGCTGTTGGGATTCTTTTCTGTTTTAAACGGAAGAGAAAAAATGAGCTGACAGAGGTTTAGTATCGCTTGATATAATAATAGAGCTGTCCATTAAACACCCCTGATACATTTTATCCGAAATGTGTCAGGGGTGTTTTTATGAGAGAATCGTATTTTTTAAAATGTCAACCTGTAAATAAATGAATAGGTTGACAAAAGAGGATGAGGTTTGATATAATATCTTCGCTAAAGAAGTGTTAAAATGACGACCAAAGAAAAAATACTCGAATTATTTGAATCAAACAGAGATACTTATTTTTCGGGAGAAGAACTTGACCAAAAACTTTCTATATCCCGATGGCACAGAAGATTGTTATTCATCGGGCAAAATCAGTATTAGAATTTAAGGAGATTATATGCAAGAAAATAAAACCAAAGATTTAATTATGTGTTCCCTTTTTGTCGCTCTGATTGTTGTAGGAGCGTTTATCAAAATTCCTATTCCTGTTGTACCATTCACTTTACAGCTTTTATTTACAATGATGGCAGGACTTTTGCTTGGCGGAAAACTCGGAGCTTTGTCCGTTTGTATTTATATTTTTATGGGACTTCTCGGTATTCCTGTGTTTGCAGAAGGCGGTGGCCTTGCGTATGTTTTGAAGCCGAGCTTCGGATATATTATTGGTTTCGCCGTTGCGTCCTATGTGACAGGCGTTATTGCCAATAAGGCATATAAACCAAGCTATAAACGCTTGCTTGTCGCCAACTTTATCGGTCTTGGAATTGTTTATCTGTTCGGAATGGTTTATTACTATCTGATGAGCAATTTCTATCTCGGAAACCCAATCGGCTTATGGCCGCTGTTCATATATTGCTTTATTTTAGCGGTGCCCGGCGATATTGTATTGTGTATTCTCGGAGCGTTTCTTGGAAAAAGACTGATTCCTATTATGAAAAAAAAGCAAAATGTGAGGATATAAAAATGAATCTTAATGAATTAACAAACGAAGTTATAAACGGCAGACAAATCACAAAAGAAGAGGCATTATTTCTGTATGAGCAGCCTCTCTCTGAGTTGTGTAAAAATGCTGATAAAATCCGTCAGCACTTTTGCGCTAATCAATTTGACATTTGCACAATCATCAATGCCAAAAGCGGAAACTGTTCTGAAAACTGCAGGTTTTGCGCACAATCAGCTCATAATCATACCTGTGCCACGAAGTATCCGTTGCTTCCGAAAGAAGAAATTTTAAAGCAGGCAAAGATAAATCACGAACAGGGTGTTCTTCGCTATTCAATCGTAACATCAGGTAAACGCTTATCTGATGCGGAAGTAGATGAAATGTGCGAAGCTGTTCGGGAAATTAAAGAAAAAGTCGGCATTTCCGTTTGTGTTTCTTTTGGATTGTTGAATGAACAGCAGTTTCGTAAGCTGAAAGAAGCAGGTGTGACAAGAGTACATAATAATCTCGAAACCTCACGCAGGAATTTTACAAACATCTGCACCACTCATACCTTTGACGATAAAGTACAGGCAATCCGTGCAGCACAGGCAGCGGGACTGTCTGTTTGCAGCGGAGGCATTATGGGACTTGGTGAAACCGCCGAAGACAGAATTGATATGGCGTTCAGTCTGCGTGAACTTGGCATTAAAAGCGTACCTGTAAATATGCTGAACCCAATCCCCGGTACTCCGTTCGGAAGCAATAAGAAATTGACGGAAGAAGATATGCGCAGAATTGTGGCTGTTTATCGTTTCATACTTCCGACAGCTTCGATTCGTCTTGCAGGCGGCAGAGGTCTGCTCCCCGATAAAGGCAAAGGATGTTTTGTTTCGGGCGCTAATGCGGCAATCTCAGGAGATATGCTGACAACTGCGGGAATTACAACAAAAACAGATATGGAACTATTAAATGAACTTGGATACGAGGCGAAAATTTGCAATGAGTAAGAATATCTTTATTACAGGAACGGGAACAGATGTAGGAAAAACTTATGTGACAGGACTGATTGTTAAAAAGTTGAGGGAAAGCAATAAAAAAGTGGCTTATTTTAAAGCGGCAATGAGTGGCAATGACCGCCGCTTAGACGGCAACTTGATACCGGGCGATGCCTTGCAGGTAAAAACTATGTCGGGCATTGAACAACCGCTCGAAGAAATGTGTCCGTACATTTATGAAACGGCTGTTTCTCCGCACTTGGCGTCAAAATTTGAGGGAAATCCTGTTGAAATGGAACAGGTGCTGAATGGATTTGATAATGCCTGCAATAAGTATGATTATGTTACGGCAGAAGGTTCAGGCGGTATTCTTTGTCCGCTTCGTTTTGACGAACAAAAAATTCAGCTAGAAGATTTTATCAAGGCTCGTGAGTTATCCTGCCTGATAATTGCTGACGCAGGGCTCGGCACAATCAATGCCGTTGTACTAACCGCAGAATATATGAAAGCTCATAAAATGCCCGTGAAAGGCATAATCTTTAATCATTATGAACCGGGCAACAAATTACACGAAGACAATCTGTTTATGTGTGAAACCATGACCGGGCTGAAAGTGATAGCCTGCGTTAAAGACGGAGATACAGATTTGGATATTCCGTCTGAAGTATTAGAAGGACTTTATGAATAACATGGAGGAAATATTAAAATGATTTGGTATCCATATGAGCAAATGAAAACAATGAAATCGCCCTATAAAATTGTTAATGCAGAGGGCGTTTATCTTTATACCGAAGACCAAAAGCTGATTGATTCGGTATCATCTTGGTGGAGCGTGATTCACGGTTATAAACATCCCGAACTCAATCAGGCAATCGAAACGCAGCTTGAAAAGTTTGCCCACGTTATGTTGGGCGGATTGACGCACGAATCGGCGCAGAAGTTGTCCGAAAAGCTGGCAAGCTTTCTGCCGGGAGATTTGGATTACTGTTTCTTTTCAGATTCGGGCAGTGTTGCGGTTGAAGTTGCTCTGAAAATTGCTTTGCAGTATTATATGAATCGAGAAGAAACACAGCGGACAATGGTGTTGGCACTTAATCACGCCTACCACGGTGATACTTTCAAAACAATGGAGGTGGGCGATGACGAGGACTACCATTTTGTTTTGAAAGCATACGGTGAAAGCAAAAATGTCATTCATATTCCTACTGAGATAAAAGCACTTGAACAGGCTTTCGCAGAATATCACGACCGCTTAAACTGCTTTATCGTTGAACCTTTGTTACAGGGGGCAGGCGGTATGAGAATGTATGATATTTCTTTTTTACAACGAGCGAGAGAGCTTTGTGACCAATACGGTGTGCTTCTTGTTTTTGACGAGGTTGCAACAGGTTTCGGGCGCACAGGCAATCGCTTTGTTGCAGATTTGGTTTTACCTGATATTCTTGTTCTCGGCAAGGCTTTAACGGGTGGATATATCGGTCACGCTGTTACGGTTGCAAACCGAAAGGTGTATGAAGGCTTTTATGACGATAATCCTTCTCACGCTTTAATGCACGGACCTACCTTTATGGGCAATGCGTTAGCTTGCAGTGTGGCGCTGAAGTCCATAGAGTTATTTGAAACTCAGGACTATATGTCGAAAATCCGCAGGATTGAAGAAATCACCCGCCGTGAGATGGAGGGATTTTCTGACCCACGCATTAAAGAAATTCGCATTATGGGCGCTTGCGTATGTATTGAAGTGTATAATTCCGATACCATTAAAGGTTATCAGCAATTTGCGTATGAACGGGGCATATTCAGCCGTCCGTTCCTCAACTATATGTATGCAATGGTTCCTTATGTAATTGAGAAAGAAGAATTAGTCAAGGTTTTGAATACAATGAAAGAATGGTTTCTTGAAAAGTAGGTAAGAGTATTGATTCATTGAACATTACAACCCATAAAGGCAATTATGCTCAATAAGATTGTTGCCCCAGCGAGGCAACAATTTAAAAAAAATTCAAATCGAATACCAGTAATCTGCGTGAGGTGTCGTCATTTGGCGACACCTCTATTTTTGTATCCACATAAAAATAAACCACCTGCTATGCAGGTGTGTTCCCAGAAAGCTTTAGCTTCAAGCAAAAAACCTCCAGTGCTATAATTAGTAAAGGTTCGCCAACCGTACTAAATAGCAAAGGAGGTATCCAAATGGACAATAACAGTTTATCACACACAAAGTGGACTTGCAAATACCATATAGTATTTGCACCAAAGTTTAGAAGAAAAGTTATCTACAAGCAGATAAGACAGGATGTAGCACATATACTAAGCGAATTATGTAAAAGAAAAGGAATTGAAATAATTGCAGCAGAGTGTATGCCAGATCATGTACATATGTTTGTGAGTATACCACCAAAGTATAGCGTGTCAGAAATAATGGGATATTTAAAAGGAAAAAGTTCGTTAATGATATTTGAAAGGCACGCGAATTTAAAATATAAGTATGGAAATCGACATTTCTGGTGCAGAGGATATTTTGTGGATACAGTAGGTAAAAATGCAAAGAAAATAGAAGAGTATGTACGAAATCAATTACAAGAAGATTTGGAATATGATCAAATGTCATTAAAAGAGTACATTGACCCGTTTACGGGTGAGCCGGTAAACAAGGCATAAAAAAAGCCCCTTTAAGGGGCAGCCTGTGACAGTAGTGCGGCTGGCGGACTCTTCATAGCTCTTTAGAGCTGGCAGGTATCACAGGCTTATAGCCGCAGAGCAAACCACCAGCTAAGCTGGTGGTACTGATTTCTGTCTTTTTCTCTCTTGAAAAATTCTAAATTTTAGTATAATAGAGTTATCGAAAGCAGAGTGCTCCCGATAGAACAGAAAGCACGAGGTATGGTTATGAGGAGTAAAAGTCCTGAATTGATGAAAGAAATATGTGAATATGCAGAGCAGTATTATCTTCAGAATGGACATAAGTTATATTATTCATCCAAGAAATTAAATTGAGAAAGATGAAATTAAAAACAAGGTTGAATCTAAATATCTAAGGGATATTTATACTCTTTTCTAACTGACAACAGATTTACTCTATCTCAATGAAACATAATAATTGCAAATCTAAAAATTTATTGCTACAATAAAAGTGTATATTAACCTTATTTCTAAGAAAATATATAATTGTGTCAATGAGTGGCAAGGGGAACCAGGCCACTTCCCATCTGTAAAATAGCAACCTTTGCGAGGTGCAGATGATAAGTGTTATGTATAAATGAGTTTATTAAGCACAGTTTTAGTTTGATTTGAGGAGAAAAATGCAGATATTTGTAGACGCAGATGCGTGTCCGGTAGTGGACATTGTTGAGAAAATAGCAGAGAAATACAATATTGTAACCACATTGTTGTGTGATACGAATCATATTTTGTATTCTGATTACAGTGAGGTGATTGTAGTAGGTGCAGGAGCAGACGCTGTAGATTATAAGCTGATTAGTATTTGTCATAAAGGAGATATTGTAGTATCTCAGGATTATGGTGTTGCTGCTATGGCTCTTGGAAAGGGAGCATATGCTATTCACCAATCAGGTAAGTGGTACACCAATGAAAATATTGATCAGATGCTTATGGAGCGGCATCTTAACAAGAAAGCAAGACGCAGCTCTCATAAGAATCATATAAAGGGACCGAGAAAGCGTACAGAAGAAGATGATTTGCGTTTTGCACAGTCCTTTGAAAAACTTATATTGAAGAAACTAAGACAACAAGGTATGTGTTTGGAATAGCTTGGATTGGGAATGTAACAGCAGAAAATGAAGTACAGACATGGTATGGAGCAGACCCAACATTATTTTGAAAAGAAAGAGGAACAGAAGAAATGAGATTTGTAATTCAAAGAGTAAAACATTCAAGTGTAACAATAGATGGAGAAGTTAAAGGAAAAATCAACAAAGGATATATGGTTCTTATCGGCATCGGTCAGGACGATAACGAAGTAATTGCTGATAAGATGGTTAAAAAGATGATTAATCTTAGAATATTTGAAGATGAAAAAGGCAAAACAAATCTTGCACTTAAAGATGTAAATGGGGAATTATTGCTTATTTCTCAGTTTACATTATATGCAGATTGTAAAAAGGGTAACAGACCATCATTTATTAAGGCAGGAGCACCAAGAGAAGCGGAAGAATTATACGAGTATATTGTTCGAAAATGTAAAGAAGAGGTAGATGTTGTTGAAAAAGGAGAATTTGGTGCAGATATGAAGGTAGAGCTTCTTAATGATGGACCATTTACAATTGTGCTGGATAGTGATGAGATAATGTAGTAGAATGTAAGATATATAAAATTGGAATTGTGGTTATTATAAATCTAAAGTAAATATTGGTATACCAAGTCTTATGGGAAATTATTATTTAATAATATAAAATAACTAGACAAAAATGACTTGTTATCATATAATTTAAGCATAACTAGACAAAAATGACTTATTATTTTAAGATGTAAGCATAATTAAGCAAAGGTGATGTGTAAAATGAATAAATTGAGTTATCAGGAATATCAAAAACTTATTGGAAATAGAATAAAGCAATATAGAGTAAATGCTGGTATTTCACAGAAAGATTTAGAGAATGAATCAGGAGTGTCTGTTCGTAGTATATCAAGATTGGAACAGGGAGCTTCGATTCAGCTTGAGAGTTTAATAAAAATATTATCTGCACTTAATCTAGATAGAAATATTGATTTGCTTATTCCGGATCAGACAAAGCGACCATCATTTTACTTAAATGATAAAGAAAAAACAAAACAGAGAGTTAGAAAAACTGAGAAAACTAGTGGTATTTTCAAATGGGGAGATGAAGAATAAATGAATACAACAGCAGAAATATATTTGTGGGGAACGAGAGTAGGTATTATACATCAAGATTTAGATAAGACATATGCATCTTTTGAATATGATGAAGATTTTTTAAAAAGTGGAATAGAAATATCACCAATAATGATGCCTCTTAGCAATATTGTATACGAATTCCCATCACTTTCCGGAGAGCCATTTTTCGGTATGCCAGGTTTAGTTGTAGACTCGTTGCCGGATACTTTTGGAAATAAAGTAATAGAACAATGGCTTGCATCACAAGGTAAATCAATAAAAGATTTTACGGCAATTGATAGGCTATGCTATACAGGAAAAAGGGGAATGGGAGCACTTGAATATGTGCCGGCTAGTTCAGAAATAAGTGATATAAATGAGAATATAAATATATCTGAGATGGTAAAATTTGCTTCTGATGTATTAAATCAAAGAAAGGCGATTACATTAAATGCTCAGGAGGCATTGACATATTCACAATTAGTTCAAGTTGGGAGTTCAGCAGGAGGTGCTCGAGCAAAGGCTTTAATTGCATGGAATGAAAAGACAAACGAGATTAAATCTGGACAGCTAAATTTGGACGAGAATTATGATTTTTGGTTGATGAAATTTGATAATGTTTCGAAGAATGGTGATCATGGATTAGAAGATGTACCGGAATATACCCTGATTGAGTATGCATATTATAAAATGGCTTTGGATGCGGGTATTCATATGAATGAATGTAGAATATACTCTAATGCTGGAGAAAATCATTTTATGACAAAGAGATTTGATCGTATTAATGGAAAAAAATTGCATATGCAATCGCTAGGGGCAGTAGCACATATCAGTTATAAAGAACCGAGACTTTGCAGTTATGAAATGGCGGTAGGATATATGCGTGAAATAAATTTGCCAATGATAGATATTGAGCAGTTTTTTAGTAGAATGGTATTTAATTGTATAGCGGTTAATCAAGATGATCATGTAAAAAATATATCATTTTTGATGGACAGAAGTGGGAAATGGAGATTATCACCGGCATATGATATTACTTATTCATATGATGTTACTAACAAGTGGCTGAATGCTCATCAAATGACAATAAATGGTAAAAAGAGCGACATTAATCTAACGGATTTATTAGAAGTTGGTAAAAAGATGGGACTTAAAAAGAAAAAATGCATAGATATTATTTCTAAGATAAATTTAGTAGTCAAAGATTTTGAAAAGTATGCAAGTGAAGCAAATATTAGAGAGAAGACTTATACAGATATAAAAAAGATTCTTGAACAAAATAAGATAGAACTATAATTTTATTAACAAATTCAATTATAAATATACAAAACATGTAAATCTGGAGTATATATTTCCGAGTGGCGCAAAAGTTTAATTTTTAAATAATTGGAATGCAGAGATATAGATTTAATCATAATCATATATCTTTGCATTTTATTGCTTTAATCAAGGATAACTATAGATTTGGAGAATTAATGTAAATAGATGCTTTGTATGAAAGTAAATTTAAGATAATAGAGTATAACAATATAGAATTATGAAAAAATGAGTAAAATATGGTTACGTGAGAGGACTTATGGCTAGGGACTGAACAGTAACAAAAAACAAAAGTTCGAGATATAAGTACTAATTATGGGACAGTCAAGATGATACTATATGCATATCAGAGAACAAAAACACATTATTTTAGCAAGAAAATTATTATAATTGCTATTGTATGCATTAATTCAAAATCATAACAGGTTGAAAAGATAATTTAGTTTATGAGGCAAAAAAAATGAGAAGAATAGTTGAAAGCATAATGCCGGATAGACATTCTTTATTAGAGAGTTTTCTTTAATTAAAGCTGTTGGTTAAGAAATAGACACAGATGAAAGAGGAGGTTGATTTATATGGAAAAAGATTCATTTGCACAAGGTATTATTTCAATTCTTATAGTAGTTGGTATTCTCATTTTAGCAAATGTTATAGCAGGGCCTACTAATGCTAAATGTAGTAAATTGGGATGTGATAATGACCGGGTTAGTGGTAGTGATTACTGTTATTTACATAAGTCATCAGGTAGTAAGAATTATACGTATGGAAGTTCTACGTATGGAAATTCTTCATATGGAAAATCTTCATATAGTACAAAATCTACGAATTCAAAAAGCAATTATACCAAAAGTAATTCAGGAAGTTCAAGTAACAGTTATAGTAGTAACTCATATAAGAATAATAATTCATCATATAGCTATACTAAAAAAAATAATACAACAAAAGAAAATACTCAGTATCCTTATGATGAAGGATATAATGATGCATATTATGATTATCATTATGACTATGATAGATATGACAGAGATATTGATTATGCCAATGGCGTAGAAGATGCAATGGACGATCTTGAATACGAATATAGATATTATAAAAATAAATAGGAAATACAACAACTAAAGCACTTGATTTTGAAAATCCACAGTATGAAGCATATCATCGACAGCAAGATAAACTTTACTCTAATTCTATTCAGGGATGCCTTGATTACATATATGAGCATGACAAATATAAAGCAGCAGTCGGACGTGGAGAAAAGGTGACTAGATTTTCAAATGAGAAATATGCAAGATACGAAGTAAAGATTCAAAGAAAATGCGAAAATAAAAGAGTTGATAATCTCTTTAAAATGATTGAACAACAGAATACAGATTATAGAAAATTTTCATATTGCTAAAGGAGAGAATTACTATGTGTAAAAAATATTTTACAATTGCAGGAAGATTGTATGATAAAATTGGCGATACAGCGACAGGAACTATTCTGTATGTAATTCTGCGAGGCGTTATTTGTTATGTAAATGATGAGAAAGAGTGATTTTATGAAAGAGTGGTATTATACGACTAGTGATGATATAGATAAGAAATATTATTTTAATTCATATGCTGACACAGTATTTGAAATATTATATGTATATAGATACAGAGCTGCTAAAAAAGATGTTCCGGATTATTATGTATATCGCAATGATGAGTTAGTGGATACAATTTTTGGAAAAGATTTATTTAAAATGTACGCTAGAAAATGTGGCGAAATTATTGAAAAAAGTTCAAATGAAATTAAAGAAGATATTATAGACAAAGAATTAGAAGAAAATAAAGTAATTGAGAGAGTGGAGGAAGCATTTGATGAAATTAATAAAAAAATAGAAATATTAACAGAGATTGTAGATAAGATATCGGATATGTTGTGATGGTGCAGGGTAATATTATATTATGTATACTAAAACTTCCACTTGAATTAGAAACAATTATTCCTGAGAATGATTCTGTGCGATTACTACAGGAATGATATTGGAAAGATAGAAAATATGGAATACGATGAAATATCCGATTCCTATATATGCAAAAACAATAGAAAGCTTATAGTATCACTAAAATAGGACATGCAGTTCAGAAGATACCTAAGCAAAGGGACTGCGAATGTACTCGCTGAAAGTACTCTTTTAGCAATTGCAAAGAACATAAATAAACTTCATAATAAGATTTAGAACGGGTTATCTAAACATGTACTAATTAATGTTTACAGACTAATGAATTAAATATATAATAAATGCATTGATATGCAAAAATAAAATTACATATTCAAAAGAGTTTAGAAATATTTAGTGAAAAGGCGAGAGGAGAATAGAAATGGAATTATTTCAAAAGAAAATAGGACCGGTATTCTTAAAGGAGGATAGTGATTCATCAAGTTTTATAGAGAAGATGCGACAGTTAGAGAGTCAGGCTAAAACACGGGAATTGCAAAAAGAGATTAAAAAACAAATTAATTTTGCAGAATATGGATCAATTGGTGAGAAAAATATAGCTTTTGAGCTTAGAAATAGTGGAATAGATATGTATATACTTCATGATATATGTATTGAATATAAAGACTTAAAAGCTCAGATTGATTATCTGATTGTTACAAGAAAAAAGATATTTATAATTGAATGTAAGAATCTTATAGGAAATATAGAGATTGACAGCAAGGGAAATTTCATTCGTACATATGAAATGTTTGGAAAAAGAGTGAAAGAGGGTATATATTCTCCAGTTACACAGAACCAGAGACATCTGAATGTTTTGAAAGAATGTAGGAAAGAAGCAAAGGGGAATTTTATTCTTAAAGCTGCATTTGAACATTATTTTGAGGATAATTATAAATCATTGATAGTGCTTGCAAATCCGAAAACATATTTTAATTATAGGTTTGCACCTAAGGAATTAAGAGATAAGGTAATAAGAGCAGATCAGCTTGTAGAATCAATTAAGAAGATAAATGAACAGTCAAAAGATAAATCATATACGGAAAAGGAAATGCGAGATATTGCACAGTTTTACCTTGATGCTAACAGACCAGATAGGTCAGACTATGCTGATAAATATGAGAAAATGGTGAAGAAGATAGAAGTTCAGATGGATACAAGTAATAAATCTGAGAAATCAACTGATAAAAATAACAATAAATCTGAATCATTCGATAAGAAAGTTTCAAATGATGATAAAACGAAATCAACAGATAAATTATGTCCTAAATGTGGAGCAAATCTTGTCTTAAGAAAAGTAAAAAAAGGTGATAATGTTGGAAAGTCATTTTATGGCTGTTCAAATTTCCCTAAATGTCGATATACAGAAAACAGATAATCTCTACAGTGAGGTGAACATTTTGAAAAATTACGATAAAGATTACAAAGAAATTCTGCAAGGCAAAGAGTACGATTTTATTAAGACTAATGAGCATCTTGGTAAATATGTGATTCTGCTCGGACTTGCAGGCAGCTATTCTTATGGAACAAATATTGATGGAAGTGATATTGATATCAGAGGTATTACGTTGAATCAGAAATCTGATTTGATTGGACTTACACAGTTTGAGCAGTATGTAGATGATAACACAGATACAGTTATATATTCATTTAATAAGATGGTTTCCCTACTTCTTAGCTGTAATCCTAACACGATAGAGTTACTTGGTTTGAATCCTGATAATTATTTATATCTAAATGATATTGGCAGGCAGTTACTTGATAATAAGAAATTATTTTTATCAAGGAGAGCTATTCAGTCTTTTGGTGGCTATGCAGATGCGCAGCTTCGCAGACTTCAGAATGCACTGGCAAGGGATACATTTCCACAGAGTGAGAAAGAACAGCATATTTTCAACTCAGTTAAAAATGCTATGCATAATTTTAATGCAAGCTATAAGAATTTCGAGAATGGAAGTATGGAGATTTTTATTGATAAAGCAGTTAATCCAGATTTAGAAACAGAGATATTTGTAAATGCCAATATGACACATTATCCTCTCAGAGATTATGTAAGTATGTGGAATACTATGTCAAATGTAGTTAAGGATTATGAGAAGATTGGTAAACGTAATAAGAAAAAGGACGATTTTCACCTTAATAAACATGCCATGCATTTAATAAGACTATTTACGATGGCATTGGATATTTTAGAAAAAGGTGAGATAAATACATATAGAGTAAAAGAACATGAACTATTGATAGATATTCGTTCTGGTAAATATCAGAAAACTGACGGAACATTTAGTGATAGTTTTTATGAAATGTTGTCAGATTTTGAAAAGCGTTTGCATTATGCGGCTGAAAATACTGATTTACCGGAAGAACCTGATATTAAGAAAGTTCAGGAGTTTGTAATGGCAATAAATGAGAAAGTGGTGCGAGATGAGATATGAGAATTTTGATGGAACGATTGAAGAACTGGTCCGTATAAAAATTAAAGAGATAGAAGAAAAAGAAAATATACGTGTGCTGCATGTGATTGAATCGGGAAGCAGGGCGTGGGGCTTTGCATCGCCTGACAGTGATTATGATGTCAGATTCATTTACGTGAGAAATAAGGAATATTATCTTTCACTTCGGGATAATAAAGACTTTATTGACTGGGAACTAAATGAGATATTAGACATAAATGGCTGGGATATCAGAAAGGCATTGCAGCTTTTTCATAAATCCAATGCGACATTATTTGAGTGGAGTAATTCTCCGGTTGTATATTACACAACGGATGAATGGAAGAGAATATATGAAGATGTTGCAAGACAATATTTTTCCTGCAAATCGGCTATGTATCATTATTATGGTACTGCTAATAAAAATTATCATGAGTATTTGACAGATAATATGGTAAAATATAAAAAGTATTTTTATGTTCTTCGTCCTATCCTTGCTTGCAAATGGATTGAAGAGAAGAAATGTCCGCCACCTGTCTTATTTGATGAGTTATTTAATTCGGTTCTGGAAGAAGATATGAAGCCTGCCGTAAATGAATTATTGGCAAGAAAAATTCAGATGTCGGAAGCTGATAAAGCACCGAAGGTGGACTTTATTAATCAGTATATCGTGAAGAAACTTACTTATTATAAGCAACTTATAAGCAGCATGAGCGATGACAGAAACCCGGATTGGGAGCCGTTAGAGAAGATTTTCTTGAAAATAAACGGAATAGGAATATAGATAATAACATATTTAAAAATTTAATAAAATATGCTGGGAATAGAAATTAATGAAAAAAAGTTGTTAAAAAGAAAGGAGCATATGATGTATCTGAACATAAATACATCATACAGGAACTAAAATGATAGAGACACAGATTGCAATACCTACACTACTAAAAGTAGGCAAGGGAACAATGAAGAACCTTGGAACATATTTATTGGCAGGCAATATGAAAAATGCTGTTGTATATTTTGGAAATGGTCTTATTGATATGTTTGGACAGGAGATAATTGATAATCTTAAAAATGACGGCGTTAATGTAATTGAATACAAGGAACTTGATACGGTTAAGATAGAGGATATTATTGATTTAGCATTTTCAATTGATGCGAAGTGTCAGGTTATCGTCGGAATAGGTGGCGGAAAGGTAATTGATACTGCAAAATATGCAGCATATTTAAGAAAAATGCCATTTATCAGTATTCCGACCTCAGCATCTTCGGATGGCTTTTCAAGTGCGAGTGCATCGCTTATAGTAAATGGAAGAAGGACATCAGTACCAGCAAGAATAGCATATGGCATTGTAGTTGATACCGATATTATTAAAAGTGCGCCTGCGAAATTCATTTATTCAGGAATCGGAGATATGGTGTCTAAGATTACGTCTTTATATGACTGGCAATATGAATCAGGTATGGGATATTCTAAAATAAATGATTTCGCAGTAATGATAGCTAAAAAGGCAGTAAACAGTTTTGTGAGAACACCATTTAAGACTATACAGGACGATTTATTCTTAAAAGAGCTTGTAGATTCACTTGCAATGAGTGGAATTGCTAATGAAATTGCAGGGGGAAGTACACCGACAAGTGGCAGTGAACATCTGATTTCACATTCGCTTGATAAAATGCTTGAAAGACCACAGTTACATGGTATTCAGGTCGGAATTGCAACTTATGTAATGAGTGTTGTTCAGGACCACAGATATGTTCGTGTAAATACAATATTTGAACAGACAGGCTTCTGGGATTATGTTGAGACATTAAATCTTGATGTAGAAGATTATATAAAAGCAGTGGATATGGCACCAACAATCAAGCCACACAGACACACATATCTACACGAAGAGAAATATAGAGATTTTGCAAAACAGGTATTATTAGAAGATAGTGTAATGAAGAGAATTTTTCACTTGGATTAAGAAAAAATAAAAACATTGCGGAATGGAGATTAGTGTAAAAAATAATGTTGATACACTTATTTTTTACACGACTAAATGTGTCACATGCTCCACATTTAGTGCTTATCGCAGAGCCAAATCTGACATTTGGCTCGCGATTCCTCCGGCGTAAACGTCTGCGGAATGGAGAATAGTATGAAATATGATGCTTTATTATTTGATTTAGATGGAACAATGTGGGATGCTACTGAAAATATAAGAATTTCCTGGGAAATGGCTGCAAGAACTTTTGATGGATTAGAAGACAGGATAATAACTAAAGAAGAACTTCAAAGTGTTATGGGCTTACCTATGGACGAAATAGCGGCAAGGCTTTTCAAGGAATTTGATAAAGAAAAACAGCTTGAAATATTAGATAAATGTTGTGAGGTTGAGAATGAATATCTGACAGAAAAAGGTGGAATTCTGTATCCTGAACTTGAGTCCACACTTGCAAAATTATCTGAAAAATACACACTTTGTATCGTAAGCAATGGTCAGGCAGGATATATTCAGACATTTTTAAATGCACATAATATGTCAAAATATTTCAAAGATTTTCAGAACTGGGGAGACAATAAGGTTCCAAAGGGTGAAAATATTAAACTTGTAATTGAAAGAAATAATATAAAAAATGCAGCATATGTAGGTGATACACAAGGCGATGCCAATGCAGCAAAGATGGCAGGAATAGATTTTATTTATGCTGAATATGGCTTTGGAAACGTTGAAGAATATACATTTGCAATAAAGGAATTTAAGGATTTGCTTACGCTTTAAGAATGTAAAATTATTTTCAGGTATTTTATAAGGATAAGCTGGTTTAAAATAATTATCGGAGGCACTAATGGACATTGAATTAAAAAAGGACATTATAGAATGGGATATTGTAAATTGGGGTAAATTTATTGACTTTATTGAAAATGAAAATATAGATTTTAAAAATAAGAAAGTTTTAGAACTAGGTGCCCGTGATGGTGGTCTTTCACTTTATTTCGCACTTAAGGGCGCATATGTTACCTGTACAGATATTAATGGACCTACTGAAAAAGCATATGAACTTCATAGAAGATACAAAGTAGTGGATAATGTAGAGTATGCGGCTGTAGATGGAATAAATATACAGGCAGAATATTTTGGAAAATATGATTATGTAGTATTTAAATCGGTAATTGGTGGAATTGGCTCATTTAATAATTATAAAGCACAAAAGGCATGTGTTAATGGTGTATATAAATGTCTGAAACCAGGTGGAAGGTTGATATTTGTAGAAAATATGCAAGCCTCACCATTACATAGATTTGCAAGGAAGAAATTTGTAAAATGGGGAAAGAAATGGCACTATGAAAGCAGACAGGAGATTCATAAGTTAATGAAGCAATTTACACTTGTGAAAGAAAAATATGTTGGTGTTCTGGGGTGTTTTGGAAGAAGTGAGGCTGGAAGAGGGAATCTTGGAAAGATAGATACGATTATATTTGATAAAATAGTTCCTGATTCATGGAAATATATCGGAATGTATATTTATAAGAAGAAAAATTTGTCATAGCATATTCATAATAAGTCACGCAGAAATGGAGCTTCATATGAAAGTTAAGGTAATAAGGTCTAATAGAAAAACCATATCAATACAAGTTAATACTGACCTCACAGTTACAGTAAGAGCACCAGTATATGCAACGAACAAGGACATAGATAAGATACTTCATGATAAGGAATCGTGGATTATGAAGCATATGGAACAGATAAGAGAGCAGAATGCAAGATATGAATCATCCGGTCTTAAACATTTGGCGAAAGCAGAAATCGAAGACTTAGCTGATAAGGCATTAAAATATATTCCACAGAGAGTTGAATATTTCTCGAAAATTGTAGGCGTAGATTATGGAAGAATTACAATTCGTAATCAGAGAACCAGATGGGGAAGCTGTAGCAGTAAAGGGAATCTTAATTTTAATTGTCTGCTAATGTTGACACCAACAGAAGTAATTGATTATGTTGTAGTTCATGAACTTTGTCACAGAAAGGAAATGAACCATTCAAAGAATTTCTGGAGAGAAGTTGAAAAAGTGCTTCCGGATTATAAAAGGTCAGTTAAATGGCTGAAGAACGAGGGAAGCCAGATAATAAGGTTATTAGATTCGAATGTAACAAGATGATTGTGATTGTCAATAAAACAATGACAGAGTAAACGATAATTAAATGAAAAATAAAGTGTAATGGTAAGTTGTAATTTATGAATACATTTGCAAGCATTCAGATATTAAGATAAAATTTAGGTGAGGTAGAAAAAGTTATGGAAACAGAAATTATATTAGAAGAGTGGTCGCCTGTCTGTAATATACAGGCATTTGTAGAGAAAAGTGACAATGCATATTATTTTTATCTATGGATTAATCCTGAAAGTGAAGAACCTGAACTTAGAAGCTGCTGGATATGTAATAGAGTAAAAGCAACTAAAAATGTTGATTATCAAGCAATGGAGAACGGTGAAGCACCTTGTATGCCGCTTGATTTCGTGAATCATAATATATCAGGTATCGAACTAGATGAGGACAAGCTGCATATTCAATGGTTTGAAGAGGGAGATGCAGCAGCACTTTTAGATGACGATAAGATAATTGCAGTGATTCCGGAGTTTAGTGGATATAATGGTTTTCATGGATATTCTATTTATGCTAAGGGAACAGGACCTTTTGCATGGGAATTAGAGCAGGCATATGAAAGATTTGAATATCTGGTACGAAAAAGTAAGGAAAGATGGGATTATTTTGAAACTGATTTCTGGGGAGAAGCAGGAGGTGTGCAGGAGAGTTATATTAGTGCATTGAATAATTTCTGGGGCAATTATGAGAAATATTATGCAATTGATGGAGACAGATTTCCGCCAAAGGCATTATTAGTTGGAAGAAGAAATAATGTACATTATGCTATTACAGCAGGTGTAAGTATAATACCAATGCCAAAAGTTGAAATGGAATATCAGGAGAAATATGAAGACTATAGACGTATTGAGTTAGGTTTTGCATGTACAGAAGAGCATAAGGCATTATTAAAGATGATGCTCGGAGTTATTTCGGGACTTTCTAATATGCCATGGACAGAACTTACATACTTAGGTCATGGACATACAATTCCATTTTCGAATATAAAAGGATATAACTACATAGTATTACTGAATGACAGAATGTTAGATAAGGAAGAGAGTGTCAAATATGAACCATTTATGGGAGAACAGATAAATCTATTGTGGATAAAGCCAATTACAACAGAAGAATATAATTATATCTATGAAAATGGTGTAGATTCATATTTAAAAGACAGGAATAAACAGGATATATATGTATTTGATAATAAATAAGATATTTAATGACAAATTATCCCATCTATGTTAAAATCAGACACATAACTATCATATATGAATAGTTTATAAAAGACGTAGGGAAGGAGGAGATTATAATGTCAGAACTATATTGTTCGAATTGTAAGAAGTTACTTAGTAATGATGAGAAAGCATCAGGTAAATGTGCAAATTGTGGAGAGGAATTCTCAAGTACATTAATAGGTGCAACAAGACCAATTGAGGTAAATACGGATATATCTACTGAGAAAAATATTGTCGGTATGGTATTAAAAGTTATTGGTATTTTAATACTTATTGTTGGCACAATTACAAACTTTATACTTATAGACAAATATGAATATGAGTATACAATTTTTAGTTTCATTGTTCCGGAGTTAAGAACTATTGTTAGTGGAATGATACTTATCGGCTCGGCAGAAATTGTGAAGTTATTACAGGATATTAAGAACAGAATGAGATAAGAGAGCAATCTGAAATGAAGATAAATCTTTCATTTCATACATAAGAGAAATATATAAGGAACAAAAGAATCATATAAGAAAGATATATAATAAGCGATATAATAAACGATGCATATTCAAGTTGACACATATTTTAGTATGTGATAAAATCAGAAATGGTTTTGTAATAACAATTCAATATAATATGCATTGAGGGTGCAAAGTAGATTATGAGGAATCTTTTAGAGAATAACTGCCATCGGCTGTAAGCGGTTTAAGATATTCATAGATTGAAATTTCACACCGGAGCATTGTCTTTGAAATATTTGTAATAAAATATAAGTAGGAGGCGACGTGAGTGAGCGTTAATCACATCGAGAGTTTACATATCAGAAGATATATAAATCATAATATATATAAATTATAATAAATATATGAATAGAAAGTTATCTAATCATATACAGATATAAGTATATATAATCAGATATAAATACTGATGTATTTTATATAACGGATATCAAGTAAATAAGATATCAGATATGTAAGAATATGGGTGGTACCGCGGATAATATTCGTCCCAGCTAGGAGAAAATCCTGGCTGGGATTTTTTGATGTCTGGAGGAATTTTAGTATTTCCCATACAGCAAACGTGCTGCAAGGATACGCACGTTTTGACATAGGAAGATGTCACATAAAGTGTGTGGACAGCGGTAAAAAAAATCACAGCTCAGACAGGATAATCCAATAAAATAATCAAATAAATAAAATATATGAATGGAGGATAATCATCGATGAATGAAGCATTAGAAAGTATTAAGCAGAAAATCTTAGATGGTGAAAAAGAACTGACAAATTCCAAGGCTGTTTATGATTTTAAGAAATCATTTCTTGATTCAAAAGTTGGACAGATTGGACAGTTAATGAAAGAAATGCGTAATATTGCACCTGAAGAACGTGCCAGCTATGGTAAAGGTGTAAACGAATTAAAGGAATGGGCAATTAATTATTTTGCAGAAATAGAAGAAAAGATTAAAGCAAAAGAATTAGAAGAAAAGTATGAATCAGAAAAAATAGATGTTACAATGCCTGCTAAGACTAAACAGACAGGTAATCTTCATCCTATTACACAGATGAGAAATCAGTTAATAGATGTATTCCAGGGAATGGGATTTGAGGTGTATGAGGGTTCAGAAATTGAAAATGATTACTATAACTTTACTGCACTAAACACACCAAAGGATCATCCAGCGCGTGATATGCAGGATACATTCTATTTATCACCTGAATTTTTATTAAGAACACAGACTTCAGCAGGACAGATTCATGTTATGGAAAGCAAGAAGCCTCCTATCAAGATTCTTTCACCTGGTAAGGTTTTCCGTTCAGATGATGATGCAACACATTCTCCTATGTTTACACAGATGGAAGGACTTGTTGTAGATGAGAAGATTACACTTTGTGACCTTAAAGGTATGTTAGATGTATTTGTACAGAAGATATACGGCGAGGGAACTGTAACTCGTTTAAGACCATCATATTTCCCATTTACAGAGCCATCAGTTGAAGTGGACTGCAGTTGTTTTGAATGTGGTGGAAAAGGCTGTAAATTATGTAAAGGTACAGGCTGGATAGAGATTCTTGGAGCAGGTATCGTTAATAAAAAAGTATTAGAGAACTGTGGAATTGATTCTGAAAAATACAGCGGACTTGCATTTGGTATTGGTATTGAAAGAACAGCAATGCTTAAATACGGAATAAATAATATCAAGTTATTATTTGAGTCAGATTTACGTGTATTAAAACAGTTAGATGACTAGGCGAAAAGGAGGATTATTATGTTAGTACCATTGAGCTGGTTAAAAGAATATGTAGATATAGATATTACTCCGGAAGAACTTGAGAAAAGATTATTTTCAAGTGGTTTTGAAGTAGAAGAACGTTATGAAGTCGGTAAAGACATCAGTAATGTAGTTGTTGGGCTTGTAGAAGAATGTGAGGGAATACCTGATACACACTTAAGTCTTTGCAAAGTAAATGCAGGCGAGCATGGAACATTCCAGATATGCTGTGGTGCAGATAATGTTAAAGCAGGCGGAAAGTTCCCACTTGCTCTTGTAGGTGCAACAGTATATGCAACAGCTAAAGACCATAAGACAGTTGAGGGTGTTATGACAATTAAGAAGGGTAAACTTCGTGGTTATGAGTCATTTGGTATGCTTTGTTCAGGTGTTGAACTTGGTGTAAATGACAATATGTTTAAGGGCGGAGATTATAACGGATTGTTAGTATTACCTGAAGATGCTGAAGCAGGTGCTGATGTTAAGCCTATTCTTGGACTTGATGACTGGATATTTGATATAGCCATTACTGCTAACAGACCTGATTGCCAGAGTATTCTTGGTATTGCCAGAGAAGTAGCAGCTATCCTTAATACAGACTTAAAGATGCCTGCCACAGATTATACAGAGACAGAAGTTAAGAAAGATGGCTTTAATGTAACAGTTGATGCATCAGATTTATGCCCAAGATACATTGCACATTACGTATATGATGTTAAGATGGGTGAATCTCCTCAGTGGATGAAGAGACGACTTGAATTAGTAGGAATAGGTTCTATTTCAAATGTAGTTGATATTACTAATTATGTTATGAAAGAAATCGGTCAGCCAATGCATGCATTTGACTGCGCATATCTTGAGGGCAACGCAATTAATGTAAGACGTGCTAATGACGAAGAGAAAATCGTTACATTAGATGAACAGGAATATACACTTAATTCTAATAACCTTGTAATCTGTGATGGAGTTAAACCGGTAGCATTAGCAGGTGTAATGGGTGGACTTAATTCAGAAATCAGAGATACGACTGAAGCAGTAATGTTTGAATCTGCTAAATTTGCCCGCGATAATATAAGAAAGACAGCAAGAAGTCTTGGTAAACGTTCAGATGCAAGTGCAAGATACGAAAAAGGTGTTGATGAATATTCAACAGTATTAGCCATGAAACGTGCACTTCATTTAATAGAAGAATTAGGCTGTGGTAAAGTATCTTCAACACATATTGATGTAAATGCCGGTAATTCAGTAGAGCCACATGAGATGAAAGTAAGTGTTAAGAGAGTCAATGACGTATTAGGAATTGTAGTACCTGATGAAGATATAATTAAGATAATGAAAAATCTTAATTTTGCACCATCAATTAATGGTGATGAGTTGACATTACAAGTTCCTGCATATAGAGAAGATATGGATTCATATCCTGATGTTGCAGAAGAAGTTATTCGTATGTATGGTTATGATAACGTTGTTCCAACATTTATGCCTGATGCCAAGGTGACAATGGGTGGAATTAACCAGAAACAGAAGAAAGAACTTAAGCTTAAGAAAGCACTTTGCAGTATTGGTGCATATGAAGCTATCCATTATTCATTCTTCTCACCTGCAGATTTAGATATGCTTAAATTACCTGAAGATGCAAAAGAGAGAAATGCAATTAGTATTATTAATCCTATTAATGAGGACCTTTCATTGATGAGAACGACATTAGCAGCTTCTATGATTAATGCTATTGCAAGAAATATGAAGAAAGATAATGAAACTGGAAGATTATTTGAAGTAGGTAATGTTTTCATACCAAAGTCACTTCCTTTAACAGATTACCCTGATGAAAGAGAAACACTTTGCGTAGGTATCTGGGGTGATGATGAAGACTTCTTCACACTTAAAGGAATTGCAGAGACAGTAGCTGAAACACTTTGTCTTGATTTTGAATATGAACCTGCTAAGAAATCATTCCTCCATCCATATCAGACAGCTATAATCAAATGTGAGGGAATCGAAATCGGTTATTTAGGAAAAGTTGCATATGATGTTGTTAAGAACCTTGGAGTTCGCGGCGATATGTATGTAATGGAAATGGATCTTAAACTTATGTCACAGTGGTATGATAGAAAGACTATGTTCACTCCATTGCCAAAATTCCCTGAAGAGAAGCGTGATCTTGCCCTTGTTATGAATAAAGATATAACATGCGGTCAGGTTGAAGAGTGCATAAAGAAATCATGTAATTACATTAAATCAATCACATTATTTGATGTATATGAGGGTGAACAGATTCCTGCTGACAAGAAGAGTATGGCATTTACAATAGAATTTACACCTAAGGAAGAAGCTTTTGAAGCAGAATCAGTAGACAGATTTGTTAATAAGATTCTTAAGAACCTTAAGAGAGAATTAGAGATTGAATTAAGAGCATAATTTTTAGAAGTATTTTCAGAGAAAAAAAGTAAAATTATAAAAAGTAGTGAAATAAGTCCATAGATGTCAGAATAAAAAAGACATTTGTGGACTTTTATGTTATAATGAACAAAAGAAAGATAGCTATAAGTAAACAATGAAAGTAGATAGATTTACCAAGGAGGATAATAGATATGAAGTGGTCAGAATTCTATGAAAAGGCGGACAATTGTGAAGTAAGTACAGTTGTTAAAATGATACCATCACTAGAAGAATTTGGTTCTCCAAAGGAAATTGCAGATGTAATATTGATTATCGGATTTGAAGATAAGAAAGGTGCTAATAGATTATTAAATAAGGCACTTGATAAGGGTATAAAATTCAACTCTGATGAACTTTCAGACATTTTCGGAAGCTGTGACAGAGAGTATTTCGACAGAGCACTATATAGTTCAGCGGATAGATTTACTGATGAAGATATAGAGAATCTATATTATATTATAGAAGAAGATGTAGTTGTTAAACTTGCTAAGAAATATGGATTAAAATTACCAGAGGATATTGCATCTGAATATGAAGAGAAGATGGTTTCAGACACAACGCCTGTAAGCTGGGAGCATTTCTATGATGGTATGTTTGAATGGAATGAAGAGTATTCTAAGAGGCGCTCAAGGGTGTTAACGGATTATGGTAAAGAAGAAGATATAATTACAGTTCTATATCAGTTGTTTGATGGGGATGTTAATGGAGCAGATAATTTTATAAAAGAAGCTGTTAATCATGGAGTGACATTTTCGGGAAACAATCTTTCAGAAATATCGTATTTTTGTAGTGGTAGTGTATTCAGATATGCAATAAATAAATCATCAAAGAGATTTACGGATAAAGATTTAGAAGATGTAAGTGATGATTTAAATGATGATGAAGTAATAAAATTAGCCGAAGAATTACATCTGAACTTACCGGAAGGCTACGAGATATACGACGAAAATGATGATATTGATGAAATTAACAGTATAGCTGAATTACAGGAAGTGATACTTGATGCCATTGAATTAGCAGATGAAGCATTAAAGGCACTTAATGATGCCGGGAATGCAGTTAATGAAGGAAGCAGGACGAGTTTATTTGATATACTTAGTAAGAGTTTTTATTCATCAGCTACTAAGAATCTTGCACTTGAAGAGGCAGATTTTCAAATACAGACGGCAGAAGAATCAATATCACAACTCAATGGCATATTAAAAGGAATTAGTAAGTGCAGGTATATTAAAATGAATTCAGAAAAATTAGCTTCTTTATTAGATATGTATACTAACGATAGTTTTATTAATATGATAACGCATATGAAGATAGGAAAAATGGGTAAAAATATTAATAAAACAACTAAAGATGTAATTAATACCAGACATAAGCTTGAAAAGATATATAAGAAATTGTGCAGGCCTGTATAATTGAAATATTTTTAAAAGGAAAAGAGATAGGAATTATGTCAGCAGAAAATAAAATTATAAGAAAAGAGATTCATTTCACAGGTGCAGTTCAGGGTGTTGGTTTTCGTTATAGGGCTAAATATGCAGCAGATGGTTGTGGTGTAACAGGATGGGTCAGGAACGAATGGGACGGTTCGGTATTAATGGAAGCACAAGGAACTGAAAGGCAGATAAATGAAATGTTAAAACTTATTAATCAGGGACAGTATATTATGATAGCCAGGTTAGATTATCATAATATACCACTTGAAGAATACGAAAGTGGTTTTCATATCAGGTAGATATGAAACGATTAAGGAGGATATGAATTTGGCTAAAGGAACAAACCAGAAACTAAAACTAATATATCTTATGAGGATAATGCTTGAAGAAACAGATGAAGAGCATAGACTTACTATGCCTGAAATTATAAGTGAACTATATAAATATGATATTTCAGCAGAGAGAAAGAGTGTATATAATGATATAGAGACTCTTAAGTATTATGGTATTGATATTCAGAGTGAGAAGAAAAATAATACATATAGTTATTATGTTGCGAGCAGACAGTTTGAATTGGCTGAATTAAAATTATTAGTCGATTCAGTACAGTCTGCTAAATTTATAACCGAGAAGAAATCAATGGAGTTAATTAAAAAGATTGAAGAACTTGGAAGTAAATATGATGCATCTAAATTACAAAGACAGGTATTTGTGACAGAGCGTGTAAAAACTATGAATGAAAGTATATATTATAGTGTTGATGCGATACATACGGCAATTGCTGAGAATTCTAAGATAAAGTTTCAATACTTCCAATGGAATGTTAATAAGGAAATGGAATTAAAAAGAGATGGCGAATATTATAATGTAAGTCCATGGGCATTGTCATGGGATGATGAGAATTATTACCTGATTGGATTCGATAGCCGGGATAAGAAGATTAAGCATTACAGAGTGGATAAGATGCTGCATATTGAGACTGTCAAAGAGAAGCGGGATGGAAAGGACAGGTTCAAGGAGTTTAATATGGCTGTATATGCAAAAAGAATGTTTGGAATGTTCGGCGGTGTAGAAGAAACTGTGAGATTAGAATGTCATAATAGTATGGCGGGTGTTATTATTGACAGATTTGGTAAGGACATTCCTATTATAAAGAAAGATAGTGAGCATTTTATGGTAAGTGTTAAAGTGGCAGTAAGTATGCAGTTTATAGCATGGATAATAGGATTAGGTGAAAAAGTTAAGATAACAGGACCAGATAATATAGTTGATAAAGTTGATGAAGAAATTGAAAGATTAATAAGACAATATAGAAATTAAAAAAAATTTGAAAGATAAATAAAAAAGTGGTGTATATGTATATGAACCTAAGAAAAGATAGTAAGTAACAGGAGGTTCTATCGTGCATGATAAGAAATTAATAACTCTGATTGAGGAAAAAAATGAAGAATGCATTTCCTTGATAGCAGACAAATATGAGAAATTGTTATATCACATAGCATATGGAATTCTGGGTGGACGAGCTGAAGATATAGAAGAATGTATTAACGATACATATTTGAAATTCTGGAATAACATAGGTAAATACGATTTAGAAAAAGCTTCAGTTAAAACCTATTTGAAAGTAATTTTGCGAAATACGGCAATAAACCGGTTAAGAGATATTGGAAGAAAAGAAGAGAATATGTCTTATGAAGATTTGACGGATATTGCAGCAACGTATGCCGATGAAAGCCAGAATGTTGAAAATGAGTTAATTAACCGCGAAAAGGTTATATTACTTAATGAAATAATTGGAGAAATGCCGAAGAAAGATAAAGAGATTTCAATAAGACGTTTTTTCTATCTTCAGTCTTCAAAAGAGATTGCAAGAGCAATGATGATGACGGTTTCAGCAGTAGATTGCAGGGTTTCAAGAATCAAATCAAAAATAAAAATTAAATTTGAGGAGAACGGATATGAGTGACAGAGAATTAGTTGATATATTTTCAAATATTGATGTTTCTTTTTTGGAAAATGATAATTTTGAAAAAGACAGATTTATTAATAGAAAGCCAGTAAAAGTCGGAATGATTGTTTCAGGCACAGTTTTAGCAGCTGCCTTAACAACGATAACGATAGTAGCAACTGTTAAGAAGAAAAGATTAAAGTTAGCGTAGATGACGCAGAAATGAGGATAAAATGTTTGAAAAAGTAAAAGAAATTATAGCATCAGAATTAGGAGTTGAAGAAGATAAGATTACACTTGAGTCAACATTTAAAGATGACTTAGGGGCAGATTCACTAGATTTATTCCAGATGGTAATGTCAATTGAAGATGAATATGGAATAGAGATTCCAACTGAAGATTTAGAAAAAATGTCAACAGTTGGTGATATTGTTAAATATTTAGAGGATAAACAGTCATAATTATAAACACGAAGATTCAGATATAATATAGATGAATTAAGAATAGACGGATTGTATATACATATATTCACAAATCCGAATCTGAAAATAAAGTGGATAAAAATATATCATGAGATATAATTTTTCTTATCCCTTTATTTTTTGACCTTTTTTCAGAAAAAACAGAAAGGATTACATCAAAATGAATACAAATATATGTGAAATGTTAAACATTAAATATCCAATATTTCAAGGTGGAATGGCATGGGTAGCTGAACATAATCTTGTATCAGCAGTATCAAATGCCGGGGGACTTGGAGTTATAGCAGCAGGAGGTGCACCGGTAGAATATGTCAGAAATGAGATACGAAAGACCAGAGAACTTACAGACAAGCCATTTGGTGTAAATATTATGATGCTTAGTCCAAGTGCTGAGGAGATAGCATATATGGTAGCTGAAGAGAAAGTTAATGTTGTAACAACAGGAGCTGGTAATTCAGAAAAATATTTTGAAATGTGGAAGGAAAAAGGAATTAAAATAATACCTGTAGTGGCATCAGTAGCACTTGCTAAAAGAGTTGCTAAACGCGGTGTAGATGCTGTAATTGCAGAAGGATGTGAATCAGGTGGACATATTGGTAGTTCTACAACAATGACGCTTGTTCCACAGGTGGTAGATGCTATTGATATACCAGTAATAGCAGCTGGAGGAATTGGCGATGGCCGTGGAATGGCAGCAGCATTTATGTTAGGTGCTACAGCTGTACAGATAGGTACGAGATTTCTTGTGGCTGATGAATGTATAATCCATGATAATTATAAAGAAAAGGTAATAAATGCAAAAGACATTGATTCAGTAGTAACAGGGACCACAACAGGTCATCCTGTAAGAGTATTGCGTAATAAAATGACTAAAGAATATATAAGATTAGAACATAATGGTGTCGGATATGAAGAATTAGAAAGAATGACAATTGGTTCACTTAGAAAAGCCGTTATAGATGGAGACAAAGATAATGGTTCATTTATGGCAGGGCAGATTGCAGGACTTATAAGTAAAAGACAGAGTTGTGAACAGATAATAACAGAAATAGTATCAGAGGCAGATAAATTACTGCGAAATGGAGATTAGTGTGAAAAATACAGATTGATATCTGATTTTTCACACAGCTAAATGTGTAGCAGGCAACACATTTAGCATTTATCGCAGAGCCAAATCTGAGATGTGGCTTGCGATTCCTCCGGCACATTGTGCCTGCGGAATGGAGAATAGTATGAGTAAAATAGCTTTTATCTTCCCTGGACAGGGCGCTCAATATATTGGAATGGGCAAAGACTTTTATGAAGAATTAGACGAGTGCAGAAAAATATACGACATAGCAGATGAAATTTTAGACTTTGATATAAAAAATATCTGCTTTAATGAGAACGATTTAATAAATGAAACTGAATATACACAGGCAGCAATTCTTACAACCAGTATGGCAATATATAAGGCTGTTATTGAAATTGGAATAAAGCCGGATGTGTGTTGTGGACTTAGTCTCGGAGAATATAATGCTTTGGTTGCTTCAGATGTTATGAAATTCACAGATGCCCTTAAGACTATAAGAAAACGAGGAATCCTTATGCAGGAAGCAGTTCCTGATGGAAAGGGTACTATGATGGCGGTTTTAGGACTGGATAATGAGATTGTATCTAGAGTATGTGAAGAAACTGAAGGAATCGTATCCGTTGCCAATTATAACTGTCCGGGTCAGTTAGTAATCTCAGGAGAGAGAGGAGCTGTTGCTATGGCAGCACAGAAACTTAAAGAGATTGGAGCAAAACGTGTAGTTGAGCTTAAAGTAAGTGGACCTTTCCATTCTGAAATGATGGCAGAAGCAGGAAGAGAACTTAGAAAATATATTGAGAATGTGGAATTTAATAAGCCGGTAATTCCGTATGTTGCAAATGTTAATGCACTATATATAGATAAGAATAAAGATATACAGTATATCAAAGATTTACTCGAGAAACAGGTATCATCATCTGTTATGTTTGAACAGTCAGTTAAAAATATGATTGCTGATGGTGTGGATACGTTCATAGAAATTGGACCAGGAAGAACATTAAGTGGTCTTGTTAAAAAGACAGATAGAAATGTTAGTGTTATGAATATAAATTGCATCAATGATTTAAAAAAATTAATTGAATTAAAATAGCATTGAATCAGGTAACTTATCAGTTTATATAATGAAGAAGAATGAAACCTGTAAGATATATAATTTTAAATAGAATATATTAGGATTTGGAGGATACATATGCTTTTAGAAAATAAAACAGCCATTGTGACAGGTAGTGCAAAAGGTATAGGAAAAGGAATTGCCACAGAATTTGCAAGGCAGGGAGCAACAGTAGTAATTAACTACTGTGGTTCTAAGGAGGCAGCATTAAAAACTGTAGAAGAGATTAAGGCATTTGGTGGAAAAGCGATTCCATATCAGGCAGATATATCAGATTATGAAATGTCTAAGAAAATGATGGATGATATTATAAAAGAATATGGTGCAATTGATATATTGGTTAACAATGCAGGTATTACAAGAGATAACCTTATTCTTAGAATGTCAGAATCAGAATTTGATGATGTAATCAGGACGAATCTAAAAGGAACATTCAACTGTATAAAACATGTTACTAAATATATGCTGAAGAATAAATCAGGGAAAATTATTAATATTTCGTCTATTTCGGGCGTGAATGGTATTGCAGGACAGGCTAATTATTCTGCATCTAAGGCAGGAATAATTGGGCTTACCAAAAGCTTTGCCAAAGAAATGAGTTCAAAGGGAATTAATATAAATGCAATTGCTCCAGGATTTATAGAGACCGATATGACAAAAGTATTAAATGATAAGTATGTTGAAGAGATAGTGAATACGATTCCTTCAAAACGAGTTGGAAGACCAGAAGATATTGCAAAAGCAGCACTATTTTTAGCATCAGATATGTCTGATTATATAACTGGACAGACACTTATGGTAGATGGTGGTCTTGGATTATAACGATAACAAACAATAAGTTAAAGATAGATATTGATGATGTGTTTATTCATATGGAGAAGACATCAAAACAGGAGGCAGGAATGAAACGAGTAGTAGTTACCGGTATGGGTGCAATTACACCTATTGGAAATAATGTTGAAGAATTTTGGAACAATATAAAAGATGGAAAAGTTGGAATAGATAATATTACTAAGTTTGATACAACTGATTTTAAAGTTAAATTAGCAGCTGAAGTAAAGAATTATAATCCTGAAGATTATATGGACAAAAAAGCAGCGAGAAGAATGGAATTATTTTGCCAATATGCAGTAGTTGCTGCAGGTGAGGCAATTAGAAATTCAGAAATTGACTTAGAAAAAGAAGATTTAAACAGAATTGGTGTGTGTGTTGGATCAGGTATTGGAAGCCTGCAGGCAATGGAAAGAGAACATACAAGATTATTGGAAAAAGGACCTAATAGAATTTCACCAATGCTTGTTCCAATGATGATTAGTAATATGGCAGCTGGAAACGTTGCAATTACATATGGATTAAAAGGAAAATGCACAAATATTGTTACAGCATGTGCAACAGGTACACATTGTATTGGTGATGCAGCAAGATATATTCAATATGGAGAGGCAGATGTAATGGTGTGTGGCGGAACTGAATCAGCTGTAACACCGATAGGAATTGGTGGGTTCAGTGCATTGACGGCACTAACATCTACTGAAGATAAGACTAGAGCATCTATACCATTTGACAAGGAAAGAAGCGGTTTCGTTATGGGTGAGGGTGCAGGAATTGTTGTACTTGAATCTTACGAGCATGCAATGGAAAGAGGTGCGAAAATTTTAGCAGAAGTCGTCGGATATGGAGCGACATGCGATGCCTACCATATCACATCACCAGCAGAAGACGGTGATGGAGCTGCAAGAGCAATGCTTTTAGCAATTGAGGAAGCAGGAATTTCACCAAGCGAAGTTGACTATATAAATGCACATGGAACAAGTACACATCATAATGATTTATTTGAAACAAGAGCAATAAAAAAGGCATTTGGTAAAGATGCATATAATATAAATATTAATTCTACCAAATCAATGATTGGACATATGTTAGGTGCTGCCGGAGCAGTTGAATTCATAGTATGCGTTAAGAGTGTTATGGAAGATTTTATCCATGAAACGGCAGGATATCAGATAGAAGATGAAGAACTTGATCTGAATTATACAAAAGAAGCGAGAAAAGACAGAAAAGTAAATTATGCATTGTCTAATTCACTTGGCTTTGGAGGCCATAATGGCAGTATTATGGTAAAAAAATTCAAGGAATAATGAAGACAGGAAAGTGTAAAAGAATTTAGATAATATTCATATTTTTATATGATTCTGCTTTTATTTTCATTCAAAATAAAAGGTATTTATGACGAGTCAGAAATGAGGTAATTATGGAAGTTGATAATATTTTAAAAATTATTGATAAAGTATCTGATAGAAAATTAAGTTATTTTTCTTATGAAGAAGATGGTAAAAAAATAGTAATAAAATCTAAAAATAAGATGTCAATTAATAAATCTGATTTTAATTTTGAAAATGCAGATAAATTCTTTGAAGAATATAGTACTGAAAGTAATACAAAAGATAACATAAAAGACAGTACAAAGGATTTCAGTGGTGAAGATATTAACCAGGTAAAATCACCGATTGTAGGAACATTTTATAGTTCCGCAACTGAGGGAGGAGAACCTTTTGTTAAAGTTGGTGACACAGTTACAAAAGGTCAGGTTATCGGAATTATTGAGGCAATGAAGATTATGAATGATATTGAATCACCATATGATGGAGTAATTGCATCTGTTGATGTTACGAATGGACAGACTGTGGAATATGGACAATTATTATATGAGATTAAATAAATATGATAATGAAAATGATATAAAAATGCAGACAATTTCAAATCATTCATAAGCCAAAATGGTAATGATATCAGATTGAAAACAGAAAATCAGGCATAAGAGTCCTGGTAAAATAGGAAAGAGGAAGATAGATGTTAGATATAAAAGAAATCAAGAAAATTTTACCACATAGGTCGCCATTTTTACTAATAGACAGAATAATAGAAATTGAGCCTGGAAAAAGAGCAATAGGCAGAAAATGTGTTACATATAATGAGCCATTTTTCGCAGGTCATTTTGAAGACGAACCTGTTATGCCGGGCGTACTTATTATAGAAGCATTAGCACAGGTAGGAGCAGTAATCTGCTTGTCGATGGAAGAATATACAGGCAAAACAGTATATTTTGGAGGCATTGACAAGGCAAAATTTAAGAATAAAGTAACTCCTGGAGATGTTCTTACTTTGGAAGTTGAGCTTATCAAGCAAAAAGGACCTGTCGGTATAGCATTTGCAAGGGCATATGATGATGAAAAGTTGTATGCACAGGCAGAGCTTACTTTTGTTATATCATAATGGAGGAAAAATCGTGTTTAAGAAAATTCTGATTGCAAATAGAGGAGAAATAGCCGTAAGAATAATCAGGGCATGTAGAGAGATGGGAATCGCCACAGTTGCAGTATGTTCGGAAGTTGACAGAAATTCACTTCATGCACAATTAGCAGATGAAACAATCTGCATAGGTGGGGATAAGGCATCAGATAGTTATCTCAATATAGAAAGAATAATCAGTGCAACTATAGCAACAGGCGCCGATGCGATTCATCCGGGATTTGGCTTTCTGTCCGAAAACAGTAAATTTGCAAGGATATGTGAGAAATGTAATATTACATTTATTGGTCCATCAGCTGATATTATAGATATGATGGGAAATAAATCACAGGCAAGAAAGACTATGAAGGAAGCAGGCGTATCTATTATACCTGGTTCTGATGGTGCTGTATATGATGTGATAGAGGCTAAGAAAATTGCAGACAGCATAGGATATCCTGTTATGATAAAAGCAAGCTCGGGTGGTGGCGGAAAAGGAATGAGAGTTGTAAATAACTCTGAAGAATTTGAAGAAAAATTCGTAACTGCCCAGACAGAATCAATAAATGGTTTTTCAGATGATGCCATGTATATTGAGAAATATATAGCCTCATCAAGACATATAGAATTTCAGATTCTTGCAGATAAATATGGAAATGTTTTACATCTGGGAGAACGTGATTGTTCGGTACAGAGAAAACACCAGAAACTTATTGAAGAATCCCCTTCACCGGCAATAGATGACAGACTTAGAGAAGAAATGGGAAAACAGGCAATTTTGGCTACTAAAGCTGCCGGATATTATAGTGCAGGAACAATTGAGTTTCTGTTAGATAGTACAGACAGATATTATTTTATAGAGATGAATACCAGAATACAGGTTGAACATGGAGTTACTGAGATGGTGACAGGCATTGACCTGATTAAGCAACAGATAAGAATTGCCGATGGCGAGATACTAGATATTTCACAAGATGATATAAATATAAGTGGACATGCAATTGAATGTAGAATTAATGCAGAAGATCCAATGCATAAATTTATGCCAAGTCCCGGTACAGTTAATGACATACATTTACCGGGAGGAAATGGAGTAAGAGTGGACACCGCATTATATTCAGGCTATACGATTCCATCAATGTATGATTCATTAATTGCTAAAGTAATTGTATATGACAAAGACAGAGTAGCGGCAATAAGCAAAATGAAAAGTGCATTAGGGGAATTGATTATCGATGGTGTTACAACTAATTTAGATTTTCAATATTCAATTATTAATAATGATAAATTCGACAGTGGTAAGTTTGATACCGGATTTATCGAAAATGAGATGAAAATAGGCTAATGGAATGGAGAAAGCGTGAAAATTATGCTTAAAGAGCTTTTTAAGAAAGATACACTTACGGGTAAGGAACGAAAACAGATTAAAAACAGTGAAAGACAGAAGAATGCCACAAGGAATCCAAGTGTACCTGATGGATTGTTTTCTAAGTGCGATAAATGTGGAGAAATTATATGTACAGATGATATAGTAGAAAATTATTATATTTGTCCTAAATGCAATAATTATTTTCGTATAGAGCCGAGAAAAAGAATCAGTATGCTTATTGATGAAAATACATTTACAGAGACGGATAGCAATCTTACCATGTATAATCCCTTAGAATTTCCCGGATATGAGGATAAGTTAAAAAGTCTTAAGAAAAAGACAAATCTTGATGAAGCAGTTGTTACAGGATTCGGGAAAATATGTGGAATTAAGACAGGCATTGCTGTTATGTCAGCCAATTTTATGATGGGAAGCATGGGACATAATGTTGGAGAAAAAATCACTAAAATGATAGAAAGAGCTACTGTGGAAAAACTTCCTGTAGTTATTTTATGTTGTTCCGGAGGTGCGCGAATGCAAGAGGGAATTGTTTCCTTAATGCAGATGGAGAAAACATCACAGGCACTGAAAAGACATAGTAATGCAGGTCTAAGATATATTTCTGTATTAACGGATCCGACAACAGGTGGTGTTATGGCAAGTTTTGCAATGCTTGGAGATTATATATTAGCTGAACCAGGCGCATTAGCGGGTTTTGCAGGACCAAGAGTAATTGAGCAGACCATAAGACAAAAACTTCCAGAAGGATTTCAGTCATCGGAATTTCTATTAGAACATGGATTTGTGGATATGATTGTAACAAGGCGTAAATTAAGAAAAACAATAGCATATTTACTTGGATGGACACAGTAAATGCAACTGTAGTATGGAGGCATATATGAGCAAAGATACTTTATCAGCAATTGAAAAGGTTAAGATTTCAAGAAGAAATGACAGACCAACAGCGCTTGATTATATTTCTAAAATATTTGATTCCTTTTTGGAATTACATGGAGACAGATTGTTTGGAGATGACAGTGCAGTTGTGGGAGGCGTGGCAAGATTCCAAGGCAGGGAAGTGACGGTAATTGGACAGCAGAAAGGCCGAAATACCAAAGAAAATATTAAGAGAAATTTTGGAATGCCTAATCCGGAAGGGTATAGAAAGGCTGTACGTCTTATGAAACTTGCAGATAAATTCAATCAGCCGGTCATATGTTTTGTGGACACACCCGGTGCATATTGTGGAATTGAAGCAGAGGAAAGAGGTCAGGGAGAAGCAATAGCAAGGGCAATATATGAAATGTCAGATTTAAGTGTACCGGTTTTGTCAATATTTATTGGTGAAGGTGGTAGTGGTGGAGCACTTGCATTAGGTGTTGCCAACAATATATTTATGCTTGAAAATGCTACATATTCAATTCTATCACCTGAAGGTTTTGCAGCTATTTTGTGGAAAGATGCAGAAAGAGCTGATGAAGCAGCTGAGGTTATGAAGATTACGGCAGATGATTTGAAAAATCTACATATTATAGACAGAATAATAAGTGAAAGCGAAGATATGACGGTTAATAATATGGAAGAAACTGTTAAAGAGTTAGTAAATGGTATTACAGATTTTATTGCGTATTATAGTGATAAAAGCAGAGCAGAAATACGAGATGAAAGATATGAGAGATTTAGAAAATTCTAAAGTTTATGAAGCGAGGAATGGTTAAAAGTGAAAACATTAAAAATTGGTAATCTGGAAATAAAAATACCTATTTTTCAAGGTGGAATGGGCGTCGGAATAAGCCTTGGTAATCTGGCCGGACATGTAAGCAAATATGGTGGTGTTGGATGTATTTCAGCAGCACAGATTGGTTTTAACGATAAATATTATGAAAAGTCGCCTTTAGAGACTAATTTAAGGGTTCTGGGCGAAGAAATTAAGAAAGCAAAAGAAATAGCAGCAGGTGGAATATTAGCTGTAAATATTATGTATGCCACAAGGAATTATGAAAGATATGTTAAGACTGCTGTTGAAAACAAAGCCGACATAATTATATCGGGGGCTGGTCTGCCATTAGAGCTGCCTGAACTTGTAGAAGGTTCTGATACAAAGATAATTCCAATTATTTCTTCTAAGAAGGCAGCTGAGGTTATAATTAAAATGTGGTCTAGAAAATATAACAGATTACCCGATGCAATCATAATAGAAGGTCCATTGGCAGGTGGACATTTGGGATTCAAAAGTGAAGATGTTCTTGGCATTACGAATGAACAATATGATGAAGAAATCAAGAAAATCATTGCTCTTATTCAAGAATATGATGATAAATTTCATTGTAAAATACCAGTCATAGTTGCAGGAGGAATTTCGGAAAAAGCAGATATTGAAAGATATAAGAAGCTAGGTGTTGATGGATATCAGATAGCTACCAGATTTATTGCAACACAAGAGTGTGATGCAGATATCAGATATAAAGAAGCATTTATTAATTGCAGGAAGGAAGATATTGTAATAGTAAAAAGTCCTGTAGGAATGCCGGGAAGAGCCATAAAAAATAAATTTACTGAATATGTTAAGGATAATAAATTAGACGTAAAGAAATGTAGAGGCTGTATAAAAAAATGTAATATGAATACAACAAGATATTGTATATCTCAGGCATTGATAAATGCAGTAAGAGGTGATGTTGAAAATGGATTAGTATTTTGTGGTGCTAATGCATATAAGATAAATAAAATAAGTACAGTTGAAGAAGTAACTAATGAATTTTGCACCTATTTAGAATAATATAATTCAAACATTGTATAAATAGAATTTATAACCTGCTATATAAAAATCCCTCGTTTTATTGATAAATATTGCTAAACTGCCCACTTGACAAAGAGTAGGAAAGAGTTATACTAAAAGTTACGGAAAATCAATAGAAAGAGGGACATAATATTATGACGAAAATAGACATTATTTCTGGTTTCTTAGGAGCTGGAAAGACAACATTAATAAAAAAATTACTTGAGGAAGGATTAAAGGGTGAGAAACTTGTCCTTATCGAGAATGAGTTTGGTGAAATCGGTATCGACGGTGGATTCTTAAAAGATGCAGGCGTTCAGATTACAGAGATGAATTCAGGTTGTATATGTTGTTCGTTAGTAGGAGATTTCGGTACAGCACTTAAAGAAGTTATTGATAAATATGCACCTGACAGAATCATTATTGAGCCATCAGGAGTAGGTAAATTATCAGATGTTATCAAGGCTGTAACAGATGTTATGGAATCGGAGACAGCGGATATAATACTTAACAGCACAACAGCAGTTGTAGATGGTCTTAAGACTAAGATGTATATGAAGAACTTCGGTGAATTCTTCAATAATCAGGTTGAAAGTGCAGGAACTATAGTTATCAGTCGTTCACAGAAGATGCCTGAAGCTAAGATGGCAGAATGTGCAAGCTTGTTAAAGGAGCATAATCCTAATGCAACAATTATCACAACACCATGGGAAGATATTAATGGTTCACAGATACTTGCTGCTATGGAGAAATCTGGTTCGCTTGCTGAAGAATTATTAGCAGAAGAAGAGGTTTGCCCTGAATGTGGACATCATCATCACGACCATGAACATCATCATGATGGAGAGTGTGGCTGTGGACATGACCATGAAGACCATGAACACCATCATCATGATGGAGAGTGTGGTTGTGGACATGACCATGAAGACCATGAACACCATCATCACGATGGAGAGTGTGGCTGTGGACATGACCATGAAGACCATGAACACCATCATCACGATGGAGAATGTGGTTGTGGACATGACCATGACGGACATCATCACCATCATGCAGATGATGTATTTACAAGCTGGGGAACAGAGACACCTAGAAAATATACTGAAGAAGAGGTTAAGACAGCACTTGATAAACTTGCTAATACAGACGAGTATGGTGTTATCTTAAGAGCAAAAGGTATGCTTCCAAATGTTAATGGAGAATGGATATACTTTGACCTTGTTCCAGGTGAATATGAACTTAGAAAGGGAAGTCCTGATTATACAGGACGTATCTGTGTAATAGGAACTAATCCTGACGAAAATAAGTTAAAAGAATTATTTTATTTAGCAGATTAATAAAATAAAAAGGTAATGATATGTCTATATTAAAGCTTATGCATTGCCTTTTAAATGAAGCCAATATTAAAGTGCCTTGCAGAACGGAGATTAGAATATGAACAATCAGGATAGAGAAGTACCAGTATATTTATTTACCGGAATACTTGAAAGCGGTAAGACAAGTTTTATAAGAGACACACTTAATGACCCGGGATTTTCAAGGGGTGAGAAAACTGTTCTTATAGTATGCGAGGAGGGTATCGAGGAATATGATGCCGTTGCCTTGTCTAAGAACAATATTTTCATAGAGACAGTAGAAGAGAAAGATGGTTTATCACAGGAATTCTTCAAGAAATGTGAGGACTTCTATAAACCTGAGCGTGTTATGATAGAGTATAACGGAATGTGGGAATTAGATGCAGTTGACGAAGATAATATGCCTGAAGAATGGGTACTTGCACAGGTTATATCAACGGTTGATGCTACCACATTTAATATGTACTGGACAAATATGCGTTCAATAATTATTGAGCAGTTATCATTGTCTGATATGGTTATCTTAAACCGTTGTACAAATGAAACAAAACGTAATGAATTCAGAAAATGTGTGAAGATTTTTAATAAGAAAGCACAGATTGGATATGAAGCAGCAGAAGGTTTTGAAGATGCCTTAAAGGAAGAAGAGTTACCATTTGATATTAATGCAGACATTATTGAGATAGATGATGATGACTATGGAATGTGGTTTGTAGATGCAATGGATAATCCTAAGAAATATGATGGGAAAGTTGTGAAATTTAACGCAATGGTTTATAAGCCACCAAAATATCCTAATACATGCTTTGTTCCGGGAAGATTTGCTATGACTTGTTGTGCGGATGACATATCATTTATGGGAATGTTGTGCAAGAGCAACACAGAAATTTTGTTTAATGATAAGGACTGGGTTACAGTTACAGCAAAAATAAGACGTGAATTTTTAAAAGAATATAGAGGAAAAGGACCAGTACTTCATCTTATCAGTGCCGAAAAGTCGACAAAACCTGAAGATGATTTAGTATATTTCTAAAATATAATTACAGGTATTTTACAGGTTTTGGAAAAAGGTCTTGAAAATGTGACAGGAATAGTAACAAGACTAATTGTGCTATTCCTGTTTATGTTATAGGCACTAAAACGGATTGGAGAAGAAAATGTTAGAAATAAAGGATATTTTGAGTAGTTGTGGATACAGACAATATGAAGAGGGACGAGATCTGTATGGAAGCAAGAAGATTAACGATTTAGAAATAAGTAAAGATACTATGACAGGTGCTAATATTGTTAAGGGAATTGTCGAAGAAAATGCAAGAAAATATAATTCCATAATATGGGTAGATGAAAGACGTGATGAAAAACCTATATATGGTTATCAATGTAGTTGTGAGGGATTTAATGAAAAGATGTGTAAGCATTGTGTAGCGGTGGCATTTTCATATCTGAAATATAGAAAAACAGAGATAATGAAGAAACAGGTAGTTCCAGTCAGCAAGGATAGGGAGACATCAAAGGACTTGCAGGAAGTAATCCGTAAATATGCCATAACGAAAGAAAGTATTACAGATAAGGGCAGAGTTAATTTAGATTTAAGTCTTACCACAAGTGGTGATGAAAATGGTATTACTAATTATTATGTAAATGCTAAAATCGGAACCGGTAAGATGATTATTGTTCAGGATATCGTTGGACTTGCACAGAATATGGCAGCGAAGAAGAAAATTCAATATTCAAAGAAACTGTCAGTAATTCATGATAGAATGGTATTTACTGAGGAATCATTACCAAGGATTGACTTCATTATGGAATTAGTAAAGGCTACATTTTCTAACTTTGAAAATGAGATTACGATTTCGAATAAATACAGGTCATTAGCTGTCAATCCATTTTTCTTAGAGCGAATATTCAATGTATATATGGGAAATGAAATAACGATAGATAATGTAAAATACAGAATTCTTGAGGATAATCCTAATCTGTGTCTTATGATTAAGAATGAAAATGATTGTGGCATAAGTGTTGCTATGAAACCAGTAAAGATAATTAATGGTGACAGACACGATTTTCTTATGGTGGAAAATGAAATCTACAAGTGTTCAGAAGAATTTTCAAAAGATGTAATTCCGTTTATCAGGGCAATGAACAGTATGGAAGAGAAGAAATCAAAATATTTGTATTATGACAGGAATTTTGACTTTATTAATAAAGAAGACTACAGGGCATTTTGTGGCAATGTGCTTTTACGACTTAAGAAGCATATAGGTATTGTATGTGAAGACATAGATATAGAAGAGTATATGCCTACGAAAGCAAAAATAAATGTCTATATTGATAATGATGAGGGTAAGGTAAGTCTTAAATTACAGGCCATCTATGGTAAAGATGTGTATGATGTATTTGAAGTACATAACGAGAGCAGAGAATACAGGGATATTACAAGAGAAAGTAATGCATTAGAAGTCGTACAACAATATTTTGATGTGGTTGAGGACGAAGAAGGTAGTAGAAAATGGCAGATTAACGATGAAGATAAATTATTCGATTTTCTTGATGATGGTGTTGCCAAATTAAACGACATTGCAGATGTATTTATGGCAGATGTCCTTAATTCATTCAGGGTAATACAGATTCCAAAACCATCTGTAGGAATAAGCCTTGTGGGCAATTTAATTGATATTAATATCGAATCTGATGAATTAAATATGGAAGAGATGTATGAGGTTCTTCAGGCATATAGACTACGAAAGAAATATTACCGTATGAAGAACGGAGATTTTCTGCGTATTGATGATGGAAATGTGGCATTTTTATCAGAGATAACCACAGGTCTGATGGTTCAGAAACAGGATATTCTTAACGGAGACTTTAAGGTTAAGAATTATTATGCAGGATATATTAATTCGACATTTAAAGAATTTTCTACAGATGACACAATAAGGCGTGACAGTGATTTCAAGAAAATTATCAGAGACCTAAAGGATGTTGGGGAGACAGATTATAGTGTTCCTGCTGAATTAAATGCCAAATTAAGAAAATATCAGAAAACCGGATACAGATTTCTGTCAGTATTATCAGATTTTAATTTTGGTGGAATATTGGCTGATGATATGGGGCTTGGTAAAACACTTCAGGTTATAACATTGCTAGAAGCACGTAAGAAACAAGCATTAATTGTGTGCCCCTCTTCGCTTGTATATAACTGGGAAAGTGAAATTAACAGATTTGCACCTGATTTATCAGTGCTTACGATAATCGGTGATAGGGAAAGAAGAAAAAATCTGTTAGATGATAGTGAGGAATATCATATACTATTAACGTCATATGATTTACTTAAGAGAGATATTGGAGAATTTGAAAATAAGGAATTCGACTATATTATTATAGATGAAGCACAATATATTAAAAACCCGGCAACGCAGGTATCAATTGCAGTTAAACGCCTGAAAGGACAACATAAATTTGCACTTACCGGTACACCTATTGAGAATAGGCTTAGTGATTTGTATAGTATTTTTGATTTCATAATGCCGGGATATTTATCGGATTATAAGACATTCAGGGATAAATACGAAGAGCCTATAGTACTTAATAATGATGAAGAGGTACTTAACAGATTTAAAAAGGTTGTGTCTCCATTTATATTAAGAAGAGAGAAGAGTGATGTGCTTAAAGATTTACCTGCCAAGATTGAAAATGTTGTCTATGTAAATATGACTGAAGAGCAGCAGAAATTATACGATGCAAGAGTAAATGCATTAAAGACCGAACTGGCTAATAAGAATGACAAGGAATTCAGAGAAGATAAGTTAAAAATACTTGCTGAACTTACAAGACTCAGACAGATTTGCTGTAATCCTGATATCTGTTATGAGAATTACCATGGTGGCTCCGGGAAAATGGATACATGCATTGAACTTATCAAAAATGCCATAGAGGGTGGACATAGAATACTTGTATTCTCGCAATTTGTACAAATGTTGTTAAGAATCTATGATGAATTAGAAAAATGTGGTATAAATGTTCTGATGCTTAGTGGAAAGAATACCAAGGAAGAAAGAAGAAAAATGGTAGAGGAATTTCAGGAGGAAAAAGTACCTGTATTTCTTATTTCACTTAAGGCAGGTGGAACAGGACTTAACTTAACAGCAGCAGATATTGTCATTCATTTTGACCCTTGGTGGAATGGGGCAGTCCAGAATCAGGCAACCGACAGGGCTCACAGAATTGGACAGATAAGGACACTAACAGTCATGAAGCTTGTGGCTAAGGGAACAATCGAACAGAAGATTATGGACCTACAGGAAAGAAAGCTTAAATTAGCGGATAATGTGGTATCAGGTGAGAATATGTCGAATATAAATGTTAATCTTGATGACCTGAAAGAAATTTTATAAATCAGAAATGGAGTTTAATGCGAAAAATAATGCTGATGCGATTATTTTTCGCACAGCTATTTGCTTCTGAGCGAAAGCAAATAGCTCTTATGGCAGATGAGAAATCGCCTGTGCGAATTTCTCATCGCCTCTTCGCAAAAAGTCGCTCAGAAATGGAGTTTGTTATGCGAAATAAAAGAATTATATCATTTGAAAGTGACTATACAGAGGGAGCTTGTGAACCAATATTAAGAAAGATGTTAGAAACTAATATGGAACAATTATCGGGTTATGGAACTGATACATATTGTGAACAGGCAAAGAAGAAGATAAAGGCAGCTTGTGAATGTCCTGATGCAGAGGTATTTCTTTTAGTTGGCGGGACGCAGACTAATGCTATTGTGATATCTTCGATGCTTAGTCAGTATGAGGGTGTAGTGACAGCTAAATCGGGACATATTAATGTACACGAAGCGGGAGCTATAGAATATACAGGACATAAGGTAATGGAAATAGATGAAACAGAAGGCAAAATTAATGCTAATGATTTAGATTCTTATATGCGTAATTTTTATAATGATGAGAACCATGAGCATATGGTATTTCCGGGAATGGTATATATATCATATCCCACAGAATATGGTACACTTTATTCAAAAGAGGAGTTAAAGAACATTTCAGAAGTCTGTAAAAAATATAATATGCCTTTGTATATTGATGGTGCAAGATTAGGATATGGACTTATGAGTAAACAGTCAGACATTACATTGCCTGAACTTGCCGCACTATGCGATGTATTCTATATCGGTGGTACGAAAGTCGGGGCATTAATGGGTGAAGCAGTAGTATTTACTAAGAATAATACACCGCTTCATTTTACAACTTATATAAAACAGCATAGTGGACTGTTGGCAAAAGGAAGAATACTTGGAATACAGTTCGATACATTATTTACAGATAATCTTTATTTCGAAATAAGCCGTCACGCAATAGAAATGGCAGAGAAAATAAAAAAAGCATTCGCAGAGAAAAACTATGAATTATATATCGATTCACCTACGAACCAGCAGTTTATCATACTTGATAAAGATAAATACGATTATCTGAGGAATAAAGTGAAATTCAGCTTCTGGGAGAAATTATCTGATGACAGGATAGTTGTAAGGTTTGCCACAAGCTGGGCAACTAAAGAAGAGGACGTTGAAGAACTGATAAGTATATTATAATTTTCAAATTCTATCTTTTGTATTGACTTCCCTAAAACGATAGTATATACTTGCGAAGTAAAACTTAATATGATTAGAATGTGGTTCTACAGGCATTAGACCTACAGGTAATTGGGAATCCGGTGTGAATCCGGAACAACTGTCATTACTGTATTTGGGATAACCATAAGTCAGATTACTCCCACATTTTATTCGGTAAAGTATTCTTGGACAAGAAGAAGTACAACCGGTGCGTAGAAGTTTTTTTTGTTATGCTTATTTTTCAAAATACTTTTAATACTTTTATTACTTTTATTATAGAAGTGAATAACATTTTATGCAGACCGATGTGCTTTCTTTACAGTAGTATGTATTGAAGGCATTTTTTACTTACCAGGAAATTTCGGTGAAATTGTCCCGGTAAGTAAAAACGCTCTGCGAGGATTGCACTGCGTCGGAACAGAAAATGTTGCTATAGCAACCCGCCGCAGGCGGAGAATGTCGCAAGCGACATTCTTTATTATTGTGGTTTTCTAATTTATAAGAAAATTTAAAATGATGTATTCACTATGAAAGGAAAAAAATATGGATAAGAAAAGAGAACAGGCAATTGAAATGCTTGTCCGTAAATATGAAGAATCAGGTAAAGAAAGAACTCCTAAGAAAACTGATTTTAGTGATGATGACATATGCTTCATTAAACAAAAGTTAGGACCGTGGCCAAGAGCTTTGGAAGAAGCAGGTATTAAAGAAAAGTTAAAGCCTGACTCAAAGGAGATAAATAGATTAAAGAGGAAGAAATTAAAGAAGAAAAGGAGAGAAGAGAAAAATGAAGAAGATTAACAAGTTTTTTGCGTGGTTGTTAGTATTTGCATTGTTATTATCCAATATGCCATCTAATATAATAGCTAAAGCAGAAGCTGCCATTAATCAGGTGCATGTAATTGTTAAGAACGACACTTATTCTGTAGCAAATGGTGCAAAATGGGAAGGTAAACTCATAGATGCAATGGTAGATATAGATAATAACGATACAGCTATTACCGTTGTAAGCAAAGCACTTAAACAAAAGGGATACACACAGACAGGTGCAGAATCTAATTATATTTCAGAAATAAACGGATTAAATGCATATGATGGTGGCTCGCAGAGTGGCTGGATGGGAACTTTAAATGACTGGTTCACTAAACAGGGATTAGGTGATTATAAAGTTTCAAATAATACATTAAAAGCAGGCGATACAGTTACATTTGAATATACATGTAACTGGGGCGGTGACTTAGGAAGTTATTGGAGTAATAACGATACATCACTTGCTAAACTTGAATTTGATACAGGAAAGCTTAATAAGACATTCACAGGTTCAGATAAGACATATACACTTTACATTGATGGTGATAGTGCAAATGTTAATGTTAATGCTGTAGCATATAACAGAAATTTCCAGGTAAGAACATATAAAAATACTTATACACCAGATGTAGCAGGAAGTGAATTAGGCAGAAACAGTAGTATAAAAGTATCTGATGGCGATAAGCTTTATATTGGTGTAGGTAATAAGAATTGGCCAAGTATGAACAGTGGACAGACAGAAACAATATACGAAATTGTTATTAAGAAGGAAGAAAAAGAAACTGTAAAACCTGTAATTGAACAGTTAAATTTCTCAGCATATGCACTTTCTAACTGGAATACAAATGAGACATTTAAATCAGATGTATATGATTATGATTTAGATATCAAGACATATACTACATCATCACTTTCATTGACAAGTACAACGACATTTGATGATACAAAATTCAGGGCTGAAGCATTATATACAGATGCTGATGGAAATGATAAAAGTGTTGTGATAAATAGTGGAAAATTCACATCATTATATAATTTTGGATTTGGTAAGACAGAATTAGTAATCAGGGTAACAGATTTAACAGATGATACTAACTTTACTGAATATAAATTCAATGTCACAAGACCATATGATACAACAGCAGCAATTAAATCTTCAACAGGGATTGAAGTAGTTCCTGAGGGAAGAAGTTTACTTTCTATAAATTATCAGGGTAAACCTGAGGGAACAATGTTTAAAGTCGATGCAGACGGTAACATCACAACTTCAGGTGTTGATAGTGATTATACAAGCTATGTTGCTTATTTATTAGAGAATCCTGAGGCATTTGCCCTTAAATTAACAGGTAAGACTAATTATGTTCATATCAGAATAAGTGAAGACGGAAAAGATTATACAGAAGTAGACAATGGTGGAAAATCACCTGTTTACAAATTTGGTGATACAACAGAGAAGACATTAACTATTCAGACAATTTCAGATGATGAATATATACAGAATGGTTTTACAAATATTGAAGAATCAGGTAAGACATATACAGTAAAAATTGTTAAAGCAGATTCAGATACTGAGGGATCTAAGATAATTTCAGCTACAACTGAAAGTGGAGACTGGTATCCAGCATTTGATAAGAACCACAACAGTTATAGCATTGTTGTAGGCAACGAGGCAGAGATGCCTGAACTTAAATTCAATGTTAATGAGAATGCAATAGTTAAATCAGGTAATAACGTGCTTGAAAAAGCTGAAGACGGATTATATCATATCGAGCTTAAGACAAGTGCTCAGACAATTAATGTAGAAGCAGAGAATGGAATTTCTAACAACTATTCATTTAAAGCTATTAAGAAGAGTAAATATGATGTGCCTGATAAGGTAGTTGATTACTTATGTATCAACAGCCAGTATACTAATGCAGGTTCATTTGGTTCAGCACCGGAGAATACACTTGGTGGTACACTTCGTTCATTAGGTAACTTTGGTGGATATATAACATATTATTATGACAAGCCAATTGAGAATAATCCTAATAATAAATATGGTATTGACTTCTATGTATATGGTAACTCATTTGTATCAGGCGGAAGTGCCGGAGAACCAGGTCAGGTATGGGTATCAGAAGATGGTGAGAAATGGTATGCACTTGCAGGTTCAGAACATTATGAAGATTCAACAATTACAGATTATGAGATAACTTATACAAAGACAAAGAATGGCAGGACTTCATGGACAGATAACCAGGGTGGTTCAAATGACGGAAGTCGTTATACAGGTGCCTGGGTATCAGCTTCAACATATTATATGAATAACTTTGCTAAAAATGATACAATTACATTAAAGGGAATCTTATTACCTTGTGTAGATGGTACAATTTATGGTGACAGTTCTACAGCTTCATTTTCAAGAGCAACTAAATTCGGTTATGTAGATTATTTCAGAAATGGCACAATTGGTACAGATGTTAATCCTTATACAGAAAATGCTGAATCTAACGGTTTCGACCTTGAGTGGGCTGTTGACGAGGATGGTAATTCCGTAGAACTTCCTAATGGTATTCATTATGTAAAGGTTGTTACAGCATCTAATATCTGGGCAGGTATATTTGGAGAAAAATCAACAGAAGTAAGTTATGTTGTAAGAACAACTGCAGCAGAGGAAAATGTTGGTAGAACAGATAAACCGGAATCAATCATTATAACAGACGAAAATGGTGTTTCAAAAGAAGTTGAATTAAAAGATGGTGTTAATGAATACGATGTTACTGTAAATGATATATCATCAGTTAATATTTCTGTAAAAGGTATATCAGAAAGTGACAATGTATATGTTAATAACCAGAGAATTACAGATGGTGCTGCTAATATTTCCGTAAATGAAGATAACAGAAAAGTAAGAGTAATTGTACAGAATGGTGACAAAGAACCTGTAATCTATATCTTAAATATTAAATCAGATACAGCAATTAAGATAGCGAATATCTTTAATGAAGTAACAGATAAATTTAATAATGGCGAAGTACCAATCGTAGATTCAATCGGTGGTGAATGGAGAGTTATTGGTTTATCAAGAGCATCACAGATTAGTGATACATTCAAAGAGGGATATTTCAAAAATGCATATGAATATGTTAAAGCAATAGGAAGTTCTAAACTTCATAAAGCTAAATCAACAGATAATTCAAGAATGATTCTTGCATTAACATCATTAGGATATGATGTTACAGATATTGCAGGATATAACTTATTAGAGCCTCTTGGTGATTTCGATTATGTTGTTAAACAGGGCGTAAACGGTGCTATCTGGGCATTAATCGCATTAGACAGTAACGATTACAAAGTTCCATCATTATCAGATGATGAGATGGCAGCATTAAAAGATAAATTAATTAACTTTATTCTTGATAACCAGATGTCAAGTGGTGGCTTTACACTTAATGGTGATGAAGATGATGTGGATATTACAGCAATGGCAGTTCAGGCATTAGCTAAATATTATAATGAAAATGAAACTGTGAAAGCAGCAGTAGACGGAGCAATAGAATATTTTGAAACAGTACAGAATGATGATGGAAGTTTCGGTAGTTATTCAGCATCTAACTGTGAAAGTACAGCACAGGTAGTAATCGCATTATCAGTTATGGGAATTAATCCTAGAACAGATACAAGATTTATTAAAAATGGCGTTTCAGTTATGTCAGCACTTAACAGCTTCTATCTCTCAGATGGTAACTTCTGTCACGTTAAAGATGAAGGCATTAATGAAATGGCAACGGAGCAGGCTTATTTAGCATTAGTTGCATATAAGAGATTAGTTGAGAACAATACTTCAATCTATGATATGAGTGATGTGACTAAGATTAGTAATCCTGTTATCAAAGATGATGATAAGAAAGATGATAACAAATCTGACGACAACAAGTCTGATGATAATAAGAAAGACGATGATAAGTCAGATAACAAATCTGATAATAACGGAAACAGTTCAACAGAGAATAATGATAAAACATCAGGAAATGATAAAGATTCATTGCCAAAAACAGGCGATTATACTAATATATTATTATATGCATTGTTAATGACAGTTTCAGGAACAGGCGTATATGTAATATATAGAATTAAGCGTAAGAAAGATGTGACAGCATAATATCGTAAAGCAATAATCTATTTTAAAAATAAGTAATTCATAAAGGCGCTATATTCTTTGATATAGCGTCTTTATATTTTAAACATATGATAAGAAATTTATAATTCAATTAATGTTAAGTATTAATCTCTGGGTTATGATATGAAAATGGTAATTAAAAATATTATGGAAAAGGCTAAAAACTATGAATATTTCAAAGATAAAAGAATGGTTAAAATTAAATAGAAATAAAGTAATAGGTGTGGCTTTTATACTTATTGTACTTACTGTAGCTTTCTTATCAGGAGAAAAGCCGGCATCAGTTAATCCTAAAGATGATAAATCAACTGAAAATGAATTACAAAGTAATGCGACAAGTGATAAAGTAGAAAATAGATATACTGTAAAGAATAGTAATAGTAGTGACAATATTAATCAGACAGATAATAATACCACTACAGATGTATCAGATAGTAATAGTGAAACTCAGGATACTTCAGCATATAATGATAATAGTAAATCAGACAATCAGAATGGAGAACAAAATCCAGGCTTAAATGGTAATACTTCACAAGATACAGATAATTCAGCAGAAGCTAAGTCAGACAGTAATAAAACGGATATAAATAGTCAGGGTACAAATATATCAGATGGTAGTAATGAGCAGAATACTAACGGAAATTCTAATACATCAACATCTAATAATTCAAGCAATAATCAGAATGGTAATACGAATAGTGATACGGGCAGCAACTCTGGTAAGAATGAAAACACCTGCACCATATCGATATCCTGTGCCACTATACTTAATAATATGAGTATATTAGATAAGGATAAAAAAGATATTGTTCCTAAAGATGGATGGATATTAAAGGAGAGAACAGTTACATTTAAAGAGGGAGAAAGTGTATTTGATATTTTAAAGAGGGTATGTAAGGATAATAAGATTCATATGGAGGCAAGTTTTACTCCATTATATAACAGTTCATACATTGAAGGAATTTATAATTTGTATGAGTTTGATTGTGGCGCATCATCGGGCTGGATGTATAGCGTAAATGGCGAATTTCCTAATTATGGATGTTCTAAATATATAGTAAAAAAGGGCGATGTAATAAGGTGGCAGTATACATGTGATTTGGGAAAAGACATAGGAGGGGGAATGAATTAATGGAAAATATAGACAGCTTTGCAGGATATCATCCTATCGTTAATCTGGCATATTTCGTAATTGTGATTGCAATAGCTATGTTTTCAATGCATCCGGTAATTATATGTATTTCACTTATAATGTCGCTTGTATATCTGACGTATCTGACAGGAATCAGGCAGGTTATTGGCAGATTAAAACTTTTAGTTACTATGACAATTATGATAATAGTTATTAATCCATTATTTAACCATGAGGGAATGACGATTTTAGGCTATTTTAAGACAGGTAATCCGCTTACACTTGAATCAATAATATATGGAATATTTATGGCATTACTTATGATGAGTGTAATATTATGGTTTGCTATCTATAATGTTATTATGACATCTGATAAATTCATATACATTTTCGGAAGAATAATTCCACATTTAAGTCTGATAATCTCAATGTCTCTTAGATATGTTCCAAGATTCAAGGAGCAATTTATAAGAGTCAGGGAAGCAAGAAGATGTATGGGAAGAGATATTAATCAGGGAAATATATTTATAAGAATTAGAAATATGGCCGCGATTTTATCAATTATGATTACGTGGTCGCTGGAGAATTCAATTGAGACAGCAGATTCTATGAAGTCAAGAGGATATGGACTTCCTGGAAGGACAGCATTTTCAATTTATAAATTTCATAAAAGAGACAGTATTGCATTAACAGCTATGAGTGTATGCACGATGGCATTTATATGGCTGGTGGCAAATGATAAAATGTATTACAGATACTATCCTGTATTTGAAAGAAATCTTGCAAATATATGGTCGGTGATGGCTTATACGTTATTTGTCGTAATATGTAGTATTCCAATGCTGATAGACATATGTGATAGCTATAGATTTAAAAGAACAGAATTAAATGTGCATTAGATTGTGGAGATAAAGAGACGAAATGAAAATATTTTCAATAAATCAATTAGAATTTGAATATCCTGAAAGCAAAATAAAAGTCCTTAATAATATTAATCTTAATATAGAAGAGGGCGAATTCGTAACGTTATGTGGAGCCTCAGGCTGTGGAAAGAGTACATTATTAAGACATTTGAAATCAGTGCTTGAACCGGCAGGACAGAGAAATGGCGAAATCTTATTTATGGGAAAAGCCCTTACAGAGTGTGATGAGAGAAGTCAGGCTGAAAATATAGGCTTTGTATCGCAGAACCCGGATAATCAGATAGTAACTGATAAGGTATGGCATGAGTTAGCTTTTGGGCTTGAAAGTCTTGGATATGATAATGAAGTGATAAGGCAGCGTGTGGCTGAAATGGCTGCATTTTTCGGAATTGAGGACTGGTTTTATAGAAGTGTTTCTGAACTGTCAGGTGGGCAGAAGCAGTTATTATGCCTTGCTTCGATTATGACAATGCTTCCAAAAGTAATAATACTAGACGAGCCTACAAGCCAGTTAGATCCGATTGCAGCATCAGAATTTATAAATATGCTGTTCAAGATAAATCATGAATTAGGAATAACAATTATCATTACAGAACACAGATTAGAAGAGATTATACCACAGAGCGACAGGGTTATAGTTATGGAAAGCGGCAAAATTATAATCGATGATGTGCCTGAGGTTATGTGTCAGAAATTAAGGGATATGAAGCATAGTATGTTATTATCTATGCCTGTTCCTATTCGTGTATATAGCAGTGTTTTATATGGAAAATGTCCGTTAAATGTTAATCAGGGAAGAAAATGGTTAGAGGCTTACAGTAGTAAAAATAATATAAAAAAATTCATTGAAGAGAAAAATTATAAATTTGATGAAAAAGTTATCGAACTTAAGGACATATGTTTCAAATATGAGAAGAATGGCGAAGATGTGTTAAAAGATGTAAGTCTGAATGTGCATAAAGGTGAAATATATAGCATTCTTGGTGGAAATGGTACAGGCAAAAGTACGCTTCTATCTGTTATATGTGGCATCAGAAAACCATACAGGGGAAAGATTAAGTTAAATGATGCGAAAAAGATTATAATGCTGCCACAGAACCCACAGACGTTATTTGTTAAGAAAACGGTAGCCGAAAATCTGTCAGATATTAGTAAGGATAAAGAGCAAATCAATGAAGTTATTAAGATGTGCAGACTTAGTGATTTTACAGACAGACATCCATATGATTTATCAGGTGGTGAGCAGCAAAGGGTAGCACTTGCGATGGTGCTTCTTACTATGCCTGATATTCTTCTGCTAGATGAACCGACTAAAGGTTTAGATAATGAATATAAAACAGAGTTTGCTAAAATAATTCATAAGTTGTCAGATAGTGGAAAAACCATAATAATGGTAAGCCATGATGTGGAGTTCTGTGCTGAATTTACCCATAGATGTGCATTGTTCTTTGATGGAAATATCGTTGCAGAGAATATTCCATACAGGTTCTTTAAAGGAAATAGTTTCTATACAACGGCAGCAAACAGAATGTCTAGAGGAATTATTGAGGGAGCAATTACTGCGAGTGATATAATAGAGGCATGTAAAAATGAGAATAATACAGATGATAGTGGAAATGATTTAGGTAATATCAGAGAAACCAATAAAGATAAAGTCGAAGATAGTGATAAGAATTGTTGTGAAAAATGCAATGAAGATAATTCAGATAATGAAATAGAAAAGGAAAAAAATAATTTAGAAATTGAAATAAAAAAGAAAGAAAATGATTCGGATAATGAAGCAGGAAAAGCTAAGGATAATATAAGCAAAGTTAATGCTGTCAGGAAACAGAATATATTTATGGCAATTATGTTTCTGATAGCTATTCCTATAACAATTTTTAGTGGAATTTATTATTTCGATGACAGAAAATATCTGTTTATTTCATTATTAGTTCTGCTAGAAGCTATAGCCCCGTTCTTCATTATATTTGAAGGAAGAAAGAGGGAAGCGAGAGAGATAGTAATGATTTCCGTATTATGTGCGATAGGAGTGGCAGGCAGGCTTGCGTTCTATATGCTGCCGGAATTTAAGCCGATAACGGCAATTGTAATAATTACAGGAGTAAGTCTTGGGGCAGAAAGTGGCTTTTTAGTCGGAGCGGTAACAATGTTAGTGTCAAATATTATATTTGGACAAGGCCCCTGGACACCATGGCAGATGTTTGCCCTTGGAATTATCGGCTTTTTGTCTGGAATAATTTTCAGAAAGAGAAAGAACAGACCAAATGTTATTGTGTTAGCAGTATATGGTTTTCTTGCAGCAGTTGTAATATATGGTGGAATTATGAATCCTGCGGCAGCTGTTATGTCACATGCAAGAATTAATAAGGCTACTTTAATAAGCTATTATGTGACAGGATTTCCGATGGATTTAGTAAATGGCGTTGCAACATTAATATTTACTATCCTGTTAACGAATCCAATGATGGATAAGATTGAGCGCGTTAAGAAAAAATATGACCTTATATAGACAGTTATTATATGAATGTGCTAATATAAAGGATACAATATTAAGATAAATGATATGAATACCGAGGACTGGCATATGCAAAAAGGAAGCAGAATAGGAATAGTCGGTTGTTCTAACGGACAGACCAAAGAATATGAAGAGAAAATTGAATATTTAATAGGTACAATTACTAATGAAATTGGATTAGAGCCAGTTATAAGTGATTATATTTATGAGACCGATTCATATTTCAGTGGAGATGCCAAAGATAAGGCAGATGCATTGATGAATTTCTATAAAGATAAGGAAATTAAGGCTATATTTGATATATCAGGTGGTGATATTGCAAATGAAGTCTTAGAATATTTAGATTACGATATTATAAGGGACAATCCTAAGATTTTCTATGGTTATAGCGACCTTACCACAGTAATAAATGCAATTTATGCTAAGACAGGGAACGTATCAGGATTATACCAGATAAGAAATCTAATTTATAAAGATAGTGAACAACAGATTAATAATTTTAAAAATACAATTATAGACGAAGGAAATGCTTTAACTGACATAGAGTATTATTTTATCCAGGAGGGATATATGGAGGGAACTGTAATAGGTGGAAATATAAGATGTTTCCTAAAGTTAGCAGGAACAGAATATATGCCCGGTTTTAGCGGTAAGATATTATTACTCGAAGGACTTAATTCAACCTCACAGCAGGTTGCAACATATTTGTGCCAGCTAAGACAGATGGGCGCATTTAATAAGATAAATGGTATTTTACTAGGAACATTTACAAGATTAGATGCAGATATATTTGTACCATCGGTAGAAGAACTTGTACAGAAATACGCAGGAAGAGATATTCCGGTTGCAAGAACTATGGATATAGGGCATGGAACAGATGCGAAGTGTATATTGATTGGAAAGCATATGGAATTCAGATAAGAATAAATTACAAAGACTTGTATCAAGGTATTCATCTATGACACAGACTCTCATATGCCTTAGCTTAGTAGGAGTAAATGCTGTCATTAGCATAGTTTGTTATTAGGCATATAATTTATTAGGAAAGAATATATTATTACTAATAAATATATGATTTCAAAACTATGTGACAACATCTGGTTCAGAACTTCTTGTTTACAGGTCATATATTATGCGAATTGCGACTTTAGGCGAATATTTTATATAATTTGTACGATGAAAGCGAACAAATTATATAAAATGTCCGACTAATGGAGTGAGAGCAAAATATATGACCTGTAAACGTCAATAATTGAATATATGATACGCATATTTTGAAATCAGATGGAGAAGTGTTAGTGAAGAAGAAAATTCTACTGATAATCACAATATTTGCCCTTGCATTTTTGTTTGGTAATGGAATAGCGGGAATTATTGATGAATGTGTAAATGTCAGCTTTAATGGAAATAAGTTAAATACCATGAACTGGGGACTTAGCTTTCAGAATGAAGGAAGTACACCGGTCGGAAATTCATCGGCTGAAGAATTGAGGCAATATAATGCCTTTTATGTTGGAAATGAAGATGATAAAAAAATATATCTCACGTTTGATGTGGGATATGAGAATGGAAATACTGAAAAAATATTAGATGCATTAAAGAAACATAATGCTCCTGCTACATTCTTCGTAGTTGGAAATTTTCTTGAAACTAATCCTGACTTGGTTAAAAGAATGGCTGATGAAGGACACAATGTTGGAAATCATTCATATCATCATTATGATATGTCTACTCTCTCAAATGAAAAATTCACTAAAGAACTCACAGATGTAGAATATAAATATAAAGAAATAACAGGTAAAGATTTAGTAAAGCTATATCGTCCTCCTCAGGGTAAATATAGCAGGGAAAGTCTTAGTATGGCAAATGATTCAGGATATAAGACAATTTTCTGGAGCCTTGCATATGTAGACTGGTATGATGACAAACAGCCTACGAAAGAAGAGGCATTTAAAAAGCTTTTGGGAAGAATTCATCCGGGTGCAATAGTTTTATTACATAGTACATCTAGGACAAATGGAGACATTCTGGATGAATTACTTACTAAATGGGAAGAAATGGGCTATTCCTTTGGAAATCTTTCGGATTTAGAGTAGGTGACACAGGAGGATAAAGTTGTATAAATAATAGATAAGATAAAGTTAGAAGCTAGAGTGAATTATACGAAGATATGGGCATCTACAAAGAATCGTCCCTTTTTCGTTGTATGAATCGTATCTCCAAAGATAAATTTCCCCATTCCACGAACCGTTATCTTATCTTCAGGTTTTACATTATAGCTGTTATTCTCAGTAATACGTCCATTTACAAATACTCTTTTCTCACGAATGAGATTCTGGCTCTGGCTTCTTGACAGATTATAAACTTCGCCGATTATTGCATCTAATCTAAGTGATGCCACATTGAATTCTTTGACCTTAATTCTGTTAAATGCATTTTCAGGTATGGTGTCAGTAATGTTGCATCTAACAACTGTATGTTTTACTCTTGTTAGATTTTCTACGATAAATTCAGATATTTTATTAAGGCAGAATACAAATGCCTCATTATCCATAATTATTATATCGCCAAGAGTTTCACGCTTGATTCCGAGATTAATTAATGCCCCAAGAAAATCGCGATGGCTTAGTTCATCAGAGAATTTCTTAAGTACGGGTGTTATGTGTATACAATCAATTGGAAATGCGGTTTCTATATTGCCGAATCTTACTATCTGGCGTTCGCAGAAATTATTTCCACCAAAAAGAGAGCGGTCAACATATGACAGCTCTTTTTCTATGTTATAGTAAGTATTTAATTCTAATAAGCCAAGGAAATTTGTAAAGGTACAAATATCTCTTGAATATGCTTTGTCTGCTAAATCAGCAAAACGTTTCTTTAACTGTTCTTCTTCATTCATATTACATACTACTCTCATTCTGAGCGATTTCTTATACTTTATCTACAATACGTTTGCCTCTCCACGTACCACGTTTCCATCTGATATATACTACCACACCACGTACTATTTCATCAAGTGCCATTGCAATCCATATACCAACTAATCCGAAATCAAATACGATTCCAAACAGATAACCAAGTAATACTGAAACGCCCCACATTGAAGCCATTCCTAAATAAGTCGGGAACTTAACATCACCGGCAGCACGCATACTGTTGATAATTACAAGGTTAGCAGTTCTTCCAATTTCTAAGAAAATACATATGAACATAATCTTGTGCCCTAAGTTTACGACACTTGTATTATCTGTAAATATTCCAATAGTAACAGGACTTATAAGGAAGTTTATAAGTGCAATGGTTATTGAAATAATCATAGATTTTTTTAATGTGGACATAACTTTTTCATAAGCAAAATCATATTCATTTGCTCCGATTGAATGACCTACTACAATAGCAGTAGCCATAGCAGCAGATATTGAATACAGATATGCAAAGTTACTTAACATTGTAGCATAAATCTTAGTATTAACAGCAACAACGGATAATGAATTGACGAAACTTAAAATTATAAGTTGTGCTATATTATATGAAATATTTTCTCCGGCAGTAGGAAGTCCTATTTTAAGCAGTTTCTTCAATACATCATATGGAAATGGAATTAGGTATTTAATGGAAATCTGTCCATCAATTTTGATGATGAAGAATATTATTGAAATAATAACTGCAACAAATCGGCTGCAAGTGGTTGAAATAGCAACTCCTTCTACACCTTTGTGTAAGTATTTGAGTGGTCCGTACAAGAACATATAGTTACCAGCAATGTTTACAAGGTTCATCACGATTGCAATAATCATGCCGATTTTTGTCTGACCGTTACTTCTGAATATCTGTGAAAATGTATCAAAGATAGCCTGAAGAAATATAAAACCACCGACTATTTTCATATAACTTGTAGCATCAGGAAGCATTGAAGTCGGAACTTTCATTAAACTTAAGATAAACTGGTTAAAAATTAATATTAATGCACTTATTATTCCACTTAACAAAAGGTTAAATGTAATCGAAACGGTGTAAATCTGATTTAACTTTTCTTTGATTTTTGCACCAAGATATTGGGCAACTATAACACCTGTAGCACTTGCAATAATGGAAAATGCAAGAGTAAGAAAGCCGATAATCTGGTTGGCATTACCGATTCCACCTACTGCTGTATCCGAATAATTACTTATCATCAAAGTGTCAATATATCCGAGACACATTGATAATAGTGACTGTACAAAAATCGGCCAGCCTAATTTAAATAATGATGTATTTTTAATATCTGTATTTGACCTTTCCATAACAATTCTCCATTCCGCAGACATAGACTGCATTTGTTTTTTTCATATCGTTGTTGTCATTATACAGTCAAAAATAGTAATATATCTACAACAATAATGCTAAAAAATAACACAATCTTGCTAAAAATATAAAATTAGCATATAATTACAGGTATTAAGATAAGACTATATAAAAATGAGGTGACATAAATATGAATCACGAAGATTTTATGAAATATGAGGAGAAAAAAGGACATGGTACTTATATGCTGCCATTTGCAGTGTATGGAACATTAATTCCGAATAACGGCACGTTTTTTCCTGCACACTGGCATGATGAAATAGAAGTTATATATGCACGGGAAGGTCATTGTATTTACTATGTGAATTTTAAACCATATGATTTATATGAGGGAGAAGTGCTTATTATTCCGCCGGGAGTTATACATTCATTTGAGCAGAGTGGAACGGAACGTTTTATTGGAAACTCAAGTGTATTCAGTCTTAATATGGTGAATAACAGTACAGTTGACGTATGTTCCTCAAAGTATTTTATGCCGCTGTTTAATAATGAAATTGTCTTGCAGATACATATGAAAAATGGTGAAGAGCATACAGAAAATATCAGGAAAATTGTAGGAAAATTTCAGAAATGCTATTACGATAAGGCAGATTGCTACGAAATACAGTTAAAGATTTATCTTTTGGAATTCTTTAAATATTTATTTGAAAACAAATTATATGAAAATTCAGGTAAAAAATCGTCCCTTATTAAAATGAGTGATAAAACCAAGGTAATAATAACCTATATAGAAGAGCATTTTATAGATAAAATCACATTAGATGATTTAGCAAAGCTGACAAACCAGAGTGTATACAATCTCTCACATTCATTTAAGTATTGCACAGGACAAAGCCCAATGGAATATATTAATCAATATAGGCTTTCTGTGGCTGCGAAGAAGTTAGAATCAACTGATGAACCAGTAATTAATATAGCGACAGATACAGGATTTAATAATGTCTCGTATTTCAACAGAGCATTTAAGAATAAATTCCAGATGACACCGACACAGTATAGAAGATGTGGACATAATATATAGATATATTATAGGATTATGAATTTGGGGATAGAAAATGAGTAGTCAGAAATATGAAAATATGCTTAATTTAGCACTTGATACTCCTGAGGGAGACAGAGAGCAGAGTAAGACTCTGAATGTAGGTTTCGACAGTATAATAAATACATGGGAAGTAATCGTAAGATATAATGGTGATATAGAATTCCTTAAAAGTAATGGAGTAAGTATCATATATTTGTCAGGTAATTATGCAATCCTTACAGTACCCGATAATTTTATAAGGAATCTTAATTCCTATAAGGAGATTATATACGTGGAAATGCCGAAGAGTCTGTATCTTACAGTAGCTAATGGCATACGAACTTCCTGTATCAATAATGTACAGGTCAGAGAATTCTCAAATCGTGGAGGGTTGTTTGGTGAGGGTGTCATATGTGCCTTAATTGACAGTGGCATTGACATATTTAATGATGCTTTCAGAAACAATGATGGAAGCACGCGAATCTTAGAAATCTGGGATCAGAACATAAGTGGTAATCCACCAGAGGGGTATACGCTTGGAACAGTATTTACGAAGGACGATATTAATGATGCACTTAGAAGTGGTAGGTTTAGGTCAAGGGATGTATCGGGGCATGGAACTCATGTGGCAGGAATAATGGCGGGAAATTTCGCATCGAATAAGAATAACAGTATAGGGATAGCAACAAGAAGTCCGATAATTATGGTTAAGTTAAATACTTCGATTAATAATGGCTTTCCAAGGACCACAGAGTTAATGCAGGCAATTAATTATATCTATCAGGCAGCAGTAAGGTATAATATGCCTGTTTCGATTAACATAAGCTTTGGTAATTCCTATGGTTCTCATGATGGAACTTCGCTTATAGAGACATTTATTGATGATATATCTAATTTATGGAAAATGTGTATATGTATTGGAACAGGAAATGAGGGTGCAGCGGCAGGTCACACTAAGGAGATATTTAAAATAAATGATGAAAAAAGTATGAGATTCACCATAGGTGAATATGAAAGTAATATAAATATCCAGATTTGGAAGAACTATGAAGATGTATTTGAATTCGCTATTACTGCACCGGGAGGAGTTAATTCAATTAAGATTGACAATGTTGTTGGAAGTACAAAGACAAGATTGGGTTCTAATAAAATTCTGATATATTATGGAGAACCATCACCATATAGTCCTTTTCAGGAGATTTTTATAGATATTATCCCTGATATTTCAGTAAATGATTATATAACGTCAGGAATATGGAGTATAGATGTGGCAGCACAGAGAGTAGTGAATGGCAGGATTGATATGTGGCTTCCCGATTCAGCATCATTAAATGAGGATACAAGATTCCTGACTCCATCACCTGAAACAACACTTACGATTCCGTCAACAAGTAATTCAGCAATATCAGTAGGCGGCTATAATTCGTTGCTTATGTCATATGCAGATTTCTCAGGGCGGGGATTTACGAGAGTGGTAGGCAGAATAAAACCTGACATAGTAGCACCTGCTGTAAATATTACTTCAGCGGCAACAGGTGGAGGAGTTACAGAGAAAAGTGGTACTTCCATGGCGTGCCCATTCGTGGCAGGAAGTGCGGCACTTCTTATGGAATGGGGAATTGTACGTGAAAATGATTTATATCTGTATGGTGAAAAAGTGAAAGCTTATCTTATAAAGGGAGCAAGACCATTACCGGGATATACACGGATACCTGATGAAAGAATTGGTTATGGGGCATTGTGTCTGAGGGATAGTATTCCGGTATAGAAGCCGGTATTAAATTAATTTTAAAATGAATTGAATTATTCAGTTCATTTAACATCCATAGCAATTAAAAAAGAGAAGTCAATTTATAACTCACACACAATACGTTATAATCAAATGTATGTTATAGACGGACTTCTCTGTTAATGTTTTGCTACTTTATTAAATCAATAAATGCCTTATGAATACTCAGGTCGTCATTTAATTCAGGGTGAAATGCAAATGCAAGCTGATTCCCATATTTCACACCAACGATTTTACCATCGACTTCGGCTAAAACCTCCACGCCATCTGATACTTCCGATACATAAGGGGCGCGGATAAAAGTCATTGGAATTTCACCGATACCTTTAACAGTATCAGTTGTAAAGAAGCTTCCAAGCTGTCTGCCGTAAGCATTTCTTTTGACAGTTATTGGCATCGTTGCAAGATGAGTTGTATTATCATCATCAAGCTTTTCGGCAAGGAGAATCATTCCAGCACAGGTTGATAGAACTGGTTTGCCTGATAGAATCTGGGCTTTAAGATTATCATACATATTAAGCTCTCTTAGTAATTTACCCTGAACAGTGCTTTCGCCACCGGGAAGAATGATACCGTCAAACTCTTTGTTTAAATCTTCTGATTTACGGAGTTCTATAGAGTCTACACCAAGTTTTTCAAGCATTTTTTCGTGTTCAATAAATGCTCCCTGAACTGCTAATATACCAATTGTCATTTATTTACCTCTTTCAGCCATTAATAATGCGATTTCCTGTTCATTGATACCAACCATTGCTTCGCCTAAGTTTTCAGATAATTTAGCGATAAGTTTAGCATCTGTGTAGTTTGTAACAGCTTTTACGATAGCATTTGCACGTTTTTCGGGATTACCTGATTTGAAGATTCCTGAACCAACGAATACGCCCTCTGCACCAAGCTGCATCATTAATGCTGCATCAGCAGGAGTAGCTACACCACCTGCAGCAAAGTTAACTACAGGAAGTCTGCCATTATCGTGTACATATTCTACTAAATCATAAGGCACCTGTAATTGTTTAGCTGCCTCGAATAATTCGTCCTTACGCATACTCGTTATTTTGGCGATTTCGCTGTTCATTTTACGCATATGTCTTACAGCCTGAACGATATCACCTGTTCCTGGTTCACCTTTAGTTCTAATCATTGAAGCCCCCTCGTTAATTCTTCTTAATGCTTCACCTAAATCTTTTGCACCACATACGAATGGAACTTTGAAATCTCTTTTATTAATATGATATACGTCATCAGCAGGAGATAAAACTTCACTTTCGTCAATGTAATCAATTTCAATAGCCTCTAATATCTGGGCTTCTGCGAAATGTCCGATACGGCATTTTGCCATAACAGGGATTGAAACGGCATTCTGTATACCCTGAATCATCTTAGGATCACTCATTCTTGATACACCGCCGGCTGCTCTTATATCAGCAGGAATTCTTTCAAGTGCCATAACTGCGCATGCACCGGCAGCTTCAGCAATCTTTGCCTGTTCAGGAGTTGTAACGTCCATAATTACGCCGCCTTTTAACATCTGTGCTAAGTCTTTGTTTAATTCATATCTGTTATTCATTTTTTATTCTCCAATCTGTATATTTTATTTACTTTTTGTATTGGTGGAAGTATAATCCATTTGTAACCATATTAAAATTATCAAATTAAATATATTCAGTAAGGTCAGATTAGGAGAAGAACATAAGATGCTTACATATAATTTCACAAATATAGGGTCAGATTCGTTATATGAATATCTGTATAAATGCATTAAAAATGATATTATTAATGGAAATATCGGCGTTGGCGAGAAACTTCCGTCTAAGAGAACATTTGCAAAAAATCTGGGTATAAGCGTTATTACTGTCGAAAATGCATACGAACAACTTATTGCTGAGGGATATATTTATTCAATTCCAAAGAAAGGTTTTTATGTAACCGATTTTAAAAGTGCATTTGAAAATGTGAATAGCAGCTCAGGTAAAACGATTAAGAAAGAGCAGATATCACTAACCGGAGGTAAAAATTCCTATAAGGCAGATTTTACAAGTAATCAGACAGTTACGGAAATATTTCCATTTACCATATGGACAAAGGTAGTAAGGGAAGTGTTAAATGACAGCAGAATCCAGCTTATGATTAATCCACCCTGTGGTGGAATTATGGAGCTTAGAAATGCTATTGCGGAATATCTAAAAGAATTCAGGGGAATGAGCGTTAATCCGCTTCAGATAATCATTGGCGCAGGAACGGAATATTTATATAGCCTGCTTATACAGTTATTAGGAAATGACAAAGTGTATGCTGTCGAGAATCCGGGATATCTGAAGGTCGGGAAAATATATGACAGTATGAAGGTTAAATGTGAATATATAGATATAGATGAAAATGGCGTATCAGTAGAAGAGATGGAGAAGAAATCAGTTGATATAATCCACATTTCACCGTCACATCATTTTCCAACAGGAATAGTAATGCCGATAAGCAGAAGATATGAATTGCTTGGCTGGGCATCAAAGGAAAAGAACAGGTATATTATTGAAGATGATTATGACAGCGAATTAAGGTTAAGCGGTAAGCCGATTCCTACATTGCAAAGTATTGATGTATCAGATAAAGTCATATATATTAATACATTTACTAAGACATTGGCATCAACGGTGAGAATAAGTTATATGATTCTGCCATCAAAGTTAATGGAAAAATTCTATGAAAAACTTGGTTTTTATTCGTGTACGGTTTCGAATTTCGAGCAGTATACACTTGCAAATTTTATGAAAAACGGAAGCTTTGAGAAGCATATTAACCGTCTGAGAACTTATTATCAGAATAAGAGAGAAGTTATCGTCGATGCATTTTGTAACAGCAGACTAGGTAAATACATTGAAATTGAGGGTGACGAAGCAGGTGTACATTTTCTGATGCATATAGACAGTAAATATAGTGAAGAGGAATTCGTAAGGCTTGCAAGGACAAAATGTATTAATATGATGCCATTATCGGGTTATTACATTGAAAATGATGAAAATGGAAATGGTAAAAATGCAGAGAATTACAGAAATACTTATGTAATGAATTACTCATCGGTTGATATCAATGTGATAGATGAAGTGGTTGAAGCATTGTATGAACTGATAAAGCCATAAAGTATTTAATATCCAGGCACTTATAATATGTAATATCAGACAGTTGAAAAATAGAATAAAATTAAGTATACTTAAAAATTGTTAGAAGACAATGAGCATATAAATATAAAATGAATAGTATAAAAAGGAAATAAAGCAATGAGTATAACAGTACAGGAATTAAAAAAGAAAGATAAAGAGACATATCAGATTATAGACATTCGTGATGAGGTGGAGGTAGCACATGGAGAGATACCAGGTGCTATAAATGTTCCGGCAGATGATATCATTAATAATGATAAGATTGATTTTAGTAAGGAGCTTATCATATGCTGTACAAGAGGAATATATAGTGAAGAAGTAGTAGAGAAGCTTGATGAGAATGGCATAAAAGCAAAGAGTCTTGAAGGAGGATATATTGCGTGGTTGTTAGATGTCATGTCAGAAGATAATGAAAGTGATACGGATTTTGCCAAAGATGTTGAACTTAGCATAAGAAAGAAATTCCGAAAGAAAATCTGGTGCAAATTCACAAAGGCAATTAATGAATACGAGCTTGTAAAAGAGGGCGACAGAATTGCAGTATGCATTTCAGGTGGTAAAGATTCTATGCTTATGGCAAAATTGTTTCAGGAATTAAAGCTTCATAATAAATTCCCATTTGAAGTTAAATTCTTAGTTATGGACCCGGGATATAGTCCTGCAAACCGTCAGGTTATTGAAGAAAATGCGAAGAAGCTCAATATACCGATTAAGATATTTGAATCGGATATATTTGATTCAGTATATAATATAGAAAAGTCCCCATGTTATCTTTGTGCGAGAATGAGAAGAGGACATTTATACAGCTATGCCAGGGAAATGGGTTGTAATAAAATAGCACTCGGACATCATTATGATGATGTAATTGAAACAATACTTATGGGTATGTTATATGGTGCACAAATGCAGACTATGATGCCTAAACTTCATAGTACGAATTTTGAGGGAATGGAATTAATCCGTCCGCTATATTTAATTCGTGAAGATGATATAAAGGCGTGGAGAGATTATAATAATCTGCATTTTATACAGTGTGCCTGCAAATTTACAGACACCTGTACAACGTGTAATAATGAAGAAAATCAGTCTAAGAGAATGGAGATAAAGAAGCTTATAAGCGATTTGAAGAAAGTTAATCCATTCGTTGAGAGTAATATTTTCAGAAGTGTTGAAAATGTTAACTTAGACACTTTAGTTGCTTATAAAAAAGATGGCATTAAACATCATTTCTTAGATGAATATGACAAATAATATGACAATAATATAGCAGATAATGTGACAAATAATATGACAATAATATAGCAGATAATGTAACAAATAAAATCGGAAAGGTGGAATAGAAGTGACACTTAAAAAGCATATAATTGATACAATTAAAGAATGGCAGTTGAAAATAGGAAATATAGATACAGATATAAGATTATATTATCCTAAATCGTCCCTGTGTGATTATATGGAAGTGCCTGAATCAGTTTCTGATGATGATTTGTTAGAAATGTTATCTGATTATATGAAGAATAAAGCAGAAGAATTAGGAAATGTTAATATTACCTATAATAAGGACAGATATTGCATTGAAGTCTTAGATAAAGGCTGTAAATATGTTGAGGATAATATTGACACACCGGAATTTTTAACTGACTTTTTAGCAGCACTTAAGACACAGAAGTTTGAAGAAATATTAGAAGTATTCAAAAGATATGCCAGAGAGAATAATACTGAATTAGTATTTGAAAAGGAAACAGATGGATTAGGTACCGTATTGTATCTGAAAGATGAGAATGTAGAACCATATGTATACTGTGTGGAGCAGGATGATTTTGGTATTACTTATCATAGATTTGCTAAGGATGATTATTTACAGTTAGCAACACTATCTGAAGCGGAAGAGAATGCAAAGAGTGGTCGTACTGCACCAATAACAGAAACAAAAGAAATTATATAAAATATTGCTATGAGGAGGAAAAAAAAGAAAATGTTAAGTAAAGAATATAAAATATCAGGAATGTTTATTACAATTTTTGTGATGGCAGCTACATTCATTGTTTTTCATAATGAGGATATTTCAGTAAGATTATTTGCAACAGCTTTATTTACTGTAGTTGCATTAATTACAAGCTTTCTTGGGACTAGAGTGAGCATAAGAATAATAAAGACGGGTGACAGAATCAAGAATAAATTAGTAAAGGTGCTTTATTATATCGGTTTGCCGATTGCATTAATATGCTTAACATGGTTTGTCTGGGTGATAATGGCTGTGGTTAATGTAAAACTTACAAATACAGATGATATAGGAACTTCAATTGGTCAGTCTTATATACTTGCTATAGTGGCAATTGCTGTATGTATTTTTGTTATTGTTTCATATATTCAAACCATAATAGTGTTGGTTTTAAGAAAATTCAAAAAATTTAACTAGGCAGATAGTTTTATTACATAAGATTGATATAGTCTAAAACTATAACAAACTATAGATTTTTCATATTTTTCCGATTTCTGTAAATATGTTAATATGTGAACCATAAATTGATTAGTAATTCTGGATATTATAAAAATGATATAGATAGATATATAAAGTGTTATATAGTCAGCTATATGGAGATATATAGAAATATGTGATTTTTATAATATATATTTTAGAAATTATAATCACGAAAACTATAAAATATTAACAGATTGGAGATAATATATGAGTAAATTAAACACACCATTCAGATACGATTATGTAGGAAGCTTTTTAAGACCAGAGGTTTTAAAGAAAGCAAGAGAAGATTATGAAAATGGTAAAATTACAAGAGAAGATTTAGCAAAAGTAGAAGATGAATGTATAACTAAACTTGTCAGCAAACAGAAAGAATTAGGATATAAAGTAATTACTGATGGCGAATTCAGAAGAGCAACATGGCATTTAGATTTTATGTGGGGCTTTAATGGTGTTGGTCATCAGAAAACAGAGACAGGCTTACCATTCCATGGCGAAGCAGCAATGATTGATGATACTTATCTTACAGGAAAAGTTTCGCTTGGTGAACATCCTTTTATTGAGCATTTTAAATTCATCAAACAGTTTGAAGATGAGAATACAGTTGCAAAACTTACAATACCAGCACCAGCACAGTTCTTAGAACAGATGATTATGCCTTTTGCATGGGATAATTCTAAGAAATATTATAATACAACAGATGAAATTGCTATAGATATTGCTAATGGCTACAAGAAATTCATCAAAGATGCATATGCAGCAGGCTGCAGAAATCTTCAGTTAGATGACTGCTCATGGGGTATGTTAGTTGATGAAAATGCATGCCAGTTCTTTGGAACAGACAGCGAGGGATTAGAGAAAATAAAGAAACAGCTTGTAGATATCAACAACCTTGCAATTGAAGACAAACCAGAAGATATGATAATTAATACACACGTATGCAGAGGAAATTTCCATTCTACATATGCAAGCAGTGGAGCATATGACAGCGTTGCAGAAACATTATTTGCAAAGGAAAATGTAAATGCATATTATTTAGAGTTCGATGATGAACGTTCAGGTGGTTTTGAATCACTTTCAAAAGTTACAGGTGATAAAAAGGTAGTTTTAGGTTTAATTACAACAAAATCTCCTGTATTAGAAGATAAGGAAACAGTTATTAAAAGAATCAATGAAGCTGCAAAATACATACCTCTTGACAGATTATACCTTAGTCCTCAGTGTGGTTTTGCATCATGCGAAATAGGTAATAAATTAACAGAAGAACAGCAGTGGGCAAAACTTAAATTAGTTAAAGAAATAGCTGAAGAAGTATGGAAATAAAATAATTATTTATATATCAAATTTGCTTTAGCGGTTAAATTAAATATTATGCGTAAAATATGACCTCTCCTGCAGGCAATAAGTGAAATTAAATTTACTTAATGCCTGCAAGAGAGGTTTTTGTATTTTAATTACAAAAATGCTTGACAGATAAGTTGCTTAGTGATATGGTTAGTTACATAAGTAATGAACCATACAAGTAATTGCAAAAATACATATAAAATTATTACTTTTGAGCTATCAAAGCAGGAAAGGAGGAGAAAATGAACGAGATATTAACTCAGGAGAAATCAATCTACATACAGATTGCAGAAATGATTGAACGGGATATATTGCGTGACATTTTGTTAGAGGAAGAGAAAGCACCAAGTACCAATGAACTTGCGAAACTCTATGCAATTAACCCGGCAACTGCTGCCAAAGGGATTAATATTCTTGTAGATAGAGGAATCCTATATAAGAAGCGTGGTATTGGAATGTTTGTTGTGAAAGGAGCCAAAGAGATGATAATGGCAAAAAGAAAAGAAGAATTTTATGATAATTATATAAAAAAGCTTTTGTTAGAGGCATCAAGTATTGGTATCAGCAAAGAAGAACTTATAGATATGATTAAGAAAGAAGATTAAAGAAAATTGCCTAAGGAATAGAGCAGATATTAAATTCTGCGGAATGGAGAAAAGTATGAGTGAAATGTTATCATGTAAAGGAATATATAAAAAGTATGGAAATAAAGAAGTGCTTAAAGGTATAAATCTGGATATAGAAAAAGGAAAGATTTATGGTATGATTGGCAGAAACGGAGTGGGAAAGACAACGCTTTTATCAATAATGACAGGACAGAGTATGGCATCAGAAGGAGTTGTCACCTTAGATGGCGAAAAGGTATGGGAAAATAAAGATGTTATTAATAAAATCTGTTTCTCAAGAGAATTAAATCCTATGGCAGTAATGGGTAACAATAATATTAAGGTTAAGGAGTATCTGAGGATTGCTTCAATATTTTATCCAAATTGGGATTCTGAAATGGCAGAAGAACTTATTAAAGAATTCGAATTAAATGTAAAGAAACAGATTTGCAAGTTATCTAAAGGTATGATGTCAATGGTTACAATAATTGTTGCATTGGCAAGTAAGTCTGAATTTACATTTCTTGACGAACCGGTTGCCGGACTTGATGTTGTAGCAAGAGACCAGTTTTACCGCGCTTTATTAGATGAATATGATAAGACAGGCAGAACATTTGTAATATCTACACATATCATAGAAGAGGCAGCAGACATTTTCGAGGAAGTAATTATTATGAAAAATGGTCAGGTCATTCTTAAAGAGAATACGGTAGAGCTTTTAGACAGAGCATTTCATATAAGTGGAAAAGCTGAAGAAGTAGATAAGTTAGTGGAGGGTATGGAAGTACATCACAGAGAAAATATTGGAAGAAGCAAGGGCGTAACAGTTTTAGCAAAACCGGGCGAACGAATAAATGCAAATGCTGATGTAAGTGTACAGCCTGTTAATTTGCAAAATCTATTCGTGGCATTATGTGGCAAGGGGGAATAGATTATGACAGAGATTAAAGGAATTACAAGACAGGCATTAAAAAATCTGCTTGTTGGTTTTTTGATATTTGCATTATTGATAATATTTTTTGTCTTTTTAGGTGCTCCAACTTATTCTGAAATGTCGAGATTAGGAACGTTATATACCTTATATTTTAATTTATTTGTTATGCTTACATATGTAATTTCATTTACGACTTGTTATTTAAGAGTATATATTGCATTTGGAAGTACAAGAAGAAGACTCTTCATAAGTAAAAATATTGTGGCATTAGGTCTTATATGTATAGTAAATATAGTAGATATGATTGTATATGTAATATTTGATAAAATGGAACTTACAAGAATTATTGGTTCAATTATAATATGTATTTTGATTTTGGCGGCAGGCGAAATACTATCATTAATAATTAACAAATATGGAATGAAAGGCTATGTTATAAGCTGTATGCTTGGTGGATTCGTCGGAGGATTATGTGGCGGAGGAGTTTTTTCGGCAGCATTAATCAGAAAATATCTGCAAATTCCAGTTGTATGCTTAAGCGTTTTTGTCGGAAGCATTATCATCTATGCTGTGATTGAATATTTAGAATGGAAAATGATTTATAAATATGAGATAAGAACCTGATAAATATAAAATAAGAGCCAGATAAGTATTGAACTTTTAAAATCAGATGATGACCTGACTTATCAAAGATGGTTCGAAGTAAATACTTAACTGACTCTTAGATAAAGATATATTAGTCTGCTTTTAAATCATTTTTATGGATTACGTATATTGCAACACCAATAAAAATCATACCACCGATTATGTTTCCGATTGTTACGTAGCTAAAGCATACAAGGCTTTTTGGTGATAATAAAGCATCACATTGTGAAGAAGTTAAGCCATATAATTCCTGCGCTTTATTTACGTAATCAGAATTAGTAGCTGCTAACATTCCTGCTGGAATATAGAACATATTTGCAACGCAATGCTCGAAACCGCAGATAACGAAAGCCATAATAGGGAAGAATACGGAAAGTATTTTACCTGTTACGTCTTTAGCGGCTGAGGCCATAAGTATTGCAAGGCATACTAAGATGTTACAGAGGATACCGCTTGTGAAACCTGCCAAAGGCTTAATATTAGTTTTACCAATTGCGACTTTTATGGTATATGCACCAAGACCACCGTTTGAGTAATCAAACTGACCTGAAAAGAAAAGTAATATATCGATTATCAATGCACCTAAAAGGTTGCTCAGGTAGACAACAACAAGGTTTCTTACTACTGATAAACCGCTGATTTTCTTATTCATATATGCCATTATTAACATACAGTTTCCGGTAAATAATTCGCCACCGACTAATATAACAAGCATTAAACCGACAGGGAATACAGCTCCGGCTAAGGTTCTTGCAAGTCCGACATTGCTTATGTTATGAACTGCTACATTACTCGCAGCACCGCCGAGTGCGATGAAAGCGCCTGCGAAAATACCTAACATAATCATTTTGAAAAGTGAAAGATTTGCTTTGGTAATCTGACCGTTAATATTATTTTGTACAACCTCTGTAGGTGTATAGAAATTGTTTTGCATTAGTGAAATCTCCTTAATAATATAATAATTATTATCCTAATGATTAGCAAAACAAAAGTCAATAAAAATACGAAAATAATAATGTATTAATTTTCGTACAGAAATAGAGAATAGAATAAAAGAAAGAATGTTACCGCATTTATCGTATACGATAACTTTGAATGGCAGGCAATGAAAATGAAATACCTGCAGAATGGAGAGAATTATGACTGTTAAATTATTTAAGATGAGTTACAGAAAACTACTAATATTTTTATTATGTATGGCAGCAAGTTTTTTTGTGGGTTTAACCATACAGCTAATTAATGGAGACAGTGATAGCCAGCAGATTTCGATAATAATGACTATATTAATTACATGCTTTTTTGAATTATTTTTCATACCGATGGGAATGGCAAATGATTTTAAAATATGTATACAGATGGGTGGAACCAGAAAATCTTTCTACATTGCAGAATTGATTTTTGAAATCGTAAAGTATCTGATATTAACAGTATTCTTAGCAATTTCATATAAGTTTCAAAAGCAGATATATAATAAAGCAGGTAAAGAAAGCTGCCTTATAAATGAGCATATGGATAAGTATATAAATATCGGCTCTGTTTTATTATTGACTGGCTTTGTAATAGCACTGATGATGCTGCTTTCGGCATTAGCTGTAATGTATAAAGAAAAAGTATATATTTTAATATGGATAGTTTATCTTGTAGTATGTATGATACCTGTACAACTACATAATTTAGAAGAGAATGATAATGACTCAATGCTTGCACGATTTGTATTATGGATTAAGAATAAAGCGTGGTTTAGTAACTTAAAAGATATGATTCTTAATCCTGATATGACACAGGTATATCTGGCAGCAGGAAGTCTTACAGTTTTATGTCTTGTAATTTCATATCTTATAATATCAAGGAAAGATTATTAACTCAGAATAAGTATTTATATAATACAGAATACAAAAACAAACAAAAGTTGACATATAATGGTTTTGTGATATAATAAGTTCGTAATAAATGTAACATTTTTGTAACAATTGAACAAATAACAATTGGTCAAATTAAGCAAATGTAATAATAACTAAGTATACAAAGACAAATATTCAGAGAGGTATACAAGTGAAAAAGGACGATATCATGAAATACAGAAAAAATATAGCATATGGAGTTACAGGAGTGGCATTAGCCAGTTTTATGATAACTGGAATACATATGCAGACAGATGCTAAGAGTAATAAGGTAAAATCTGAAGGCAATATTTCAGCAGAAGTAACCATTCCATCAGCAGGAATTGCTAAATTATTAGTAAATAATGAGAATGAGAATAGTGCTAAAAGTAATAAAACTGAAGATAAAAGTGTTGATAATAAATTATCAGGTGGTATAGCTTCAATTCTTAATAATTATTATATAGATACACTTGCCAATGAAAGTAAGGTAAGTATTAAAGCTGTAGATACAGTTCTTAGTATGTTACCTGCCGAAGATACAGAGGATACTAAAGAAACAGAAACAACAGATAATGCAGCAGAAGAGGTTGCACAGGAAGAACAGCCACAGCAGGTAAGTTCAATTGTAGCAGGATATAATGTACTAGGTGTAGCAAACGTTACAAACTACTTAAATGTAAGAGAGACACCTGATTTAGATGGAAAAGTTCTTGGTAAGCTTCCTATGAATGCAGGCTGTGAGATACTTGAGACACTTGATGGCTGGTATAAGATATCATCAGGAAACGTTGAGGGTTATGTAAGTGCTGAATATCTTCTTACCGGTGCAGAGGCAAATGAAAGAGCATCAGGTTGTTTAGCAACAGTTGCTAAAGTTAAAGCAGATATGCTTATGGTAAGAGAAGAGCCTAATACAGATTGTACAATTCTGACAAGAGTTGCATATGATGAAGAATTAGAAGCTGTAGAGTTATTAGACGGCTGGGTAAAAGTTAATATAGATAATAAATTCGGATATGTAAGTGCAGAATATGTCGATGTCTATCAGACATTACCTAAGGGTGTAACAATAGAAGAGTTATCATACGGTAACGGAATATCTAATACAACAGTTGACTTGATAGAATATGCAAAACAATTCTTAGGCAATCCATATGTTTATGGAGGAACAAGTCTTACAAATGGTACTGACTGTTCGGGATTCACAATGAGAATATTTGAACACTTTGGATATGGTCTTAGCAGAACTTCAAGAGAACAGGCTAATAATGGTACAAGAGTATCACTCTCAGAGATTCAGCCGGGTGATTTATTATTCTATAGCCATGGAGGTTCAATTGGACATGTTGCTATATACATTGGAAATGGTCAGATTATTCATGCCAGCACAGAGAGAACAGGTATAATAATTGGAAATGCTTTCTATACAACACCAGTGTGTGCTACAAGAATCATTAACTAAATTTATTAATATCAATGTAAAGTTGTAATAGTTAATTTAATTATAGACAAAGCCGGATAGCTATGTTATAATATATAAGGTTTATGCCAAAAGTTTAGCGTACTCTTGGTTATAGGACACTCCGACCTGTTACTAAGCGTATAGCGATTAAAAATTAGGAGGAATTATCATGATTTCAAAGGAAAAGAAAGCAGAACTTATTGCAGCTTATGGAAGACAGCCTGGTGACACAGGATCTCCAGAGGTACAGATTGCTATTTTAACAGAAAGAATCAGAGAGTTAACAGAGCATTTAAAAGTTCATCAGAAAGATCATCATTCAAGAAGAGGACTTCTTAAATTAGTAGGTCAGAGAAGAGGACTTCTTGCATACTTAAAGAAAACTGATCTTGAAGGATATCGTGCATTAATTGAGAAATTAGGTATCAGAAAATAATCAATATCTAGTATCTGAAAGATATTATGCATATTCGGGGCGGCCAAAACCGCCCCATTTTTTGAAATTAAATATTTATGGTTATCCAATAAAGAGGCATTGCAAATCCGAGACCACTGAAAAGATTATAATTATTATTGATTTTATAGAAGATAGAATTATAAGTTTTTCAGTGTTTTCGGCGAAAGCCTTTTATATAATAAAGGGTAACGTAAAATTCAAAAATGGAGAAATTAAAATAATGAAAGGAAGGCAGAAACAAACTGCAAGGTAAAAAAATGAAGATATTTACTATGGATATTGCCGGTAAGACTTTAAAAGTTACAATCGGTAAAGTAGCAGCACAGGCAAATGGAGCTGCATTTATGCAATATGGAGATACAACAGTATTATCAACAGCAACAGCATCAGAGAAACCAAGAGATGGAATAGATTTCTTCCCACTTAGTGTGGAATATGAAGAAAAGTTATATTCAGTAGGTAAGATACCTGGAGGTTTTAATAAGAGAGAGGGTAAGGCATCAGAAAATGCAATACTTACATCAAGAGTTATTGACCGACCAATGAGACCTTTATTTCCTAAAGATTATAGAAATGATGTAACTCTTAATAATATGGTGATGTCAGTTGATCCTGAGTGCCGTCCTGAATTAGTAGCTATGCTCGGTTCAGCAATAGCAACATCTATTTCAGATATTCCATTTGATGGTCCATGCTCTACAACACAGGTTGGTATGATAGACGGAGAATTTATTCTTAATCCATCACAGGAACAGTGGAAGAACAGTGATTTAAACCTTACTGTTGCATCTACAAGTGAAAAAGTTATTATGATTGAAGCAGGTGCAAATGAGATACCTGAAGCAAAGATGATTGAAGCTATATATTTAGCACATGAAGAAAACCAGAAAATCATTGCATTTATAAATGAAATCGTTGCAGAAGTAGGTAAGAAGAAACACGAATATACAAGTTGTGCAATACCTGATGAATTATTCGCAGCAATTAAAGAGATAGTAACTCCGGAAGAAATGGAAGTTGCTGTATTCACAGATGAGAAACAGGTAAGAGAAGAAAATATAAGAGTAATAAGAGAAAAATTAGAAGAAGCATTTGCTGATAATGAAGAATGGCTTGGATTAATCGGAGAAGCATTATATCAATATCAGAAGAAGACTGTAAGAAAGATGATTTTAAAAGATCACAAACGTCCTGATGGTCGTGAAATCACACAGATTCGTCCTCTTGCAGCAGAAGTTGATTTAATACCAAGAGTTCATGGCAGTGCAATGTTTACAAGAGGTCAGACTCAGATATGTAATGTTTGTACACTTGCACCATTATCAGAAGCACAGAAGATAGATGGTCTTGATGAAAATGAAGTATCTAAGAGATATATGCATCATTATAATTTCCCAGCTTATTCAGTAGGTGAGACAAAGGTTTCAAGGGGTCCGGGACGTCGTGAAATCGGACATGGTGCTTTAGCAGAAAGAGCATTGGTACCAGTTCTTCCATCAGTTCAGGAGTTCCCATATGCTATAAGAACAGTTTCAGAGACATTTGAGTCAAATGGTTCTACATCAATGGCTTCAACATGTGCATCATGTATGTCGCTTATGGCAGCAGGTGTTCCAATTAAGAAGATGGTTGCAGGTATCTCATGTGGTCTTGTCACAGGTGAAACTGATGATGATTTTGTATTATTAACAGATATTCAGGGACTTGAAGATTTCTTTGGAGATATGGACTTTAAGGTAACAGGTACGACAGATGGTATTACAGCAATTCAGATGGATATCAAGATACATGGATTGACAAGACAGATTGTGGAAGGCGCTATTGCAAGATGTAGAGAAGCAAGATTGTTCATTATGGATAATTGTATGAAGAAAGCTATATCTGAACCAAGAAAAGAAGTTGGTGAATTCGCACCTAAGATTGTACAGATTAAGATTGATCCTGCTAAGATTGGTGATGTAGTAGGTCAGCGTGGAAAAGTTATCAATACTATTATTGAACGTACAGGTGTTAAAATCGATATTACTGATGACGGAGATGTATCAGTATGTGGCGTTAATAAAGAGGGAATGGACGAAGCTGTTAAAATGATCCAGTTAATTGCCAGCGAATTTGAAGAAGGTAAGATATATGAAGGAAAAGTAATCAGCATCAAAGAATTTGGTGCATTCCTTGAATTTGCACCTGGCAAAGAAGGAATGGTTCATATTTCTAAAGTATCTAAAGAAAGAATTAACAGAGTTGAAGACGTTCTTACGCTCGGTGATGTAGTTAAGGTTGTATGCCTTGGCAAAGATAAGATGGGAAGAATCAGCTTCAGCATTAAAGATGTTGAATAAAAACATAATATAGAACAGAATACTATATATGTAAGCAAATGTATCAGGATAGGAGGGAATTATTCCTCCTATTTGATTATATGTAAATTCCTATAAAAGTTCTAGGAAATCAAATTTTAGAAAATTAATTTTTAGTGAAATGGATTTTTAGGAATCCTGTGTGTTATTAAAATATAAATTATAAGAAAGAAGGCAGAAACTATGGAAAAAAGAAATTTAGAAACAATATGTATACAGGGAGGCTGGAAACCAAAGAAAGGCGAACCAAGGGTATTACCTATATATCAGAGTACAACATTTAAGTATGATACAAGCGACCAGATGGGAAGATTATTTGACTTAGAGGATTCTGGATATTTTTATACAAGACTTCAGAATCCTACAAATGATGCAGTTGCTTCTAAGATTGCAGAATTAGAGGGTGGTGTAGGTGCGATGCTTACATCATCAGGGCAGGCAGCTAACTTTTATGCAATTTTAAATATTTGCGAAGAAGGTGACCATATAGTGAGTTCAGCGCCTGTCTACGGTGGAACATTTAACCTTTTTGCAGTAACTATGAAGAAAATGGGCATAGATTTTACGTTTATTGATCCGGATGCTTCTGAAGAAGAGATTTCAAAAGCTTTTAAGCCTAATACAAAAGGACTGTTTGCTGAAACACTCTCTAATCCATCGCTTGTGGTTCTTGATATTGAAAAATTTGCCAGAATTGCACATTCACATGGTGTTCCTCTTATTATAGACAATACATTTGCTACACCTATTAACTGCCGGCCTTTTGAATGGGGTGCAGACATCGTTACTCATTCTACAACCAAATATATGGACGGACATGCTATGGCAGTAGGCGGATGTATTGTAGACAGCGGCAATTTTGACTGGGATGCACACGCTGACAAGTTTCCTGGACTTACAACTCCTGATGCATCATATCATGGAATTATCTACACACAGAAATTTGGAAAAGGTGCATACATAACTAAAGCAACTGTTCAGCTTATGAGGGATTTAGGTTCAATACCATCACCTCAGAATGCGTTTTTACTTAATGTAGGACTTGAAACGCTTCATTTAAGAATGCAGAGACATTGTGAGAATGCTCAGAAAGTAGCTGAATATCTTGTAAATAATGATAAAATAGCATGGGTAAATTATAGCGGACTTAAGGATAATAAATATTATGAACTTGCCCAAAAATATATGCCAAACGGAAGCTGTGGTGTTATCTCATTCGGTTTAAAGGGTGGACGCGATGCATCAATAGAATTTATGGATAAGTTAAAAATGATTGCAATAGTTACACATGTTGCAGATGCGAGAACTTCGGTGCTTCATCCGGCAAGTCATACACACAGACAGCTTACTGAAGAGCAGCTGATAGAAGCAGGAGTCCAGCCTGATTTAATCAGATTATCTGTCGGTATAGAAAATGTAAATGATATCATTGCAGATATTGAACAGGCGTTAAATAACTGATATTATATAGAGAACACAGGGTGTCAAAAGTCCATTTTGGCACCTTAATCATATAGAACAGAACATCAGATGTAAAAAAATGCTGATGAAAAAGAGAAGAATGGCGTGAAAAATAACGCTGATGCGATTGGTTTTCACATAGCTATTTGTTTTGGAGCGAAAGCAAATAGCTTTTATGGCAGATGAGAAATCACCTACGCGAATTTCTCATCACCTAATCGCGGCAGGTCGCTCAGAAATGAGGAATAATATGAAGTTCAGACCATGCATTGATATACATAATGGCAAAGTTAAACAAGTAGTTGGTTCATCAATTAAAGATGAGGGCAACATTGCAAAGGAAAACTTTGTATCTGAAAAAGGCGCGGATTATTATGCAAATCTGTATAAAGCCCGCAATCTTTCTGGAGGACACATTATTTTACTTAACCATAAAGATTCGGAATATTATGAAGCTAGCAAAGAACAGGCTCTATTAGCACTCAATGCATATAAAGATGGTATGCAGATAGGTGGAGGAATTAATGCGGATAATGCACGTGAATTTCTTGATGCCGGAGCAAGCCATGTAATAGTTACTTCGTATGTGTTTTCAGATAGCAGACTTAATTATGATAATCTTGAAAGAATATATAAGGCAGTTGGTAAAGAACGATTGGTTCTTGATTTGAGCTGCAGAAAGAAAAATGATAAGTATTATATTGTTACAGACAGATGGCAGAAATTTACTGATGAAATAGTAAATGAAGAATTTATGCATAAATTAGCAGGATATTGTGATGAATTTCTGATTCATGCAGTAGATGTTGAGGGTAAAAATAATGGTATAGAAAGAGAGCTTGTTAAAATATTAGGAAGTTTTGATGAAATTCCAATTACCTATGCAGGTGGTGTAAAGTCATTAGAAGATATAGAAATATTAGAAAAATATTCAGACGGAAGATTAGACTTTACTATCGGAAGTTCATTAGACTTGTTTGGTGGCAGGATAAGTTTTGAAGAAATTGCAGACAAATATTAAAATTATACAAAATATACAATATTTAAGGAATATTATGTTGAAAATCATATTAGAAATAGGTTAAAAATGCACAATAAAGTCATTACATAGTTGTTGAAATTGCACAATTATGTAATGACTTTGTTAAATTTTCTTGCAAAAATTGAATAAGTATGATATTATTCATACATAGTCATTGGAAACGTTACCGTACGATACTGTAAGAGATTACAAGGTGACGGTCCGGTTACTAAAATTACTCATTAAAGAAGGAGAGGTAGAACTAAATGAGAAAGAAATTATTAAGCGTTGCCCTCTGTGTTGCAATGGCAGCAACAGCATTAGTAGGTTGTGGCTCTAAAGATGACACAAAAGATGCTAAGAAGGACGATAACAAAAACAACAACACATCAGCAGAAGGAAACAAAGATAATGGTTCAGTTTATTTCTTAAACTTCAAACCTGAAATCGCAGATGCATATGATGCTCTTATGGCAGCCTTCACAAAAGAAACTGGAATAAAAGCTAAGGTTGTAACAGCAGCTGAGAACCAGTATGAATCAACTCTTAAAGTTGAAATGGAGAAAGAAGATGCTCCAACATTATTCACAATCAATGGTCCATCAGGATACAACACATGGAAAGATTATTGTGAAGATTTATCAGGAACAGAATTCTATAATATGTTATCTGATAAAGACAGCACAATTTCAACATCAGACGGAGTATATGGTATTCCACTTATGATGGAAACATATGGTCTTATCTGTAACAAAGCAATCTTTGAAAAATACTTCGCATTAAGCGGAATAGCTGATACAGGATGCACAAAGATTGAAGATATCAACTCATTTGAAAAATTAAAGAAAGTTGCAGATGATATGCAGGCTCACAAAGCTGAACTTGGAATTAAGGGTGTATTCTCAGAAATCGCATTAAACTCAAACAATAACTGGAGAATCACAAACCACTTATTCGACTTGCCACTTTACTATGAATATCAGAAAGATAATGCAAGTGATAAGAAAGAAATTGATTTTTCGTTTGCAGATCAGTATAAAGCAATTCTTGATTTATACATGACAGACTCTACTGTATCACAGAAAGAAGCTTCAGCAGGTACAGTTGATGACTCTATGTTAGAGTTTGCAACAGGTAAAGCAGCTATTGCACAGAATGGTACATGGGCTTGGAACCAGATTAATGTTGATGGTGCAGTAGTTAAAGCAGATGATCTTTACTATATGCCAATTTACACAGGTGCTGAAGGTGAAGAAAAACAGGGTCTTTGCACAGGTACAGAGAACTTTGTATGTGTAAACAGTCAAGCATCAGCAGATGATAAAGCAGCTTCAGAATTCTTCTTAAAGTGGTTATACTCTTCAGAAACAGGTATGAAGTTTGTATCAGAGAGCTATGGCGTTGCTCCTTTCACAGGATTTGATAACTCTAAAGCAGCAGATGCTAACCCACTTGTTAAACTTGCATTAGATGATGTTAACAACTCAGACACAACAACAGTTACATGGGTAACAGTTACAACTCCTTCACAGGATTGGAAAGATGCTTTAGGCGAGAACTTATTATCATACGCTGAAGGCGGAATGGATTGGAAAGATGTTGTTTCACAGGCTAAAGACAAATGGGCTTCAGAGAAAGCAGCAGCTAACGACTAATCCGGTTACATTGAATTAGAAATTAACTAACATATATCCCCACATCATGTATGTGGTGTGGGGATAATTAATAAGAACAATTCAAGAGGTGAGAGAGGTTCTATTAGCCTTTTCTCACTATTTTTTCAGAAAAAAAAGAGCTAGGAGAGATATCATGAATAATAAATCATTGAAAAAATATTTTCCAATATTTGTCCTTCCGACGTTAATTGCTTTTGTAATAGCATTTGTAATTCCATTTGTAATGGGTATATATCTGTCCTTCTGCAAGTTTAATACAATTAGAGATGCTGAATGGGTAGGTATTAAGAACTACATGACTATATTTACGGAAGATAAGTCATTTATAGAAGCATTACTTAGAACTACAAAATTCACAATACTTTCAGTAATTTTAATTAACGTAGGTGCATTTGCATTAGCATTATTACTTACAAAAAAGATTCCGGGAACTAACTTCTTTAGAACAATATTCTTTATGCCAAATCTTATTGGTGGTATTGTTTTAGGTTACATCTGGAAAGAAACACTTGATACAATAACAAGAAAAATTTTCCATCACCCATTTACATATTCTGTAAAGGATTATGGATTCTGGGGGCTGTTAATAGTTATGTGCTGGCAGTTAATGGGATATATGATGATAATTTATATCGCGGGTATCCAGAATATACCTGAGGATGTAATAGAGGCTGCGAAAATTGATGGCGCAACGCCATTTCAGATACTATATAAGATAACAATACCTTTGGTAATGCCATCGGTAACAATATGTTTATTCTTAACATTGTCAAATTCGTTTAAGTTGTACGATCAGAACTATGCATTAAATGGTAATTCAAGCAAGACTAGTCTTCTTGCAATGGACATTTATAAAACATTCTACGGAGCAAGTTCGTATGCTGAAGGTCGAGGGCAGGCAAAAGCTGTTATATTCTTCCTTATTGTAGCATGTATAACATTTGCTCAGCTTAGATTAACAAGATCTAAGGAGGTTGAGTCATAATGGGAATTAAATTAAGAAAAATTATCGTAGATACAGTTACATTTATTTTCTTAACAGTATTAGCTTTAGTATTTATGTTGCCTATTGCAACTGTTATTATGAACTCTTTTAAGAAGAAAGCATTCTTAATGCAAGGTAAAGGAAATGCGTTCGAATTACTTTCTAAGAAGTCATGGAACGGATTTAAGAACTATGTAGAAGGTGCTAAAGCAATTAAAATGATTGATGCCATAAAAGTATCTGTAATTATTACTGTAGTAGCAGTTGTTGTAATTGTATTACTTACATCAATGACAGCATGGTATCTTACAAGAGTTAAATCAAAAGTAACATCTGTAATATATTATGGTTTTGTATTTTCGATGATAGTACCATTCCAGATGGTTATGTATACAATGGCAAGTTTTGCATCTATGTTAGGTTTAAATACACAATATGGTCTTATTATTCTGTATGTCGGATTTGGATCCGGAATGTGTGTGTTTATGTTTAGTGGATTTGTCAAAGCAATTCCATATGATGTTGAAGAAGCAGCTATGATAGATGGTTGTAATCCACTACAGACATTCTTCAAAGTTGTAATGCCTATGTTAAAACCAACAATGGTTACAATAGCAATTCTTGAGACAATGTGGGTATGGAACGATTATCTCTTGCCAAAACTTGTATTGCCTACAGATATTAAGACAATTCCAATTGCAATTGATGCATGTACAGGTTCACATGGTACATATCAATTAGGTTGGTTAATGGCCATGTTAGTTGTTGCAATTATTCCTATTGTATTATTTTACTTAGTATGTCAGAAGCACATTATAAAAGGTGTTGCTGCTGGTGCTGTAAAGGGTTAGGAGAGTGTTATGAGTATGAGAGCAAGTGGTATTTTAATGCCAATAACGAGTCTCCCATCAAAATATGGTATAGGTTGTTTCTCAAAAGAAGCATATGATTTTATCGATGGGCTTGTGAAAGCCCATCAGTCATATTGGCAGATATTACCTTTAGGACCTACCAGTTTTGGAGACTCACCATATCAGTCATTTTCAACATTTGCAGGTAATCCATATTTTATTGATTTAGAAGAACTAATAGAAGAGGGATTATTATCAAAGGAAGAATGTGATGAGTGTGATTTTGGTGATGATGAGAGAAATGTTGATTATGGCAAAGTTTATGAATCAAGATTTGGATTATTATGGTCAGCATTTGAAAATTTTAATGTAGATACTGAGGATTACAAGGAATTTGTTAAAGACAATTCTGCGTGGTTAGAAGATTATTCCTTATATATGGCTATTAAGGATTCTTACGAAGGTGAAATGTGGACAGATTGGGACGATGACATCAAGTTAAGAGAACCTGCAGCTATAGAACGATATAAAGAAGAATTGAACGATGATATAGAATTTTATAATTTTATTCAATATGAATTCTTCAAACAGTGGAATAAACTTAAGAAATATGCTAATGATTCAGGCATAAAGATTATAGGAGATATTCCTATATATGTAGCATTTGATGGTGCTGATTGCTGGTCTGATACTAAATTATTTCAGTTTAATGAAGATAATATTCCTAAGGCTGTTGCAGGTTGTCCACCAGATGCATTTGCAGCTACAGGTCAGTTATGGGGTAATCCATTATATAACTGGGAATATCATAAGAAAACAAAATATGAATGGTGGAAGAAGAGAGTAGCACAAAGTTTTAAATTGTATGATGTGGTAAGAATAGATCATTTCAGAGGATTTGATGAATATTATTCAATTCCATATGGTGATAAAACTGCGGAGAATGGGCATTGGGAAAAAGGCCCGGGCATTGATTTATTTAATGCACTTACAGAATCACTTGGAAAATTGAATATTATAGCTGAGGATTTAGGATACCTTACAGATACAGTTGTAAAATTAGTTAAGGATACAGGATATCCAGGTATGAAGGTTATGCAATTTGCATTTGATTCAAGAGAAGAAAGCAATTATCTTCCTCATACCTATGATAAGAATTGTGTCGTATATACCGGAACACATGATAATGATACTATTCAGGGCTGGTATAAGACTATATCAGACAAGGATAAGGAATACTCTAAAATATATCTTAATACACCTAATCCGGATGAAGAGAATATTCATTGGGATTTTATAAAAGCAACTCTTGCAACGGTTGCTAATCTTGCAATTATACCTATTCAGGATTATTTAGGATTAGGAAGTGAAGCGAGAATAAATGTACCATCTACACTTGGAACTAACTGGAAATGGAGGTTAGTCAAGGGTGATATTGATGATGAATTATTAGAAAAAATAAAGAAGTTAACATTAGTTTACGAAAGATAATCATGAGGTTGGGTAGATTTTATTTATCCAACCTATGTTGCTTTATAAGATTAGGATAGCTTCAGAATACATAGTTATTGGCGATATGGAGGTTAAAATGGACACGATAACGATTAAGGATGTTGCTAAGATATGTGGAGTAGGTGTCAGCACAGTATCAAGAGCAATTAACAATAAGCCTGGGATTAATGAAGAAACTAAGAATAAAATCTTAGGTGTAATTAAAGAAAACAACTATATACCTAATAATAGTGCAAGAAATTTAAAACGTTCTGAAACTAATAATATTGCTGTACTTGTTAAAGGAATTAATAATCTATTTTTCAGTCCGGTAATTACTGAATTAGAAAGAGAAATCGAGAAGAAAAAATACACATTTATTCTACAACATGTTGATGAGAATCAGGATGAAATTGAAGTCGCCATAGAGTTAGAAAAGGAAAAACGATTAAAAGGCATAGTATTTCTTGGTGGATATTTCTCTCATCCTAAGGAAAAGTTAGAAAAACTGACAGTTCCATTTGTGCTAAGTACGGTGGGAATGGCTGATAAAATGAATTATGTGGAATACTCTTCTGTTGCAGTAGATGATGTAAAAGAAAGTTATAAAGTAGTTGATTATTTGTGTAAATTAGGTCATAATAAAATAGCAGTGTTAGCTGCAATATGTGATGAGAGTATAGGAAAACTAAGATTTGAGGGATATAAAAAGGCATTATCTGACAATAATATTGAGTTTAACGAGAAACTAGTCTATTATTTACAGAGTGGAAATGACAGATATTCAATACAAAGTGGATATAATGCAACGAAGAGGTTGTTAGAAGAGAAGGCGGATTGCACAGCAATTTTTGCCAGTACAGATCTAATTGCAATCGGAGCCTGCAGGGCTATTTTGGAAAATGGATATAAAATACCGGATGACTATTCTGTAGCAGGATATGATGGCCTGGAACTTAGTAGATTTATTACACCATCTCTAACCACAATAAGACAGCCTGTTGAGAATATTGCGAAGGAAACAATTAGAATATTATTTGATGCCATAGACAATGAAGAAGGGTCTGTACATAAAGTTTTTGCGGGAGAACTAATTGTTGGGGAATCAACAAGGAAAATATAATTTTCAAAATGTCAATCTGATAGCTATAGAGATTGAGGAGGTTATTCGAAATGGAATGTGTAAGTGAATACAAAAAAAAGTTCAAAAAATTAAAAGAAATTCAGGAAAAATATGGTATTGATACAGCAGAGACAGAGAAAATAATATCTGGTATTGATACATACAGAGTAAATACTCCTGTTGTTGGTAACTTCAGTACCGGTAAGAGTTCAATGATTAATGCGATTATCGGAAAATCGTTATTAAGTGTGGATATAACACCGGAGACGGCAGTTCCTACTGAGATTTATTATGGCAATAACAGGGTCTATCAATATGATAAGAATGCTGTAATAGAGCGTAAAATAGAAGAGTTACCACTTAAAGGTTTGACTGTTCAGACGACAGATTTAGTTAAGATAGAATATGATAATGAATTCTTAAAAGAAATTAAGACGGTAAACATTGTTGATTTACCGGGATTTGATACAAGTTTTGAATTACATAACAGAGCTATTGATCAGTACCTTCCTAATAGTCTTGCATATTTATTGGTTGTATCTTCAGATGAACCGGTTCTTAAAGAAAGTATATCAGATTTCCTTAAGGAACTGAAAGTCTATAATATGCCGGTATATGTGGTTATTACTAAGAGTAGCAGACTTGATGATGATGAATTAGAAGAATGTAAGAAACTTCTAAAGAAGTTAGTTGGTAAAATTGTTGAAAGAGATGATGTCAAGGTTGCATGCGTTGACTCTTATGGAAAAGTTAATGTAAATGAACTCAAGGACATATTAAGGGAAATACAGGGACAGACAGGCAAAATATTCGTAAATAAATATTCTAAAGCATTAAGGGCAGCCTCAATGTATACAGAGGTATACTTAGTTGAGAGAATAGATAAGGCTTGTCTTTCAACTTCCAGACTTGAGCAGGAGCAGGAAAAGGTTGAAAAGAAAATGAATGAAATCTCTGTAGATATAGATAAAGAGAAGAATAATTTCAGCAGACAGGCCAAGGTATGTATTAATACTATAAGAGAAAGAATTAAAGGCGATTTAGAGGCTACACTTCCTACTATAAGTGCAATGCTTGAGAATGGAACTGATATAACAGATAAGATTAATTCAGTTGTAAGACGTTCAGTAAGAATCGGAATAAATACTGAATTTGAACCTAAGTTAAAGAAGTATGTTGAACATATTTCAGAGATGATTACAATTGAATTTCCTGAAAATGATATAATTATTAACAATGTTAATGCGACTTTAAAGAATAATGTTGTCGACGAGATAACTAAGACTGCATTACCTGTTATCTTAGCAGGTGTCGGACTTGTACTTGCTCCATTTGCAGCTGTAATTGGTGGTATGGTCGGTGTAGTTGCTGATGTCATTCATAATATTTCTAATAATAAGAAAAAACAAAAAGAAGTAGACAAGGCTGCAAGGGCTATAATTGATGAAGTTACAGAACAGACAATCATAAGCATTGAAAGTGAGATTAACAAGTATATAGATGGAATTAACCAGAAAATAGAGCGAGATGTTCTTAAACAGAAAGCTATTCTTGAAAAATCATTATCTGATATTAAGATTGATATTAGTATCGAAGAAAATAACCGTTCAAGAGATATTGAAAGTCTTGAACAAGATTTGAAAGTTATCAGAGAATTTAGAAATGATAATCTGGTGTAGGAGGATTAAGGAATGGAATTTTATGAAAGAACAAAGGAAGATGAAATAGAATTTAGCAGATTTACGGAGAAAGTAGATAATGTATACAATAATTTACGTGAATTTGAGGATGAAATAGATTTGTTTGATATTTCGTCAATTAAGAAGAATTTCATAGCTAAAACCAATGATTTTTTCCGAGAAGATAGAAAATTAAATATTGGTATTATTGGAAGAGTTAAGGTTGGTAAATCAACATTTTTAAATACTTTACTATTTGACGGCAAGAAGATTCTGCCAACAGCAGTAACACCTAAGACAGCTGCTCTTACAAGAATAGAATATGATGATGAAAACAGAATAGAAGTAGAATATTTTACTAAGGATGAGTGGCGATTAATTAATATTAAATCTAAAGAAGAAGCTGATACAGGTGAATATGTAGTTGCTAAAGAGATTATGGGGATGTTAGAAGAAAGAGATATTGTCCCTGAGAAATACATACTTAAAGGTCATGAAACTATTCATTTTGATTCTTATGATGAACTTATGGATTCGCTTAATGAATATGTTGGTGAAAATGGAAAGTATACACCTATTGTTAAAAGTGTAAGTGTCTATGTGGATAAAGAGGAGTTAGATGGTATATCGATTGTTGATACTCCTGGATTATATGATCCAATTTTATCACGTGTAGACAAGACAAAACAGTTTATGGAATTATGTGATGTGGTATTTTTTCTAAGTAAATCGACATCATTTCTTGATAAGAATGATATTGACTTAATGGCATCACAGCTTCCTAAGAAAGGTGTTAAAAAAGTAGTATTAGTATGTAGCAGATTTGATGACGGATTAAGAGATACTTTGTGGAATTGTGAAAATATAAAAGAGGCAATTGACAGCACAAAGCAGAAGCTTACTAATTATGCACAGCAGGCATTTATTAATTACAGAAATTCTAATATATATGTAAATAATGACATTATCGAGCAATTTAAACATCCTATATTCGTTTCATCAATGGTTGAAAATATGTCAAAGAAACCGGTTGATGAGTACGATAAAAAGGAAAAGCGTGTTTATGATGACTTGTGCTATAAGAACAAACCTACAGCCAAAGATTTAAGAACCATAGGAAATATGGATGAAGTTAAGGCTGTATTTAAGAAAGTAGTTGAAGATAAAGAGAAAATGTTAGAAGAGAAGGCTAAGACGTTTATTCCTGTAGCTAAAGAGGAACTTAGTGACAAACTTGTAAGAATTTCTAATCTTGCAGCTAAACGTAGAGAACAGTTGTTAGAATTCGATAAAGAGAAACTTACTGAACAGAAGAAACAGATTACAACCCAGATTAATAAGATGAATGCAAACTTAGAGATAGTATTTAATGATCTTATTGAGAAAGTGGAGCGACAGAAGTTAAATGCAATAAGTGAGATTCGGGCTTATAACAGAGAGTATCTTCAAGTGTCCGAAAAAGAGGGTGTTACTACTCATTACGAAATCAGAAAAGAATCAGCAGCAGTATGGTTTAAACCATGGACATGGGGTACAAGTGCAAGAGTAATTTACAGTTATGATGAGAAATATCAGTATATTGATGCTTACGATGCAATAGAGAATATTAGAAATTTTGTTGAGGACGGTAAGGAATGTATCGAGCATGCGTTTAATAAATCGTTAGATGTTGCAGAACTCAAGCATAAGTTATTATCAATCATTATAGAGAACTTAGACTCTCTTGGTGAAAATTTTGATGCATCATATTATAGAATACTTGTCGAAAAGACATTACAGGGAATAAAGATACCTACAATCGAATTTCCAACTACCCAGTTTGAAGATATTATTACATCAGAATTCTCAGGTGAAATCAAGAGTAATTCAATGAAATCGAATTTCAAAAAAGTATTATCAGATACAATTTATGATGTAAGGGAGGGTATTTGCAAAAAGCTTGAGCATGAAGTTATGAGATTCGAAGATGTAATAGAAGAGCTTAAGAAGAATTTCTCAGTTGATTTATTAGGAGATATCCAGAAAGAACTAAATACTATTATTGAACAGTCATCTGATAAAGATAATAAGATTAAGAGATATGGCCAGATAATAGAAACTGTGGAGAAACTTAATATGGAGATGTAATAGTTTATATAAATATAATAATGGTATAGATATAGAAATTTAATATAGTTAATGTCTTGATATAGAACCTCAATCTGGGGTTCTATATTATTTTTACTTACCAGGAAATTTCGTTGAAATTGTCCTGGTAAGTAAAAAACGCT
>OLGY01000061.1_pt1 | contig 103578 bp, 92 predicted proteins | sample 1605951 | NCBI WGS metagenome assembly OLGY01 (sample SAMN03283280) | human gut metagenome | biome: human-associated habitat; material: feces | host: Homo sapiens | place: Peru | collected 2012
CGCCACCTTGCCAAGGTGGAGGTAGCGGGTTCGAGCCCCGTCATCCGCTCCAAAAGAAAGCACTTGTTTTATACAAGTGCTTTTATTTTTGGCTTAAAGTGGTTTATGGAGATGTTTGGAATATGGTATATTCCAAAGGCTGAGGTAAATTGTGTTTTAATAGATTATCGGTCGGGTGACAGAGTAAAGCAAAAGTAAAACTCTCCGCCACGATATTAAAAGTTTGGTCAACCTTTTCAAAGGTTGTGGGTGTGGGCAATGCCCACAAATGCTTTAAATTATAGCAAATTTTAATAGCCAAACGGCTTGCCGTTTGGCGGTTTGAACGCAAATGCGAAAGCCGCTAAATTTACGATAGCAACAAAAGGAAAAACCACACTACTGCAACTACTAATTTGCCGCTTTTCAAGGGCAAATCAGCCACATACGCAACCCTTTAAAAAGGGTCGACATAAATTTTAAATTTATTGAACTAAACTTTATGCGCTAAACCATTATTTATTAATGTTATCTCAACATTTAGTATAGAGCCATCTATTTTTGTTTCGTTCGTCTTGTTCGAAAATTATGATGTTCAGATTGTTTTACAGCTTTTTTCATTTAATCCCCATCCTGTTAATTCAAGCTGCAAAAATCTTTCATCATTATATGCTTTAGCCAGACTTTCCGACATTAAACGAAAATCCTTAAGAATGCCCTTTTTGTATTTCAGTTTAACTAATACGGTTTTGTTTTCAGATGCACGCAGTAAATTCAGCATACTTTCAAAGTCCCCGTTTTCATACATTTCCGGCTTTTTTAGTGAAAAACTTGAATAACAATACTTCATTTGCCCATCTATATTTCCGTAGGCTTCAATATCAATCAGGCATTTCTCATCATCGGGCGTACAGTCAGTAAATTCATCTAATATAAAAGGCATATTCTGATATTTATATATCGGCTTTTCAAAAAATATCATATTACGCTTTCTCCTTAAAAATCTAATTTATCAATAGCTCGTTTAACAATTATGATAGCACACACAAACAAATTTGTCTATCAACATCTTTGCAATCCTGTGAGTTTTTCTGTAAAATATTTGTAGAGCATATTTATCCCTCCGTTCAGGTTTCTCGACAATTCCATTTTAACGGATTTTAGAAAAATATGCTCTGCTTTTTTGAAAATTTCTTAATTTTATTTTGTAGGCCCTTTACTTACTCCAATATTAGTATAGAGCCATTATTGTTTAGCGGAGTGTCGGTCGGGCATTGAAAATTAGCTAACGCTAAATTATCCTCCCAAAAAGCAAAAAAGTTTACTCAATTTTTCAAAAATTGCGGGTTTGGGCAGCGCCCATAAAATCTTCCGATATAACAATTTATCAGGCGCAAACAGCCACGCTGTTTGCGTGCTTGCACCGAGTTTGAAAAAACAGGCGGTAGCCTTTTAGAAAAGAATTTGCTTATTTTTTCTTTGTCATAGAATTACCTCTTTTCAACATAAAGGTTAGTCTAAACTAACTGTATACATATATATTACCACAAAATAAAATATTTGCTATACATTAACTGAATTTTATTTTGTGGCAGAAAGTTTAAATTTTTATTATCGGCGTTGTGAAGTCTGCTCCGCACTTTTTAGGCGGATTTACAGCGAGTGAAAAAACATCTGTTGCAAAAATTTCGGTTTTAAGCAGTTTTTCAATGTTGCCGCCGAGCGACAAACCTTTTTTTACCGAGGTTATTACAGGTAAATTGCAGTTCTTGAGGATTTTTGCACCGTCATTTGTAAAGCCGAGCACTCTTGCATAGCACGGTTCGGTGTTTTGAATTTCTTTTGTTATATTCAAAAGTGCGCATATTAAAATTCTGCGTAGTCTTGCAAGTGTGTAACGCTTTGATTTTATGGCAAACAATATTTCATTAACAGAATTATATTCGTGCACTGCCGTGTAAATTCTGTTTTCAAGTCCTTCGGTTACATCGGGTAAATCGGCAAGCTGATGAACAGACATGGAGCGCAATTTATACAGCAAGGCGGTTTCCAAATTATCGGGCAGAGCAAGCTCTGTCGGTTCAAAAGGAGCAAACTCCGCAATATTTTTGCCTTGCTTTAATTGTTCTCTTATATATGATGCGGAGGCAAAACCGTTTTCCGTGTTTTCACTGTCGTGTTCAACTCCCTCACGACGGATTGGCAGTGGTGATATGTTGCTCGGCAATGCTTTAAGATATTCAACGGCAAGCACATTGTTTGGTGTGGAAAGGATTTCGGCTGTTTTATCACCGTATATTGCACGCACGGCAGATTCAATTGCTTTCGGATAATACGAACCGTTTTGCATTTCCTTTGCCACAAGCGATTGTACGGCAGTATTTTTATGTGCGTCGGCTGTCTGTTTCAAAAGTTCAATATTACTGTTTTCACAACCGAATGCAAGATGCGTGAGTCGTGAGAAAGATGAGAGAATTTTAACTCCGCTTTTTGCAAATACTTCGGCATTTGATACGGCATAGGCGACAGGCAGTTCTATTACAAGGTCAGCACCGCCGAGCAGGGCAGACTTTGCCCTTGTGAATTTGTCTGTAATTGCGATTTCGCCACGCTGTGTAAAGCTTGTGCTCATTACAACCGCAACAGGCTCATTTACAAGGCTTTTTGCCTTTTGTATTAAATATTTATGTCCGTTATGAAAAGGGTTAAATTCGCAAATTATGCCGATTGCCATAGCATTACCTCGAAAAAGCAAAAAATTATTGTCAGATATTAAAAAATCACTTGAAAACTATTATAAAAAGTTTTATCATTATAGTGTAACACTCACAGAGTGACTTTTAATTGTCCTCAGATATATTATATATCAAAAATCGCTTTAGGACAACTAATATAGTTGAAAGGATGAATAATAATGAAGGTTCTCGTTATTAACGCAGGCAGCTCATCACTTAAATATCAGCTTATTGATATGGACAGCGAAAAGGTACTTGCAAAAGGAAACTGTGAAAGAATCGGTCAGGAGGGTGCATTTATCGGTTTTAAAGCTCCTGATGGCACAAAAATTGAACGCAAAACAGAGATGGTTAATCATACACAGGCTTTTGAGGCTGTTAAGGACGCACTTCTTGATCCGCAGTATGGTGCAATCAAGGATTTGTCAGAGGTTAGCGCAATCGGTCACAGAGTAGTGCAGGGCGGTAGCTATTTTAATAAGTCGGTTCTCGTAACAGACGATGTTATCAAGAAGATTGAAGAGCTTGCTCCTCTTGCTCCTCTCCACAACCCCGCTCACATTCAGGGTATCAATGCTTGTACAAAGGTATTCGGCAAAGATGTTCCTCAGGTTGTAGTATTTGATACCGCTTTCCATCAGACAATGCCGGAAAAGGCTTATATGTTTGCTATTCCATATAAATACTATGAAAAGTACGGTATCCGCCGTTACGGCTTCCACGGTACTTCTCACCGTTATGTATCACAGAAAATGGCTGAACTTATGGGCAAGAATATTGAAGATACAAAAATCATTACTTGTCACATCGGCAACGGTTCATCAATCACAGCTATCAAGGGCGGCAAGGTAATTGATACATCAATGGGTCTTACTCCGCTTGGCGGCTTTATGATGGGTACTCGTTCAGGTTCTCTTGACCCATCCGTAATTACATTTATTGCAGAAAAAGAGAATGTTTCTGCAGAAGAAATGCTTAAGATTCTTAATAAGGAATCAGGTCTTTTGGGTGTATCGGGTGTATCTTCCGATGACCGTGATGTTTGCGCTGCAGAACAGCAGGGCAACCACAGAGCACACCTCGCACACGAGATGCTTTATTATCAGATTGCAAAGACAATCGGTTCTTACTATGTTGCACTCGGCGGTTGTGACGCTATTGTATTTACAGCCGGTATCGGCGAAAATCAGCCACAGCTCCGTGAAACCGTATGCGATTACATTTCTTGCCTTGGTGTAGAGATGGATAAGGAATTTAACAAGAAAGCAAAGTGCGGCGTTACAGGCACACTTTCAACTCCAAATTCAAAAATAAGAGTTGAGCTTATTGCTACTAACGAAGAACTTGTTATTGCAAGAGATACAAAGGAAATTGTAGAGGCTCTTTAATTTTTAAATACACATATAATAAGGTGGCTGTTCGTAGCGGACAGCCACCTTTTGCGTTACACGGAATCATTATTAACCGCAGTATCGGAGTCGGTATCTCTGAATAAAAGTGAAATACACCAAATTGCGGCGAGCGCAACGAGAATGTAAACAATTCGGCTTATAATTCCTGTCTGGCCGCCGCAAATCCAGGCGACAAGGTCAAACTGAAAAATACCTACACAGCCCCAGTTAAGTCCGCCTATAATTAAAAGCGTCAGGGCAATTTTATCAATCATAATAATCCTCCTTAATTATAATTGTAAAAATATTATTGACGCTTTTAAAATAAATATTCAGTTAATCAGGGAAAATAATCGGGAACAATAACATAAAGATTAAAAACATAAATCCGAGGCCGATTACGGCAAGTCCGATAATACGGGTAATTTTCGTTGCTTTTTTCAGCTTGTACTTTGAAATCATATTTTCGGTGGGAAACGGAAGTAAAATAAGCATTATGCCGAGAATATCGCAGCTTGCGACTGTAATTATCATTCCCGCAGTTCGCAAAAACGCAAAAAGAAAAATTCCGATAGTAATGCCAAAAAAGCAAATCATATTTATAATGCTGAACAATTTACCGTACTTTTCGGTAGTTTCGTAATATTTATTTGCATTGCCGTGACATTCCTCACTGCAATATTGTTCAAAATAGGATATTTCTTTTGCGCAATAATCACATTTTTTCAAGTTTTCAGAACCTTTCACTTATATTATAAACTATTCTAACACATTACACCGCTTTTTTCAATGATATTTAAGTGAATGGAATGGGAAAGATGTTTATAATGCCTAACAAATTTGTAAAGGTAATTAACATTATATTGTATTTATAAAAAATATATGCTATGCTTTCTTTGAGGAGATGGTAGAATGTCTAATTTTTTTGTGGCTCTGTATGCGGTACTGCCTATGTTTATAATGCTTGCTATAGGTTTTACTGTGCGAAAAATGAAGGTGATTGAAGAGGCTCATCTGCCTGTGCTTAACAAAATCGTTTTTAATGTTTTCTTTCCGTTCTTGATGTTTAACAATATATATGCTTTTGATTTGTCGGCAGATTTTAATGCATCACTTCTTTTGTATGCGGTTGTTGCCGTAGCGGTTATTTACGGTTTGTCGGTTGGTTTTGCTTTAATTTTTGAAAAATCAAATAAAAGTCGTGGTGCGCTAATCCAGGCGATTTACAGGAGTAATTTTGTGCTTATGGGTTTGCCGATTGTAGGTAATATCTTTGGCAGCGGCAGACTTGGTATGACATCTATGCTTGTCACGGTTATTGTTCCGATGTATAATATTCTGGCTGTAATAACACTTGAAGTATTCAGGGGAGAGAGTATAAAAATTACAAAAATACTCAAAGGCATAGTTACAAATCCGCTGATTATCGGCTCGGTTGCAGGTATTTTGTTTGCGGTTTTCGGTATTAAATTACCTGAAATTGCAGAGAGCGTTATTTCTGATATGGCATCGGCGGCAACACCGCTTGCGTTGATTGTGCTCGGAGCATCTTTTGAATTTGCAAGCATAAAAAGATACAAGAAAAACCTTATTGCGGTTATTTTTGCAAGACTTATTATTGTGCCTGCAATCAGTCTTTCCGTAGCTATTATGATTGGTTTCAGGGGAATTGATTTAGTTTCGCTTATCGGAATTTTTGCATCGCCCTGCGCTGTGTCTTCTTATACCATGGCAAGGCAAATGGACAGCGATTATGAATTATCGGCAGGTACCGTAGTTTTTACAACTATGCTTTCGTGTTTTACTTTATTCGGCTGGATTTATTTTTTAAAAGAGTTAAATTTCTTCTGATGCGCAAATTGCACAAATATAACATACAAAGCTTATACAACATATATAAATGGCTGATTTTGAATGAAATTAAAAAATATGCTTGATTTTGAAGGATTATGTGCTATAATAAAGCCGTAAGATAAATTATAACAAATTTTCAATTATATGTTTTGAAAAAGTTTATAGTTATTTCCTTCTTTTATTTTTTGTGAGCATAGAAAAAAGCAAGACTTTGTCTTGCTTTTTTCTTTTTCTGTGTTTTTTGCACATATAATATTGTTGTATAACAGATTACATATTCAGAACAAAAAATGACAATCGAATAAAACTTACTAAAGTGATAAAAAGTATTGACAAAAATAACTAAATAGTATATATTTAAGATGTACTATTTAAATTAATACAATAAATCCAATGAGTGCAATTTATAAGATTGGAGGTAAAATAATGATTCAGATTGACTTGACATCAAGAGTACCGATTTATGAACAAATTTGTACCAATATAATTCGTCTTGCATCAGCGGGAGTATTGAATCCGGGTGATAAATTGTTGCCTGTAAGAAGTCTTGCATCTGAGCTTGGCATTAACCCTAATACCGTAGCAAAAGCATATAAATTGCTTGAAAATGACGGGTATATTGTATCCAATGTCGGACGGGGAAGTTATGTATCCGATAAACTGACAAAGGATTGTGCCGAAAGAGCCATGGCGCTCGATGATTTTAAACAGAGCACAAAAATAGCAAATTTACTGAGCGTTGACAAGGCAGAGCTTAATAGAATTATTGAAAATATTTATAACGGAGGTGGCATTGATGATTGAAATTTGCGGACTTACCAAGAGGTTCGGCAAGGTTAATGCTGTAGATAATATGACCGTGAATATTCCAAACGGTGCGGTTGTAGGTCTTGTAGGCAGTAACGGCAGCGGTAAATCAACACTTTTGCGTATGCTTGCGGGAGTATATGCACCTGACGGAGGAACTGTAAAAGTTGACGGCATACAGCATTTTGATAATCCCGTAACTAAAGGAGAATGCTTTTTTATACCTGACTTCCCGTATTTTTACAATACAAGTACGGTAGAGAGTACGGCTTTTCTTTACAGACGACTTTATCCGAATTGGAGCGAACAGGAATATAACAGACTTTGTTCGATTTTCCCGATTAACATAAAGGCACCTATTATTAATATGTCAAAGGGTATGCAAAGACAGGCGGCGCTTATTTTGGCGCTTTCAACCTGTCCGAAATATTTATTCCTTGACGAAATATTTGACGGTCTTGACCCTGTAGTAAGACATATGCTCAAAAGCCTGCTTGCCGAAAAGGTGGCAGACAATAATACAACCGTTGTAATTGCCTCTCATAACTTGAGAGAGCTTGAAGATTTGTGCGACAGACTTTGCCTTATGCATAGGGGACATATGATGCTTGAGCGTGGTATTGACGATTTAAGGCACGGTTTGCGCAAGGTACAGGTGGCATTTACGGAGTTGCCGTATAAGCCGAATATATTTGAGGGTATTAATGCAATTAATATAACCCGCAACGGCAATATATTTAATCTTACAATAAAGGGAACGGAAGAGGAGTTTATGCCAAAGCTTAAGGCACTTAATCCTGCTTTTGTTTCTGCAATACCTCTTACTTTGGAGGAAATATTTATTAGTGAAATGGGGGCGGCAGGATATGACATCCACAGTATCCTTTAAAGATAAGCTCAAGCAGATTTTTTCGGTTATTCTATGGGATTTGAAAGGCTGTAAAGGCTCGTTGATGGTATATACGATTTTAGCGTCGGTATTTACTGTTATAATTTTTACACTTGTTTTTGTGCTTACGGCAGATCAAACCTCATTTTCGCCTTTGTTTTCAACTGAAAGTTCACCCAAAATATCTCTAAGCGAAAAAATGCAGGTTTTTCAGGTTATTTCATCTGCCGTTATCGGTTTTCTTACACTTATTTTTGCTATTATTTATACAGTGCAGATATTCTCGTATATGCACAACAAGCGTAAAGTCGATTTTTACGGTTCGCTTCCTATAAGCAGAGCAAGACTTTTCCTCGCCAAGTACGGTGCAGCTTATTTGTTCTCTATCATTCCTATGCTTGTGTTTATGGGCATTATTGCTATTGCGTCCATTTGTACGGGTACGCTTTTACTTCCGCAGGTAACAAATATGTATGTTAATTTTATTGTGGGTACTCTTGCCTGCATAAGCGCATACGGTTTTCTGTCTGCTTGCTGTGGTACTACATTTAATACTGTTATTATGTTTATTGCGGTTTGTGCCTGCTATCCGTTATCTATGGTTTTTGTAAGGGCTTATATCGACGCTTTCTTTACAGGCTCATACACGGGTAATTTCTCTGACAGTTTTATAACAAATGCACTCAATCCTATTTCTGCTTACTTTGGCAACAATCTTATTTATTGGATAATTTTCAGTGTAGTCTGCATTGCTTTGGGTACATTGCTGATTATGAAGAGAAGATCCGAAAGAGCGCAGACTTCATTTGCTTATTACATTCCTTGCCATATAATAAAAGTTATAGTTTCATTCCTTGCAGGTATGTTCCTCGGAACTATGTTCGGCGCTATAAATGTTTTTGGCAATGGCGTAGGCGGTTTTGTTTTTGGTTTTATTCTTGCAAGTGCGCCGACATTCCTTATCGTTCATATGATTTTCTACAAAGGCTTAAAGCAGATTGTAAGAACTATTCCGATTTATGCAGGTCTTGCTGTTGTGGTAATTGTCGGTGTGGTTCTTATTAATCTTGATGTGTTCGGCTACAATAATTATGTGCCTAAATCAGAAGATGTAAAGAGTGCGGGTTTGATTAGTTCAGAGTATAGCACTGTCGGCAAGAATATATCGAAATATTACACAAAGAGTGCGGGCGATTTTACAGACGTAGCTGACATTAAATCTATTATTAATGTTCACAATGAAATTCTCACCAAGAAAAAGACGAATACAACTTCTAAGGCTAAATTTTCAAGTGTGTGGGGCAGTATGCTTTACAATACCTTCAGAGAATATGCAAGCGACGAGATAATTACCGTTGCCTACAAGCTAAACAGCGGAAGAACCGTGACAAGATACTATTCTCTAAATCTGCTTGAAATGGCTGCGACATTTGATTATGAGCCGATTGATTATACCGATGATACATATGATGTTGATTACGGTTATAGTTCATATGGATTTACACAAATTTACACTGCCGCCAAACCTGTGCTTTCATCAAAGCCGTATATTATGAAATACTCGGGTGTGGCAAATGCCGGTCTGAACGAAGATTTCCAAGTAAGCAGTGTGACTGTTCATGCTTTGACCAAAACATATTCCGAGGATAGTGTATATTCGTCGACCATAGAAAACTATGGCGAGTATTCATATGATGAAAAAGAAAAAGATCCAAAAGAAATTGCTGAAAAGAACAGTATTATGAATGATATAAACGCAGCATTTAAAAAAGACCTTGAGGCTGACACTGCTTATCTTAACGGTGTTTTGTATGATCCGTTTGCACTTCTTTACAATGATGATATTTTTTATGATTCTTCTAATGACGAGGATTCGGTTTTCAGCTTTGATTCTCTTAAATATATCAGAGAGAAGTATTCTAAGGATTATGTCTGCAAAATTCAATTAACATATACTAATTATGATCCTGAAAAAGCTAAAAAATTTATTTTCGGTACTAACAGTACAGAAGAATATGAGTATTACTTTGTACCGAAGTCATATACAAATACCATTGAGGTACTCAAAAAGTACGGCTTACTTAAAGCTGACTATACACTTAATAAAAACTCTGAGTATTTTAATGTTCCTGAATATGGTGATTACGACACAGTATATGAAAGATAAATAAATTACAGAGCGATTGTGTTGTGCAGTCGCTCTGTTTTTCTTTGACAAAGGGAGAGTAAACCATTATTATATTAGTAGTAAAAATGTTAGGAGATGACAGCGGTGGAATTATACAAAGGCAGACCGCAGAATATTGAGGGAAGACTTGACAGGGAAGTCAGAGTATATGATTTGCTCGACAGCCTTGGCATAGAGTATCTGCGAACAGATCACGGCCATGCCGATACTATGGAGGCGTGCAATGAAATTGACAAGGTACTTGATGTACTTATTTGTAAAAATCTGTTTTTGTGCAACAGGCAGAAAACTAAATTTTATCTTTTAATGATGCCGGGGGACAAGCCTTTTAAAACAAAGGAACTTTCAAGTCAGATAAATTCGGCAAGACTTTCTTTTGCGTCTGCCGAGGCTATGGAAGAGTACCTTGATATTTTGCCGGGGTCTGTAAGCGTTATGGGACTTATGAACGACAAAGAAAACGCAGTCACTTTGCTTGTAGATGAAGATGTTTTAAAAGGTGAATATGTAGGATGTCACCCGTGCGTGAATACATCGAGCCTTAAAATAAAAACAACAGATGTTTTTGATAAGTTTTTAAAAGCAGTAGGGCATACGGCAACAGTTGTACATTTGACAGGTGAATAAACATAAGTAAAAAAGACTTCTGCAAATGGAAGTCTTTTGATGTATATATGTAAAATTTTATTTACATTGCATTTGATATATGATATAATGCTGATAATAAACATTTATGGAGGTTTATCTATGCAATACAAAATTGAGGGAGGTTCACTTCCGATAGTGGAAGTATCTCTTGAAAACGGAGAATCAATTATTACACAGGGCGGCGGAATGGTATGGATGTCACCTAACCTTAATATGGAAACAGAGGGCGGCGGCGTAGGCAAGATGTTCGGCAAAATGATTACAGGTGAGTCAATTATGCATAACCGCTACACAGCTATGGGCGGTCCGGGTTTCATTACTCTTGCTTCATCTTTCCCGGGTTCAATCATTCCTTTTGAGATTCAGCCTAATATGCCTATAATCGTTCAGAAATCGGGTTTCCTTGCAAGTTCTGCAACTGTTGAACTCTCTGTACATTTTAATAAAAAAGCCGGTGCAGGCTTTTTTGGAGGCGAAGGATTCATACTTCAAAAGCTATCGGGTTACGGAACTGCTTTTGTTGAGATTGACGGCTACTGCAAGCAGTATAACCTTGCACCCGGTCAGCAGATTGTTGTTGATACAGGCAACCTTGCTGCAATGGATGCATCTTGTCAAATGGACATCCAGCGTATTAAGGGTGTTAAGAATATGTTCCTCGGCGGAGAGGGTTTGTTTAATACAGTTATTACAGGCCCGGGCAGAGTGTTCTTACAGTCGCACCCAATTTCAACCGTTGCGTCTGCAATTCGTCCTTTTATTACAACAAACTAAGTTAATAAAATAATTTTTGCCCTGCAACTTTGCAGGGCATTTGTTATAGGCAAGAAAAAAGCTGTACCGATTTGGTACAGCTTTTTGTTTAAGGTTTTTAACTTTTAGTAAATATCAAGATTACTTCTGCTTGAGGTTTGTATTCTGATATAGGTTGAGTTTGCTTCAGTTAAAGAAGTTTTTGTTGTTATGGTTGAATATTGCAGCGGGGTAGGTATAGTAGCAGAATTATTTGTATTATTCAAAACTACTCCACTTGAAATAGTGTACTCAACTCGTTTATCAGTATCCTTATCCCATACATTGCTTCCTACTGTTGTTACTGTATATTGAAGAATATATTTTTTTTCATCAGTATTAAGTTGTTTAAGGTCGAATTTAATTGATTTTACATTGTCAATACTGACTATTGGTGTAAGCTTATATCCTGTAGGATCGCCCGATGAAGTATCAAACTTAGCAAGAATTAATCTGTATTCTGTATTTGGATCTGCATATAAAAAGTAATCACTTTTATTACCGATACCATTATCTACATCCATAAAACCACTTGGTCTTGCACTTTCGTCATATGCTTCGAGAGTAGGTTTTGAATCATATGATTGAACATAGTTTGAGGTATTACCGTAAATTGAAAGTTGTTTAGAAATCATATCGCTTGTGCGTTCGCAAAGGGAAAGATCCTGACCTCTTTTTGCAATATTGGCCATAGCAAATAATCCGCTTATGCTTACAGTAGAGGCAATAGAAAGAATGCATACAACAGCTATAAGTTCAATAAGCGTTGAACCGATTTTATTTTTTACGGAGCGCTTGGAGAGATGTTTTTTTAATTTATTTAATATTTTAATCATTTGCATCCTCCTTATTGAACATATTTGGATTTAGTGATAATACCGGCACATGAAGTTGTACCATTTGTACCGTAATCAATATAAACAGTGACTTTGTACGATACCATACTTATACCATCAGAATTAGTGTAAGAACCTTCTTTTTGAATTGTATAAGCAACTTCATTTTTGTTAAAATCTCTGTTGTCAATATCTGCAGAAGTATATTGTTTTGCTGAAAAAGTATTGTCAAGAGCTTTTACATCTGTATCAATATTGTTTTGAATATCGCTTGTAAAATTATATGCTTGATTAGGCGGAGTTGCAAAAAGTTTATTAGCATTCTTTTGTGCATCAGTTAAGGAATCCCAACCGTCATATGGATCATTTGACGGTGTCTTTTCAACATATGTCATAATTACATCGCAATACATTTGTGCTTTTGCAGAAGCTTTGTCCATAAGACTGTTTTTAGTAATGGACTGATTACTGATATTAAGACCGGTGGCAGTAGCCGAAACGGCTATTGCCATGATCATAATTGCACATACCAACTCGAGAAGAGAAAAGCCTTTTTTACTTTTTAAATATTTCTTAAATTTAAGGTTCTTCTTCTTCATTAGAAATACTTCCCTTCAAAGTCAACAGGATCCATTTTAGTTGTAACAATTACCTTTTTATAAGCTTCAGTACCGTTGCCTAATTTTTCTGCTTTGTAATATGGATTTGAAGAATTCCATTTTTCCCAAAAAGCTTTGCTTAAAATATCAAAATCACCTTTAACACCCGGGAAGAAATAGTAACCCGGACTTAAAGTTATAGAATTAGCATTATCATCATTAAATTTGAGAGTAGTTTTACGAGTAATCTGAAGCATGGAACCGTCAATAGGATTACCGTCTACAACACATGTCGATTCATCATGTGCACTATAAGTATTAATTTTAAGTCCTTTTCCGTCTTTTATTTCAAGTAAATCCGCTCCGATTGAAACAACATCTGCTTTTAAGGTTGCATTGTTTCCATATGTTACAATAGCATCTTTACCCGAAGAACCATTACCAAAATCACAGTAAATAGCTCTGCCCTTATATGTACCTTCTTTAAGTGTTCCGCCGCATGTTGCTTTAAATTTTATAACTGAACTGCTTTGGTCGAGGTTACTGCTATCTACTGAAGTATTAATAGCGTTATCTTCCACCCATTTAATACTCGATGAGTTAGAATCAACTCGTGAAGTAGAATGACCTTCAAAGTATTTTTTTGCATCATTTGAAAATAAGTTAAGTCCTGTCTCCGGAATATCTGTGTAATCATCGGCTTTTATGGTATATGATGTACCATCTGACATTTCTACAATAAAATCATTTACTACTTTAAGAGTAAACGATTTTTCATTCCAATAAGGTTTTACACTAAATGATGCTGAACTGTTTTTTTGTTTGATTTTATTTGAACCTTCTGCTGTGAATTTTTGAGTATTACTGTCAGTAGCAAAATCGCTAGTAGGAAGAATAGTTTGATTGAAAGAATAAGGATAGTATGGATTACCGTTGCTGTTCTTAATTTGATTGTTATAATAAACAGTTTCTTTTTCATCGGGACCAATTGATAATGTAATATTACTACTATGAATTGACATATCGATATTTCCATTAAATTCCATTGGTTTTATATTGTACCAAAGATAATTAAATTCTTTGCCTGAATACATATCATAATATCCACTAGCTGTTGGCATTTCGGATGGTGCACAATAAATGTAGTAGTCTTTCCATCCTTTAGTAAATTCTGTTCGAGGTGTATTGGAGTAGCTGCTTGAATTTGGAACTGCAGTGAAAGTTCCATTTTCATTCAAAATATCAACTCTTTCCTTGTCCTTTTCATATTCACCTTCGTAAGCTGAATGTATGTCCTTTAGTTTGCCTTTTGTATCAACCATAGAACTATACATATCAATACTGCTAACTCTTTTGTATTCTTTACTGTCTGTATCAATTTTTTTAGCACTCGCTCTGGTACTTTCTGAAAATAAATCAACGGCTGTATTGTTGTCACCTAAGCTAATATAATAATATCCTTTTTTATACTCTACTTCTTTAATTTTACTGTGGTCATTATTATAAGTCATAAGCTTACAATCTTTAGTAAAGTATATTACAACACCTTTATCGGTATCATAAGAACTGCCGGAGTATTTAAGTGTAATGCCGGATTCGCCACCGGCTGGACGACATACCATATTTCCGCCAATTACAAGATATTTACATTCTAAGGCTGTACCGAAAGCGTCTGAGTTTGTGTAAAAACTTATATCAACTGCTTCGGAATTATAGTCATTTGTTACTCTCGGTCCGGTGTAATTGCCTAAAAAGTAAATGCCGTTATCATATGCTGTAAATTTAAGTCTACTAGTACCATTACTTGTACTTTTTACTGCTTTATCAAATACAAGAGGAAAGCAAGTTGTGAGTGGTGTATTGCCAGCTTCGTTTTTAGGAATATAAATTATTGATTTTTTGTCATTGTCAGTATCATAGCCCTGTAAGGTACGAAATGTGGTATCTCCTTCGTTTAAAGTTTTTCTTACAGAACGAAGAAGTGAAAATGAAGTTTGATCACCAAGCATTAAAAATTTATTGCCGGTCGGTGAAGTAATTGTTTTTTGCTTCATAGTGAGGTTAGCTGTTTCTTCTTTTTCAACTAAATTATATTTTACATCAAATTTGGTTGAAAGATCACCTGTATTTCCATCACCTGAATAGTCATATTTTTTTTCTTTGCCAACGGCAGTCATAGTGTAACTACCGTCTGTATTTTTAGTAATTTTAATATAAGCATTACCTATTATAGTGTAATTTGCATTAGATGGATTGTTAATCCATTTTAATGCAAGTTCAGAGCTGTTGAATTTTTCTACATGAACCTCCGGATCTCCTTCAATATAGTAAAAAACATAGTAAAGTGATCCTGAATCAGGTAATGCAAGTTTACCGTCATTTAACAGTTCTTCTGCTATATCAAGCGCACTTTTTGCAGATACATACGCCTGACGGGAGTTCATTGTAGTACCGGTTTCTTTTTGCTGGAGCATTGCAATAGATAAGAAAGTAGTTGTCGATAAAAACAAAACTGCAGCCAAAGCTATTGCAAGAACCATGGAAATACCTTTTTTGCTGTTTATCCTTCTTTTCTTTGTATGAAGTTTCTTCATAAAGATCTCCTTTCGTCTGCTATAAATTATCACTGTTAGGCTGTGATAACTGAATACATACCGAACATTGCTTGTACGATAGAAATTACAACGAAACCTACGATACCGGCGATAATGATTGTCATTGCAGGTGTCATTGCATCTGTCATACGCTGTGTAGCGTCGGTTGCCTGTTCGTCGTACATATCTGCCATTTTGTTAAGGGAATCACTGAGCATACCGCTTTCCTCACCGACTCTTATCATTGATACAAAGAGCGGATCGAAAGCTTTTGGATATCTTGAAAGAGAAATATTGATCGGTGTACCGATTCTTACATCTTCAATTACCTGGTTAAGACAGTCGGACATAAATTTGTTGCCTACTACATCTCTTGAAAGCTCAAGTGCGAAAAGAATGTTTACACCGGAAGAAGTAAGTGTTGCCATCATATTTGCAAATCTTGTAAGCTGGTTAAGTCTTAAAACTTCGCCGATAATCGGGATTTTAAGCTGGAATGTTGACCACCACATACAGAATGAATAGTTCTTTTTGTAAAGAATTCTGAGTGTAACTACAATTGCAACGATAATAAGAACAACGAGCCAGCCGAAATGAAGAAGTACATCTGAAATACCCATTGTAATCTGCGTCATTATCGGAAGTTCAGAGTCAAAACTTTCAAACAAGTCTTTAAATGCAGGAAGTACCACAATACTCATTACAATAATAAGCGCAATTGTAAGAATAAGGAGGAAGATAGGGTAAATCATTGCACCCTTGATCTTGTTCTTAAGTGTGATTTCCTTTTTGAGAAGACTAACGCACTTATCAAATGCTTCATCAAGTCGACCGTTTGCCTCACCTGTTTGAATAATGTTTACATAAACAGTCGGAAAAGTTTTAAATGAGCTTAGCGACTGCGAAAGAGTAATACCGTTGTAGAGGTTTGCGGTTATTTCCTGTAAAATTCTCAACATATTCTTATCTCTTTCAGTGTCACACATTACGGCCATTGCAACCGAAAGTGAAATACCCGAACGAATCATCAATGCCATCTGGTGCATAAATGTAAGAAGTCGCTTGTTGCTTATTTTTAATGTATGCACATCTTTTGAACCGCCAAGGTCGCGCTGCCAGATTGGTATATCTTCCTGCGAACCTTTTTTTACTTCATCAATGGAAATAGCGATAAGACCACGCTGTTCAAGCTTTCGCTTAACCTCTTCCTTGGTGTTTGCTGTCATACGGTTACGATATTTACGATTTTTTTCGTTTACCGCTACATAAGAAAATTCCATTATTTTTACCTCCTGTTAAGATAAGCGTTTGTGCTGTTTTGCGGGAGATTAGAATACTGTGGCATTGGAGCGGTCAACTGCTGCGGTGTTTGCTGTGGTATTCCCGGTGCACCCGGCTGCGGAGAATTGTTGCCGCCTGTAAGTATTGCGTTATCAGCCACATCGTAACTGTACTTGTCGGCAGTTTCTTTTGAAATAAGTCCTCTTTTGAGGAGGTTTTCGATACTCAACTTTCTTGTAATCATACCTGTCTGCTGGTTCAAAGAAATCATCTGTTCAATCTGCGGAATCTTATCTTCACGGATAAGGTTAGCGATAGCAGAATTAACAAACATAATTTCAAATGCGCCGATACGGCCCGGACGGTCTGATCTTGGAAGCAAACGCTGTGAAATTACTGCCTTAAGTGTGGTTGAAAGCTGGCTGAGCGCCTGTTTTTGACGCTCAACAGGGTACATATCTATAAGACGGTCGATTGTTTTTGCGGCACTCTCTGTATGAAGTGTTGAAAAAACAAGGTGGCCTGTTTCTGCTGCACGAAGAGCGATTGACATTGACTCAAGGTCACGAATCTCACCCATGAGGATAATATCAGGGTCTTCACGAAGTGCCGATTTAAGTGCTGTCGAGTAAGTTTCACTGTCTTGGCCGACTTCTCTCTGGTTAATAATACATTTTGCAGGGGAGTGCATATACTCAACAGGGTCTTCAATTGTGATAATGTGCAGTTCTTCTCGATGGTTAATTTCATTGATAAGAGCTGCAAGTGTTGTTGACTTACCGCTACCGGTAGGACCTGTTACAAGTACAAGACCTTCCTGCAGGTTAAGAATTTTTGCAATAGACTGCGGCAAATTTAAATCGCCGAGTTTTGGAGGATTCATTTTGATTACACGCATTACAAGCGTCGCACCGTGGCGCTGCTTGAATGCATTAACTCTGAATCGTGCGAGGTTTTCAAACTGATAAGCCGAGTCGATATCGCCTGTGTTGCAGAACTTAAGGTAATCGGCAGGCTCAAGAACCTCGTCAATATACTTCATAACTGTGTCCTCGTCAAGAATCTCTGTGCCTTTGTAGCTCATAATTTTACCGTTTTTACGGTAAGAAGGCAAGTTATTGCTTGCAAGGTGAATATCAGACGCACCGTTTTCAACGGCAAATCTGACCATCTCATCAAATTCCATAAAACTTACTCCTTAATCTTCCTGATAGATTTCTGATACAGTGTCAATGAATGTATCAAATGATATAATACCGTCATACAACAGCTTTTTAAGGTTATCACGAAGTGAAATCATACCCTCTTCTCTTGCTATTGTGTCAATTTCATCTGTGGTTTTACCGAGATGAATGGCATTTTTAATTGCTCTTGAAACAGGCATAACCTCGTGAACGGCAATTCTTCCCTTATAACCTATGTTGTTACAAGCAGGGCACTGACCCGGTTTGTAAAGTGTGAGTTGCTTGGTGATAGGGAGTCCAAGAAGTCTAAGCTCGTCATCTGTTGCATCATATGCTTGCTTACACTCCGGGCAAAGTCTTCTTACAAGCTTTTGGGCAATAACGCCGAGCATAGAAGAAGATACCATATAAGGTTCAACACCCATATCAATAAGTCGAACAACCGAGCTGGCTGCGTTATATGTATGGATTGTTGAAAGTACAAGGTGACCTGTGATAGCGGCTCTTGCTGCGATATCTGCGGTTTCCTGGTCACGAATCTCACCGATCATAATAATATCAGGGTCCTGACGGAGGATAGAACGAAGAACGCTTGCAAATGTAAGTCCTGCTTTTTCGTTGATATTAACCTGTGTAGCACCCGGCAAAACCATTTCGACAGGGTTTTCAACTGTTACAATGTTTTTGTCTTCGGTGTTAAGAGCTGAAAGAGCAGCGTAAAGTGTGGTTGACTTACCTGAACCTGTTGCACCCGAAAGAAGAATGATACCACGGCTTGAGGTTAAAAGCTGATCAAATTTTTCAAGGTTTTCGGGGAGAAAACCGATGTTCTTTTTATCGAGCTTCATACCGAGTGCGGTTGTAATTCTGATTACGATTTTTTCGCCATAAACACAAGGAAGAGAAGATACACGCATATCAATTTTTTGATTATTGATATTGTAGTGAATTCTGCCGTCCTGCGGAATTCTTTTTTCCGCAATGTTCATACCGCTGATAAATTTAATACGGCTCGTTACAGAGGGAGCAAGCTCCTTGCTTGAGTCCATATATTTAATAAGTTTACCGTCAACACGGAAACGAATTACCAATTTCTTTTCCTGAGGCTCAAGGTGAATATCGGATACACGCTGTCTTACAGCCTCGGCTATCATATTGTTTACAAATTTAATGATAGGCTGATCTTCGATATCCTCTTGATCTTCGGTGGATACTGTGTCTTCAGTTTTTTTCATCTGGCTCTGTACAAATTCCTGAGCCTCGTCTATTACCGCTTCTTTGTCCGACACACTGAAAATTTCGTCAAGTTTGATTTTAAGTTGTGTAGGAGTACATATAGCGGTTTTTATTTTTCTTTTTGTATAGTTGTTGAGAGTATAAATTGCTTTATAATCAAGCGGATTTGTCATGGCAATCAAGAGATAATTGCCTTCAACGGTAAGCGGCATAACGCCGAGGTCTTCCATCATCTGCTCCGGAATGAGCTGGGCTACATCGTCTGATATGTAGTAGGAAGTAAGGTCAACAAGCGGCAAATGCATTTTCTTTGCCATAAGGTCATAAATCTGCTCCTCTGTGACAACGCCTTCTTTTATCAACGCACGTTCAAGAGTAAGAGTATTGTCTTCCGTATAAAGCATTTCAATACGCTTTAATGTTTTTAAACTTACTATACCGCTTTTAACGAGATCGTCACTCAAGTTAAAAACAGAGTTTTTCATATATGATCATCCTTTCAGGAGAATAAAGATTAATAACTAAGGCTAAAGAGAGAGAAATAGAGATCTAAGCCATAGTTTATAACATTAACTAAAAACATACTGCAAAGTGAACCAATGCAAAGAAAAGGGCCGAACGGGAAATAGCTTGAAACTTCGTTTTGGGATACAGCCTTTTTAATGAGTAAAAAGATAATGTATACAAATGCCACGAGTACCGCTAAGAGAAGTCCTGAAAATACCATAGGAAAACCGAGGCAGGCACCGAGTGCAAGCATAAGCTTTACATCGCCAAAGCCCATTCCTGCCTTTTTTAATATAAGTATTGAAAAAAGATTGATAAGCATAAGCACACCGCCACCGCAGATTGCGCCAAGCGGAATACTCCACCATTCTTTTATAAAGATTTGGTCGGTTAAAAGATCGGTTATCGCAAGTGCAACGCAAAGCACTGCAAGTGCGATTGTAAATTGGTCGGGAATAATTGTATATTTAAAGTCGCTCATTGTAATGAGGAGCATTGTGTACGAAATTAATAAAAAGAAAATTGTGTAATAAGAATAGCCGAAAAACGCAAAGATGCCTAAGTTAAATATAGCAAACAAAGCGGAAGTGTAAATTCCGCTTTGTTTGAAAATATACCTTGTGCCAAAAAGACTTTCGTCCGGCTCTTCATCATAGTCGCACAGCCATTTTGCAGGCACGACATTCATAAGCCTGTATGCGAGCATACAGAGTACAACTGACAGTATTAAAATTACTGCGAGAGTTATATAGGTTGAAATTTGTGAAAAGTCGATTGGAAGTAAATTAGCCATAGTAAAGTCCTTATAATTATGTAGTTGGTTCTGTTGAATCGGTAGAATCTGTATTACTTACAGCTTGCTTTGTTGTGTCAAAGTAGTAAAGTGTTACATTAAATGAAGTAGAGTATTCTTGGCTGCCTTCAATTTCTGACATTGAAAGCGAATCAATAAAGTAGCAGCCTTTTGATTCCTGCTCAAGATAATGGATAAGCTGTAAAGTTTTATCCTTTGCGCCGGTATAGCTGAATGTAAGGCTTGTGTAGTAAAGCGGAATGCCGCCCATAGATGTTCTGCCCTGTGAGTCCTGCACGCCTTCACCACGGGTAAGTGATGTCATATCAATACCGAGGTCGGCAAAAATATCCTGCAAATCCTTAACGGATGACTTAGCGTCAACATAGAGGTTTTGCTGATTTTCATTATACTGCTTTGTCATTTCGTCAATTTTGGTTTCGACACTTGTCTGATTTGCAAGTACATCGTCGCAGTCGGCGATTTTTGCTGTGATAGCAGCATGGTCATCATTATACTTAGAAAGTTTAGTGAGTGTCGGCATTACAAGTGCAAGCAAAATAATTACAAATACTATGAGAAGTGCAACAAACACAATAATCGGTACCGGTATTTTAGTCTTTTTCATTTTTGTTTCCTCCCTTAGTTTTCGCTGTTGTTTTCAGTATCACTTGCAGTTTTACTTGATTGTGACTGAGTTATGTCTGTTGTAAGCTGAGCTGTAAGATTGTACTGATCGGTTTCTGTATTTGTAGAAACCGAGAAGTTTTCGCTCATAGAGAAGAAACCTTTGTCTTTAATGTTGTTCTGTAAATCAATAAAGGTAGGGAAGTCTTTAATAAGTCCGTTTACCGGAATGCTGTAGGTTTCGTTGCCGTCGTTTGCGTGAGTTATATTGTAATTTGTAAAAGTATCCATTTTGTCTACAACCTGGTCATCAAGCTCATTAATTACATCTTCGCAATAAAGCTGTGTTCTCGGTAAAAGTTCGGCATCCTGTGACTGATTTGCTAAAGACTGAGTAATGTCATCTCTCTGTTGAATAAGAGTTTTTGCATAGTCGTACTTTGTATCGTTATAAATCATATTATCTACAACGCTTCTGCCAAAGTAGAAACCAAAGAAAGCAAGTCCCGCAACACAGAGTATGCCAAGACCGACACAGCCTGCTTTTGCAGCTTTTGCACTGTCATCAAGTGTTTTAGCCTGTTGAGCCTTTAGTCCGTAAATAAGGTTGTTCTCAAATACTGTACCGCAGTTCATAAGTTCATTCATAAGGAAGTATGAACCGTTTTTGTAGAAGTCATCTCTTGCCTTAAGCGACGGTTCCGGAATTACCGAGCCTGCATTGAATGTATCGGATACAAGCATAACCTCGCCTGCAAGTCCAAAACCTACAAAATAGTTGCGGATGTGAGGAATGTAAGCCAAGAAGTCACTTAAGAACAACTGGTCAATGCTGATGTTAAGCGACATTGTAACAAGGCGAACATTGCGGACGATATCATCTATAAGGTTTTCTGCAATATCGTCAATCTTTCTTTTTGAAGACGCATTTCTGCATTCATTTTTAAATCCGTATCCGGCGGTACGCAGGTAATCAATAGCGGCAGCCGTGCTTAAATCTCTGTCTTCTTCAATTACCTGTAAAATTTCATCAACAGGGGATGTAAATTCGTGACAGTAGAGAGGCGCACCGTTTTTGGCAATAAAAACTCTGACTGCCGAATAGTCCATACTGATGAGAGCTACGGTTTTGTTAAAGCTGTAGATTGTCTTTTGAGCAGCATAAATCATTGCCGTCTCTGACGGGATAATCTTGATAAGATTAAGAGAGAAAGACTTAAATCCTGCAACAAGGTCATCTGCAAGTGCTTTCGGCATTGCAAAAGCCTTAGATGTGATTTCTTCGTTGACTTCTTTTGTTTTGTATGTAGAGTAATCCTTGTAGATTACCGAGAAGTCGGAAACCGCCTCGCCGACAAAATCTCTGATTCTGTCAATTGCAAGTCCCTCAATGATTTTTTTGGCACCTCTGATATGCTGATACTCCTGACAGGTAAGGTCGTAGCTTTCTACCATAAGAATAACATCACGAACCTCACTGTGGTTCATTGTGCTTAGTCCGTCTTTTACAAGGCGGGCGAGCAAAGCAGGGTCTTCCCATACGGAGCTTTTGTCTTTTAATACAGCCTTGTCAACAGGAATAATAAGAGGGGAGGAGAAAGAGTAGGCTTTCTTTTCGTTAGGGTCAGCCTGTTTTTTACTGTTACCTTTATTTGCAGTGCCGTTAGCAGCTGCCTCGCCTACAGTTTCGCAGGCTGTTATGCAAAGGTATCTTTTGGCAATCTGCACCAGTACATAATTCATATTTAATACACCACCTGAAATTTTATGCTTGTTTAAGCTCATCAAAACCGTTAATTTTAAACTGATTTGATTATAAAATTACTTTAAAGAATAAATTAAAATAATTTTATAATCAAACAGGGCACATACCATAAAAGTTATTAACAATACACAAAAATTAAGTATAATACACCGAAAAACCTATATACATTTCAAAAGGCTCGCACTCGGCGAGCCTTTTGCTTGTATGTTGTCGGTCATCAGCAAAACCGAGATATTACAATTATGTATTTATTATGATTTGGCTGCTGGTGCTGCTGCGTTTTTGCCGCCTGCTTTACCTGTGCCGTTGAATGTAACAGTTGCATCAACTCCATTTGAATCTGTAAGAAGAACTGTCGTTGCTGTCGCTGGAATAGTATATTTATTACCATCAACATCTACAACATCGCTACCTTTTACACCTAAGAAAACAACCTTCTGAGTGTTGTTATCATAGTAAGCATCGTAATTTACACCGTCAATCTGATAAGTAGCTGCTACAGCGGAATCAATAGCCTTAGCCGTTGAAATGTTTGCTAATGTAAGTTTGCCATCGCTTGCTTTAAAAGAAGGCTTAGCAGCATTAGTTTTATCTATAAATACTGTATCGTCTTTTGCTGAAATAGCAGCGTCAGCCTCTTTGATAGCTGTTTCAATTGTCTGAGCATTTGACTTAGCCGAGCTTCTCTGTGAAGATGTGATTGTTGATGATACAACCGGAATAGCGATTGCTGCAAGAATTGCGAGAATAGCAATTACTACTACGAGCTCTACGAGTGTGAAGCCCTTTTTGCTGTTCTTCTTAACTTCTTCGATTTTTGCAGTCTTTACTGCCTGAATTTCGTTCATTGTTTTTTACCTCTCTTTTTAATAATAATTTGTGAGCCGTTTTGTGAAAACCGCAACGACGGTTGCTGATAGGATTTTGCGTTACCGTTTCCGTTAAACAAGTATATTATATAACATTTTTGCAAGTCTTGCAATATATTTTTACCAAAAAAAGTTAAAAAACGCATTTTTATAACATTGCACAAACTTTACTGCGTTGAATTGTTAAAAGTGCCGTTAATTTTTTCTGTTTGAAAGATTTAGCGTTGTAATATTTCCGTCTATTATACACCCTCTTGTTTGGTCGTAAAGAGCAATAGCATCATCGGGTAATTTTGTACCGTCAATGGTTTTGTCGTTTGCATCAAATTTGCCGTCATTATTTGAATCGGCTGCAAAATACACCTTGCTTTTACAGATAACAGGATAATACAGTGTGCCAAAAAGATGTTCGGGCTGAATAATCTGCTCAAGGTTATTAGCGGCTACAACTTCAGAAATTTGTATAGTATTTGTGCTTGCATGGATATATCTTGTGTTATCTGCACCTGCAACAGCCGCATCGGCCTCTTTAAAGGCATATTCTATGGCGTTTGCGTTGCTTTTTGCCCTGCTTACTATAGATGACGTAGTAGTAGATGCAACTATTGGTATAGCTATAGCTGCGAGAACAGCTATTATGGCAATTACCACTACGAGCTCTACCAATGTAAAGCCTTTTTTGCTTTTGATTTTTTTTGCAAGAACTGACGATTTAAATCGCACGCTTATGCGTGAATTTGGTGTTCTTTTTTCTTTCATTTTTTCTCCCTCATTCAAAATATAATATTTTGCAAAATATTATTACAACAAATATTGTACACTGAAAGTAAAAATAATGCAAGTGCATTTTTATAGTTTTTATGCCGTTTTTTTTATTAATTTGTTGAAAATAATAATGCCCTTGATTTATAAAAAAACAGTACCGATTGTAAAACTTTTTTAATAATTTTGTTGATATATTGCTTAAAAGACAGTTGATTTAATTGTCTATTAAACACGGATTTTCGTAAAAATTCTCTATACTATTTATATAGGGATTTTTTTAACGGTTAAATTTTCGTTTTATCATTTACAAAACCGAACATATGTGGTATGATGTTAAATGTTAAATTATGTATTTTTATCGGAGGATTTTACTATGGACGCTTATAAAAAGGAATTTATTGAATTTATGGTTGATTGCCAGGTGCTTAAATTTGGCGATTTCGTAACAAAAAGCGGCAGAAAGACACCTTTCTTTGTAAACACAGGCTTTTACAGAACAGGCGCACAGCTTAGAAAGCTCGGCGGTTACTATGCAGAGGCTATCAAAGAGAAATTCGGTCTTGATTTTGATGTTCTCTTCGGACCTGCATACAAGGGTATTCCGCTTTCTGTTGCGGCTACTATTGCAATCAGCGAAAAGTACGATACAGATATTCGCTACTGCTCAAACCGTAAAGAGGTTAAGGACCACGGCGATAAGGGTATTTTACTCGGCAGTCCTATAAATGACGGTGACAAGGTAGTTATTATTGAAGATGTTACTACAGCCGGCACTTCTATCGAGGAAACTCTCCCGATTATCAAGGCTCAGGGCAATGTTAATCCAATCGGTCTTGTGGTTTCTGTTGACAGAATGGAGAGAGGCAAGGGCACAAAGAGTGCGCTTTCTGAAATTGAAGAGAAATACGGCTTAAAAACAACCGCAATCGTTACCATGGCAGAGGTTGTTGAGCACCTTTACAATAAGGAATACAAGGGCAAAGTTATTATTGACGACAAGCTTAAGTCTGCAATTGACGCGTACTATGAGCAGTACGGTGTAAAAGAATAATTACTTAACAGAAATTTAATCGGAGGTGAATGGCGTGGCAAATGAGCATACAGGACACCGTGACCGTGTTCGCAAAAAGTTTCTTGAAAACGGATTTGACGGCTTTGAGCCGCACGAGGTGCTTGAAATGTGCCTTTTCTATGCCATTCCCAGAAAAGATACAAATGCTCTTGCACACCGTTTGCTCGACAGGTATTTGACCGTTGCGGGTGTGTGCGACGCACCTGTTGACGAGCTTATGCGTGAATTTTCACTTTCGCAGTCTTGTGCGGTTTTTCTGAAAATGCTCCCCGAGTTTTCGAGAGTGTATAAAGAGTCAAAAACGGAAAATCATAATGTCATCGAGCTTGAACATCTCGGAGAAATGTTTATAAATAAGTTTATAGGCAGAACAAACGAGGCAGTTGCGCTTATGCTCGGAGATGCAAAGGGCAGAATGATTTTCTTTGACATTATTGCCAAAGGTTCGCTAAGTTCGTCGGATGTTCCGCTTAGGAAAATCGTTGACCTTGCGCTAAGGCACAACGCAAAGACCGCTTTTTTAGGACACAATCATCCGAGCGGCTCGGCATTGCCCTCGCAAAGCGATCTGACTTCTACAAAAATCATAAGACGAACTCTTGACAGCATAGGAGTAAGTCTTGTTGACCATTATATTGTGACGGAGTTTGACTATGTTTCCCTGCGTGACAGTGAAATGGCGGGAAGTATTTTTTTATTGTAATAAGGTTTGATTTTATGGAATTTAAACTGAAATCTAAATATAAGCCTACGGGTGACCAACCTGCTGCGATTGATGAGCTTGTAAACAGCATTGAATCGGGCAACAGAGAGCAGACTTTGCTCGGCGTAACGGGTTCGGGTAAAACATTTACTATGGCTAATATAATAGAAAGAACGCAAAGACCTACCCTGGTGCTTGCGCACAACAAAACTCTTGCGGCACAGCTTTGCAGCGAGTTTAAGGAGTTTTTCCCCGACAATGCGGTAGAATACTTTGTGTCTTATTACGATTACTATCAGCCGGAGGCATACATTGCCAACACGGATACTTATATAGAAAAGGACAGCGCTGTAAATGATGAAATAGATAAGCTCAGGCACAGCGCTACTCTTGCGCTTTCTGAAAGACGAGATGTAATTATAGTTGCTTCGGTTTCCTGTATTTACAGCTTGGGCGACCCTATTGATTACCGAAATATGGTAATATCTTTACGCCCCGGTATGGAAAAAAGCCGAGATAACCTTGTGAAAAAACTCGTTGAACTGCAATATGAGCGCAACGATGTTAATTTTATAAGAAATAAGTTCAGAGTAAGGGGAGATGTGGTCGAAATTTTTCCTGCCGCATCTAACGATTCTATAATAAGAGTAGAATTTTTCGGTGATGAAATCGACCGTATATCCGAGATTAACCCACTTACGGGAGAACTAAAGGCGGTTTTGCGTCATGCGGCAATTTATCCTGCGTCACACTACATTGTTTCTAAGGATAAAATGGCAACCGCACTCAAAGAAATTGACCGTGAACTTGAAGAAAGACTTGCGTATTTTCGTGAGAACGGAAAATTGCTTGAGGCACAGAGAATTGAACAGCGCACACGCTATGATATGGAGATGCTGCAGGAAATCGGATTTTGTACGGGCATTGAGAACTATTCGAGAATTTTGTCGGGCAGAAAACCCGGTTCTTCGCCGTTTACTTTGCTTGATTATTTTCCTGACGATTTCCTGCTTTTTGTTGACGAATCCCATGTTACTCTGCCGCAGGTGAGGGGAATGTACGCAGGCGACCATGCACGAAAGAAAAATCTTATTGATTACGGTTTCCGCCTGCCGTCTGCTTTTGACAACAGACCGCTTAATTTTGACGAATTTTACGACAGAATAAATCAGGTGGTATTTGTCAGCGCAACTCCGGGCGATTTGGAGCTTGAAAAATCACAAACGGTTGCAGAACAGATTATCAGACCGACAGGACTTCTTGACCCTGAAATTTCGGTAAGACCTACCGAGGGACAGCTTGATGATCTTGTTTCTGAAATTAATATAAGGGTGAGCAAAAAGCAGAGGGTGCTTATTACAACGCTCACCAAGAAAATGGCGGAGGATCTCACAGCTTACCTCGAAACAATGGGCATAAAGGTAAGGTATATGCACCACGATATAGACACCGTAGAGCGTATGGAAATTGTCAGAGATTTGCGCCTCGGCAAATTTGATGTGCTTGTCGGAATCAACCTTTTGCGAGAAGGTCTTGATATTCCCGAAGTGTCGCTGGTTGCCGTGCTTGACGCCGACAAAGAGGGATTTTTGCGCAGTGAGCGCTCGCTCATTCAGATTTGCGGCCGTGCCGCACGAAACAGCGAGGGCACTGTAATAATGTATGCCGACAGTGTAACCGATTCTATGCGCAAGGCGATTACCGAAACCGAACGCAGAAGAAAAATTCAGCAGGCATACAACAAGGAACACGGCATTACGCCGACCACTATTGTTAAAAAAGTCAGTGAAATTCTTGAAATTTCTACACATACAGATGATGAATTTAAATCGGCTAAAAAGCTGAACAAGGCTCAAAAGCAACAGCTTATCGAGAGCCTTACTAAGGAAATGAAAGCTGCCGCAAAGCTGCTTGAATTTGAACACGCCGCATATTTGCGTGACAAAATCAAAAAGCTCCGTGGCGATAAATGAGGATTGATTAAATGGCTAAAACCAAAGCAGTTGAATACGGTGATTCAAGTATTTCTGCACTTAAAGGCGCAGACAGAGTACGAAAAAGACCTGCGGTTATTTTTGGCTCTGACGGTATTGACGGCTGTCAACATTCAGTTTTTGAAATTCTTTCTAACTCTATTGACGAGGCAAGAGAGGGCTACGGCAAAAAAATTACCGTAACGAGATTTTCCGACGGCTCTATCGAAGTAGAAGACCACGGCAGAGGTATTCCCGTTGACTTTAACGAAAAAGAAAATGAGTTTAACTGGAAACTTGTATTCTGCGAAATGTATGCAGGCGGTAAATATAATAATAACGAGGGCGAGAGCTATGAGTTTTCGCTCGGTATGAACGGTCTCGGACTTTGCTCAACACAGTACAGCTCCGAATATATGGATGTTGATATTCGCCGTGGCGGCACTCGCTATACCCTGCATTTTGAAAAGGGCGAGAATGTCGGCGGCTTAAAAAAAGAGCCGTACAATAAAAAGGATACAGGTACAAAAATCCGTTGGAAACCTGACCTTGAGGTATTTACCGATATAGACATTCAGCCTGAATATTTCCTTGATATAATGAAAAGACAGGCTATTGTCAACGCAGGCGTTGAATTTGTGTTCAGAAATCAGAACGGTAAGAGCTTTGACACCACAACTTATTGCTATGTAAACGGTATTGAGGATCATGTTGCGGAGGTCATCGGCGAAAACGGTTTTACTTCGGTTCAGCATTGGACAACGGAGGTAAAAACCCGTGACCGTGATGATAAGCCGGAATATAAATGTAAAATTGATGTTGCGGTTGCTTTTTCAAATCAGACAAGACTTACCGAGTATTACCACAACTCAAGCTGGCTTGAGCACGGCGGTGCTCCTGATAAAGCGGTGAGAACTGCTTTTCTTTATCAGATAGACAATTACTTAAAGACAAATAATAAATACAATAAATCGGAAAGCAAGATAAAATTTGATGATATTGAAGACTGCCTTGTGTGTGTAATTTCTTCGTTTTCGAGCGTATCTTCGTATGAAAACCAGACTAAAAAGTCAGTTACCAACAAGGGTATTCAGGACGCAATGACTGCTTTCTTAAAGCAGAGCCTTGAAGTTTATTTTATAGAAAATCCGCTTGAGGCAGACAAAATCGCACAGCAGGTACTTGTAAACAAGCGCAGCAGAGAGAATGCCGAAAAAACAAGACTTAACATAAAGAAAAAGCTTTCGGGCAGTCTTGATATGACAAACCGTGTAGCTAAGTTTGTTGACTGCCGCAGCAAAAATGCCGAGGAAAGAGAGCTTTTTATAGTAGAGGGTGACTCTGCTCTCGGTGCTTGTAAGCAGGCAAGAAACCCTGATTTTCAGGCGATTATGCCAATCAGAGGTAAAATACTTAACTGTCTTAAGGCTGATTATGACAAAATTTTTAAGAGCGAAATAATTACAGATTTGCTTAGAGTGCTCGGCTGCGGTGTTGAGGTAAAGTCAAAGGCCAATAAAAACTTGAGCGAATTTGACCTTAACGCACTGCGCTGGAATAAAGTTATTCTCTGTACCGATGCCGATGTTGACGGATTTCAGATCAGAACATTGCTTTTGACAATGCTGTACAGACTTACTCCTACGCTGATAAACGAGGGAAAAGTCTTTATTGCGGAATCACCGCTTTATGAGATTACAGCTAAAAATGATGTGTATTTTGCGTATGACGAGGCGGAGAAAGATAAGTTTATTGCGGAAATCGGCAAAGAGAAATTCACAATTCAGCGTTCAAAAGGTCTTGGTGAAAACGAGCCTGATATGATGAACCTTACAACTATGAATCCTGCTACTCGCAGACTTATAAAGGTTATGCCGACAGACGCTGAAAAAACAGCGGAAATTTTTGATATTCTGCTCGGTGACAATCTTCAGGGCAGAAAAGATTACATTGTGGCTCATGGTAATGAGTACATTGACAATCTTGATGTAAGCTGACGGGAGGTGCGAATTTATGGCAAAAAGAAGAAGAACACAGCCTGCCGCAACGGGAAAAACACACGGTGTTATCAACGGTGCGGGTGAAGTTGTAGAACAGAACATTGACTCTACAATCAGAGAAAACTATATGCCTTACGCAATGAGCGTTATTCTTTCCCGTGCTATTCCGGAGATTGACGGATTTAAGCCCTCACACAGAAAACTGCTTTATACAATGTATAAAATGGGACTTTTAAGCGGTGCAAGAACAAAATCAGCCAATATTGTAGGCGCAACAATGAAACTCAATCCGCACGGCGATTCGGCAATTTATGACACTATGGTGCGACTTTCGAGAGGCTACGAAGCACTTTTACATCCTTATGTGGATTCAAAGGGTAACTTCGGTAAATTTTACAGCCGTGATATGGCATGGGCGGCATCAAGATATACAGAGGCAAAACTTGACAAAATCTGTAACGAGCTTTTTCGTGATATAGATAAAGATACCGTAGACTTTGTTGATAACTACGATAATACAATGAAAGAGCCGTCACTTTTGCCGGTTGCTTTTCCGTCCGTACTTGTAAACACAAATACGGGTATTGCGGTAGGTATGGCATCAAATATCTGTTCTTTCAATTTGAAGGAAATTTGCGAAACAACGTCGGTGCTTATTCGTGACCCGAACCATGATGTTATGCAGACATTGCCTGCACCTGATTTTATCGGCGGCTGTCAGATTATTTATGACGAAAACGCCTTAAGACAGGTTTATGAAACGGGTAAGGGCGGAATAAAACTAAGGGCAAGGTACCAGTACGATAAATCGGCAAACTGTATTGATGTACTTTCAATTCCGAGCACCACAACCTGTGAGGTTATTATCGAAAAGATTATTGACCTTGTAAAAACAGGTAAAATCAAGGATATTGCCGATGTTCGAGATGAAACGGGTATTGACGGACTCAAGATTACCATTGATCTCAAGCGTGGAGCAGCTCCCGACCGACTTATGGCAAAACTTTACCGTTTTACAACGCTTGAAGATTCATTCTCCTGCAACTTTAATGTACTTATCGGCGGAGTGCCGAGGGTGCTCGGTGTTAAGGCTTTGCTCGAAGAGTGGATTGCATTCAGAATTGAATGTGTAAGACGAAGAACATATTTTGACAGAAACAAAAAAGCCGAAAAACTCCACCTTTTAAAGGGTCTTGAGGCTATTTTGCTTGATATTGACAAAGCGGTTAAAATTGTAAGAGAAACAGATGAAGAGGCAGAGGTTGTACCAAACCTTATGATCGGATTTGGTATTGACGAGGTTCAGGCAGAGTATGTTGCAGAAATAAAACTTCGTCATCTGAACCGTGAATATATTTTAAAGCGTACGGCAGAAATTGAGGCACTTGAAAAGGAAATTGCCGAACTTGACGAAATTCTCAAGAGCAAGACAAGAATTAAAACCATAATTGTAAAGGAGCTCAAAGAGATTGCCGAAAAATACGGTCAGCCACGAAAGAGTATCATTATCTACGAGGATACCGTAAGCTATACAGAAGAAAAGGATGATGTGCCCGATTATCCTGTTAATATCTTCTTTACAAAAGAGGGATATTTCAAGAAGATTACTCCGCAGTCGCTTAGAATGAGCAGCAATCATAAGCTCAAGGACGGAGATGAGATTGCCCAGACCTGCGAATTTTCAAATAACGGCGAATTGCTGTTCTTTACCGATAAATGTCAGGTTTATAAGGCAAAGGCGGCGGATTTCACCGATACAAAGGCAAGCGCTCTCGGCGAGTATGTACCGGCAAAGTTGGGTATGGACGAGGGCGAAAACGCTGTATATATGGTTGCAACAAAGGATTATAAGGGTATTCTGTTGTTTGCGTTTGAGAACGGTAAACTTGCAAAAGTGCCGCTTGAGGCTTATCAAACAAAGACAAACCGCAAAAAACTTACGGGCGCTTATTCCGATAAATCACCGCTTGCGGGAATGGTATTCTTTACAGAGGATAAAGAATTTTTGTTGAAAGCGTCATCAGGCAGAATGTTGCTTATTCATTCGGGTGCAATTAATCTGAAAACAACCCGTTCGACACAGGGCGTGGCTGTTATGAAACTCAAAAAAGGTCACAGACTGTTTGAAATTTCGGAGTATGTTGAGGGAACATTTGCAAAGCCGCAGAGATACAGAACGAAAACACTTCCTACTCTCGGCGCTATGCCGGCAAACGAGGATTCAACAGATGAACAGCTGACGCTGATTTGATAGTATTTTTCATATTTAGAAATAAACTAAAAAAGTTGAGAAATTTTCAAAAAAATCTTGCAAAAGCTATAATTTTATGTTAATATAAATTAGTTAGTTTTTGTATTTGGAACTTATTATACATTTATATTACAGAAAGGAACGGTATAATATGGGCGTTTGGGGTATTGTTCTTGGTTCAGTGCTTATCGTAGCAGCCATTGCAATTATCATCGTAATTATTCTTCAGCAGGGCAACCAGCAGGGTATCGGTGTTGTTTCCGGTGCTGCTGACTCTTATTTCTCAAAAAATAAGGCTCGCTCGATTGATGCAAAGCTTGCTCGTTTTACAAAGTTTTTTGCAGCAATTTTCGTAATTATCGTAATTGCACTTAATGTACTTGCTTATTTTGTCGGAAAAAGTTTCTGATTAAGCTTGTAATATTTTTAAAATTTCAAACATAATTATAGACCGTAGGTTAATCCTGCGGTCTATTTTTATTTTTATGGTTTAGCAAATTGATTTGCAAATTAATTATAAAAGTTTGGTCGACCTTTTCAAAGGTCGTGGTGTGGGCAAAGCCCACAAATATTTTCCGTTTATGCAATCTAACGATAGTCAAACAGTTTGCTGTTTGGCGGCTTGAACGAATGGGCGAAAGCCCTTAAATGCGACAGCAATAAGAAAGCCATTCGATATATAATGAAAAGTTAATTATTTCTTTTATAAAAGGCTGTCGCCTGTTTTAACAAACTTAGTTTTAGCACGCAAACAGCCACGCTGTTTGCGCCTGATAAATTGTTATATTGGAAGACTTTATGGGCACTGCCCAAACCCGCAAGCCTTTAAAAAGGCTTGACCTAAATTTTTAAATTATTTTGCCTAACATTTAGAGCAAAACAAATTTATCCTACATATATAAAAGACTCTGTTTTACAGTATTGTTTATGCTAAAGGAGCTGTTAATTATGCCTTTGTGGGGAATAGGATTAATGTTTTTCGGTGCATTTTTGCTGTTTGCATTTGCTCATTACATAAGTAAAAGCAGACATCCGTTTAAAAGAAGTCTGCTTTCAATGGCTATAGGAATTTTAACGCTGATTGCGGTAAATCTGACAGGCTCTTTTACAGGTGTGTACCTGCCTGTAAGCCTTGTGTCGGTGTGTTGTGCCGCATTTGGCGGAGTGCCCGGAGTAACGCTGATGCTTGGACTGAATTTATTTTTTTAAATCAATTTCTGTTTGTTTTATTTTTATCCAAAAGCCTTGCAAAATCAATAAGCAAGGCTTTTTCTGCATTAAGGGTTTCTACAATATATAAAAATAAGCCACTGTTGCGGTGACTTATGAATTTAAAAATTCGACTAAAAGCATACTTAGTATTTTTTGCTGTCTGTTTGACAATTCTTTGCCTTTAAGGTTGCAGTCGCTAAATTCTTCATAGAGCAGTTTCATTATATTTGACTGCGTTTCGTTTAGGTTGTTAATGTAGAGTGCATCTTTCTTTTCTATGCCAACCAAGTAGTCGAGAGAAACATTGAACACATTTGAAATTGAGATTAAAACTTCGAGCGGAGGAAATTTGATGTTGTTTTCGTAATTGCTTATGACAGGCTTACTTCTTCCGACTCGTCTGCCCAACTCTTCTTGTGACATATTTCTTGATTCTCGTAATTGTCTTATTCTTAAACCAAAGTCAAACATATAATTCACCTCAAAAAGTTTTTGATAAAAATATTTTAAAACACTTGCGTTTTGTAATCGAAAACTGTATAATACAATTGTTAGCAAAACGAAAATTTTTAATATTTAAAGTTTACTTTTAGAAAACGGTTTGAGCTTTATGAGGAGGAATATTTTATGAAAAAATTTATTTCAGGCATTTTGATTGCAGCTATGCTGACTTCGGTCTTGTGTGCCTGTAATAACGGTGAAAATCAATCAGACACTTCACAGTCAGAGAATAGTGCGAATTCGTCACAACAAACCGTGACAACAGAGGCTATGGCAACACAGATTACAACACAACCTGCAACAGAACCAAATTATGAGAATACAAACTATGTTGCACCGATTCCGCAGAAAAATCAAAAGTATAAATTTGAAGAAATTTTGCTAGATGAGGCGGCAACCTCAAGCGGATATTCAATGTCGGACAGTAATTTTAGAATATCTGAGATATATGAGAATGGAGAATATTTGGTTGTGAATGTTATGTATTCAAATTATAATTCCACCTCAAATTTTTGTGCATACAATGTTATATTTGATTTGGAAGGTAATATGGTTGCCAATCTTTCTAATATCTCACTTAATGAGGGATATGGAAAAAGCGGACAAATATGTGGAATATACGGTGATTGTATTATAATTAAATTCGATACTCCGATTCGTAGTGAGGAGAAATTTGCCTTATACAATTTGAAAACAAAAGAATTAAAGTACATAGATTCAGAATACAGTTCACCTAAAATAGATAACGGTGTAATTATTTTCGGTAAAAATGAAGAAAATTTATATAAATATGGCGCATTAGATTTAGATTTAAATGAAATTATACCTGCTGAATATGATGAACTTTATCTTGCGTCACCAAAATTAATTATAGCAAAAAAAGGCGAAAAATATGGACTTATTGATTATAACAATAAAACTGTTACAGATTTTAATTACAAAAAAATTATTAATTTTGCCGGTTACGCAAGTGATGATTATTTTAAATATTGGGGACAAATTGATTTTGAAAAAAATATAAACAAGTATACAGTTGCGTTAGATGAGAACGACAAAGTTGTTTTGATTGATAAAAACGGGAAAGTTTTTGATGTAAATTTAGAAATATCAGAGTACAATTTAGGCGATGGACGAGTAGTTGCACAATATAATGATAAAACATATATTAAAAATAGAGAAATTGTTACGGATACTGACGGTAATATAATAACAGATGCAGCGTTAAGAGGAGAGCTTTTTCCGTGTGGTTTTGTAAACGGATATTGTATTACAAAGGATAATAACGGAGTTTATAATTTAATTGATAACAAAGGAAAAAAATTTTACACAAACTCTGCCGATAATTATGAAATAAGCAGATTTTATTCGGTAGATCAGAACGGTTTATTTGAGGTTGTTTATAATTTAAAAAATAATGATGAAAAGGTAAAAACGGAAATTTTAGATTTATCCGGAAATGTAGCTTATACAATTGAAGATAAATATATTTCTCCAATCGGAAAGGGTATGTTCAAACAATTAAAAAATGAAAGTTACAAGGTTTACAAAGTAATAGCAGAATGAGGCTATTTAAGCAAAAATCAATTGTAAAAAACAAATATATTCTATATATAAAAATACCGACTCGCATAAAAATTGCAAGTCGGTATCTTGTTTCTTAATATTAATCTTATCAATTGCTTTTATAATCATAAAAGACTTTCGAGTGCTTCGCCTACGCTTTCTTTGTTTTGTGTGAGCATGGCGAGGATTACTTTATAAAAAGTTGTTGGGTTTTCGTAAAAATTCTTTTTGATTATTTGTGCCTGCGGCATATCCGGAGCAAAAATCGAAAAACTCAGCAAATCAAGATTTCCGCCCGAAATTTTGCAGTTTACATTGTAACCCATATCGGTTTTAACGATTTCTACGCTGTTTTCACGCTCTTTTTTCTTTTGCGCAAGCAGGTTTATTGCGCAGTCATACGCTTTTTCTTTTACGGTGTAGGCAAGTATGGTGTCGAGCTGATTTGCAATCATAACTCCGTTTTCGCTGACGGTATATGTCTTTATATCTCCGTCGGAGCCTTCTTCAATTATATTTCCTTTTTCAATAAGATCGTCAAAGCATGAACTTGTTTCAAAGTAATTTGCAAGGCTTTCCTCACATATTGAGTCAACAATAATTTCTTTGCTGACGGGTTCTTTAATTGAATTTAAAAGATAGCATATAAGAATACGGATTTCATATTTGCTCCTCATTCCGCCGGGAATAATACCCTCATCAAATGTATCAAAAGCCATAGTTTCACCTAATTTCAGTTTAATTTATTTAATTATATCATATAAAAATATAAATGTGTAGAGAAATTTTATAATAACCGAAAAAATATTCCGATATGTATTGCTTTTGCGGTTAATTATGTTTTAATTTAACAGTAATTAAGGCTGAATTTTCATATTAAAAAAATTGCCGATATGGAGAAAATATTATAAATAAACACACATAAAATTTCGCAAATAAAAATATTTTAATAATATAGTAACCTAAATGTTAAAAATATTTTGAAAATTATAGTATAAATTGAAAAAATAATTGACTGTATATTGTTCTTATGGTAGAATGTTGTTGTGAAAGGAGATGTGAATATGGAAGAGTATATGCCTTTTGTCTGGATTGGCATAGCAGTGGTTATGGCTGTTGGCGAGGCAGCTACAAATCAGCTTGTGTCTATCTGGTTTGTTGTGGGTGCGCTTTGCGCTGCCGTATCATCGCTTATAACTTCCTCTGTACTTGTTCAGGTAATTGTTTTTATAGTAATTGCGTTCGGTACGCTTATCGCCACAAAGCCGATTGTTGATAAGTATAAAAAGAACCATAAAGATGTAAAAACAAATTCCGATAGGCTTGTCGGACAAATTGGTGTAATGCTTACCGATATTGACTCTTTGGAAACAGTAGGTCAGGTAAAGGTGAGCGGTGAAGTCTGGACCGCAAAGTTGAAAAATCCTACACCTGTAAAGAAAGACGACAAAGTCAAAATTCTTGCCATTGAGGGTGTAAAAATGATAGTTGAACCTTGGCAGGGAGAATAATTATTGAATGGAGAAATCAGAATGGGACCGTTAATTGTAATTGCAATTATTTTATTAATCATTTTAATTGCTATAATCAGCAATGTTAAAATCGTACCGCAGGCGCACGCTTATGTAGTTGAAAGACTCGGTGCTTATCACTCAACTTGGGGTACGGGCTTGCATGTAAAAATTCCTTTTATCGACAAAGTTTCAAGAAAAGTATCTTTAAAAGAGCAGGTAGTTGACTTCCCGCCTCAGCCTGTTATCACAAGAGATAATGTTACTATGCAGATTGATACCGTAGTTTATTTTGAAATTACAGACCCTAAACTTTACAGCTACGGTGTTGAGCGTCCGCTTAACGCTATTGAAAATCTTACGGCAACCACACTTCGTAACATAATCGGTGAACTCGAACTCGACAGCACACTTACTTCCCGTGACACTATCAACGATAAAATCAGAATTATCCTTGATGAGGCTACAGACGCATGGGGTATCAGAGTAAAGCGTGTTGAGCTTAAGAACATTCTTCCGCCTCGTGAAATTCAGGACGCAATGGAAAAACAGATGAAGGCAGAGCGTGAAAGAAGAGCTAAGATTCTTGATGCCGAAGGTGAAAAGCGCAGTCAGATTCTTATTGCGGAAGGTCTTAAAGAGTCTGCTATTCTAAAAGCTGACGCTGTTAAGGAACAGAAAATCAGAGAGGCTGCCGGTGAGGCAGAGGCTATTCTTACAGTACAGAGAGCTAATGCCGACGCTCTTCGTATGCTCAATGAGGCTGCTCCTACAGACAGAATCATTCAGCTTAAATCTCTCGAGGCGTTTGCAAAGGCAGCTGACGGTAAGGCTACAAAGATTATTATTCCGTCGGAGCTCCAGTCAATTGCAGGAAATGTTGCCGCAATTAAGGAAATCTGGAAAGATGAGCCTGCAAAGCAGTAATACAGTATAATTCTAAATCAAAATATGGCATAAGGGTGCAGTTTTTATCTGCACCCTTAGGTGCTTTTTTATAGGAAGTGAATTAATGGTTCTTATTCTTTGGACATTTGTTATATTTTCGTTTTTAGGCTGGGTTGGTAATGTAATACGAAACCTCGCTGTAAATAAAAAATTCAGAAATAACGGCTTTCTTACCTCGCCGTTTTTTCCAATGTACGGACTTACGGCTGTTATTTGCAGAGTGATTTTGACTCCGCTTGCAAATTATCCGTGGCTTTTGCTTGCTGCTTCGATTGCGCTTACAACCGCCGTAATAGTTCTTTCGGGATTTTTGTTTGAAAAAATCCTCGGATTTAAAGTATGGGATTATTCGCAGTCAAAACTTAGCATCGGCAGTTATATATCTTTGCCTTATGCATTGTTGGCAGGAATTTTCGGATTTGGTTTTATAAAAATATTTATGCCTGTATCCGATGCACTTGTTATGCTTATTCCGACTACAGTCAGCTATATAATTTTGTTTGCTCTGCTTGCAATAATTTTGCTTGACTATATTTTTTCTGTGATTACGGTTATAAGATTAAAACGCAGAATAAAATATTTAAGCAATATTGAAGAATTGCTCGGAGATGATGCAGACGAGGAAAAAATAAAACTTATAGGCGAAAACTGTAACAGACTTTTTACGGAAAATATTTTAAGAAGAAGACTTGCAAATGCATTTCCTGACCTTAAAACAAGCGTTTATCTCGGTATGATTTCAGATAAAGTGGGCGAGGTCAAGGATAAAAATATGACCGAATATACGGCTGTTTTTGAGAATAAAGAAGAACGCCCTTTTGCGTTCGGACTTTGTTTTACAAAGTTGTTTTATCTGTTTGTGATCGGCTCGCTTTTTGGCACTATACTTGAAACTTTGTGGGCGTTTATGATTGACGGTAATTTTCAGGTGAGAGTCGGCCTTGTGTACGGGCCTTTTATCCCTGTTTACGGTGGCGGCGCTTGTTTTTTGACGTTAGTGCTTTATAAGCTCTACAAGCTCAACGATACGCTTATTTATGTTATCAGTGCTGTGGTGGGTGCAAGCTTTGAATATTTTTGCTCGTGGTTTCAGGAAACGCTTTTCGGTACGGTGTCGTGGGATTACAGTGATACTCCGCTGAATTTTAACGGACGAACAAACCTTATGTATGCGCTTATCTGGGGATTTCTGGGACTTGTATGGGTACGCTTTGTTTATCCGTGGATGGCAAGACTTATTGAGAAAATTCCAAAGCGTGCAGGCGGTGTAATGACGGCGGTACTCATAATATTTATGGTATTTAATGCATTTATGTCTTGTGCGGCGGTTTACAGATGGCAGGACAGGGCAGAACACCCCAAAACGGATAACGCTTTTATACAGTATATAGATTATCATTTTGACGATGAGAAAATGGAATTTCTGTTTCCGAATATGAAAGCACCGGAAAAAGATTAGCAGTGAATTGAAAATTCAGAGTTCAACTCGGGCAGCAGGTAAATATATCTGCTGCCCGTTGATTTATGGTTTAGCGCATTGTTTGTTGTGAAAGTTTAAAAAACATCGACTTCTGTATCAATTATAAAATTTTTAATCAAAACTGCGTTTAAACTGTAAATTAGCTTATGAATTTCAAAATAATTCCTGTCACATATTGCATTTTATTCTGATTTTTTATATAATGGTAATTAAAGTGATTTTAGGGCAATGAATTTTTGCCTTTGCAGAAACTTTGTCTAAACAAATTTGCCACCGTTTTTACGGTGCCGTTAAAAGTTAAGGAGTGTAATGATGAAAAAGGTTGCTATTATTATGGGTTCTGACAGTGATTTCCCTGTAGTTTCAAAGGCTGTCACAAAGCTTAAGGAATTTGGTGTTCCATATGAAGTGCATGTTATGAGTGCTCACAGAACTCCTGATGCTGCTATTGAATTTTCAGGCAGCGCAAAGAAAAACGGCTTTGGAGTAATCATTGCCGCAGCGGGTATGGCTGCTCATCTTGCAGGTGTGCTTGCAGCAAAAACAACTTTGCCTGTAATCGGTATTCCTTGCAAATCAGCCGCTTTTGACGGTATGGATGCTTTACTTGCAACAGTTATGATGCCGACAGGTATTCCTGTAGCTACAGTTGCTGTTGACGGCGCTGCGAATGCTGCAATTCTTGCAATCGAAATGCTCGCTCTTTCTGACGATACACTTGCAGAAAAGCTCGAGAAAATGAAAGCAGATATGGAAGAAGGCGTAGCCAAAAAGGATGAGGCTATGCAGCTTAAGGTGGCAGAACTTTGATTAAGTATGTTGATATATATGACAAAGACAAGGTAAATGACGAATGCGGTGTGTTCGGCGTTTATAAAGACAGCAGTGATGATTTCAATATTGCATCCCTTACCCGAGAGGCTCTTTACGGACTTCAACACAGGGGACAGGTAAGTGCAGGCATTACTGTAAATAACAATGAAAATTTTACTACCGTAAAAGAATTCGGTATGGTGTCAGAGGTCTTTAACGATAAGGCTATAGATAAACTCGGCGACGGAAACATTGCAGTCGGTCATGTGCGTTACAGTGCGCACGAAAGCCTTGACAGAGCGGCAAATCAGCCACTTGTTATGAGATATATTGCTGGTTCGCTTGCTATTGCAAGCAACGGTGCGATTACTAATTTTGCCGAAATTCGCCAACAGCTTGAGCATGGCGGCGCAATCTTTCAGTCTAACTCAAATGTTGAGATTATGTCTTATGTAATCGCAACCGAACGCTGTACCACGGACGACCTTGAAACAGCGGTTTTGTTTGCTATGGATAAACTTGAGGGCGCATATTCCGCAGTGCTTTGCGGCCCGTCAAGACTTATCGGCTTTCGTGATAAAAACGGCTTCCGTCCGCTTTGCATCGGAAAACTTAACAACAGCTATATTATTACTTCCGAGAGTTGTGTAATTGACAGTCTTGGCGGTGAATTTTTGCGTGATGTTGAGCCCGGAGAAATGGTTGTAATTGATGAAACGGGTTTTCACAGTTACAAGTCGAGAATTAAGGCATATAATACATCTATGTGTATTTTTGAATATGTTTATGTTGCCCGTCCCGACAGTGTTATTGACGGTGTAAGTGTTCATAATGCGAGATTTAAGGCAGGTGAACTGCTTTATAATGAACATCCGATTGATGCCGATATGGTATGCGGCGTTCCCGATTCGGGAATTATTGCCGCACAAGGCTATGCTAAGGCGTCGGGTATTCCGTACGGTACAGGTTTTGTTAAGAATAAATACATTGGCAGAACCGTAGGTACGGGAAAAGATAAAAAGAAAAGACTTCTCAAAACAAGACTTACTGCCCTTAAGGCAAATGTAAGCGGAAAGAGAATTATTATTGTTGACGACTCTATTGTGCGCGGCGAAACCGCAAATCATATTGTAAAACTTTTGCGTGACGCAGGTGCAAAAGAGGTTCATATGCTTATAAGCTCTCCGCCTTTTGTATGTCCGTGCTATTTCGGTATGGATATTCACAACAAGGAGTCGCTTATTGCAAATAGGTTTTCACAAGAAGAGATATGCAATAAAATCGGTGCGGATTCTCTTGGCTATCTAAGCATTTCTGGTCTTAACCAAATTGCAGAGGGCGCCGATGTGGGATTTTGCGACGGTTGCTTTACGGGAGAATATCCTGCGGAAATTCCGAGAACTATATTTGTTGATAAATTCGCAAAGAAAATTAATAAAAAATAATCTGGAGTGATTGAAGATGAAGAGTTTTTCAGAGAGCTACAAGGCAGCAGGTGTTGATGTAACAGCAGGTTATAAGTCGGTTGAACTTATGAAACAGCATGTTGCACGCACAAAAATTGACGGCGTTGTTTCGGGTATCGGCGGTTTTGGCGGTCTTTTTGCCCCAAATGTAAGCGGTATGACAGAGCCTGTACTTGTCAGCGGTACTGACGGTGTAGGTACAAAAATCAAGCTTGCTTTCCTTATGGATAAGCACGATACTATCGGTATTGATGCAGTTGCTATGTGCGTAAACGATGTAATTTGCTGTGGTGCAAAGCCGTTATTCTTCCTTGACTATATTGCAATCGGAAAGAACTATCCTGAAAAGGTTGCGGAAATCGTTAAGGGCGTTGCAGACGGCTGTGTTATGTCAGAATGTGCACTTATCGGCGGCGAAACAGCCGAGCATCCGGGTCTTATGCCTGTTGACGAATACGATGTTGCAGGTTTCTGCGTAGGCCTTGCAGACAAGCCGAAGATGATTGACGGCTCAAAACTTAAAGCAGGCGATGTTTTGGTTGCACTCCGTTCTTCGGGCGTTCACTCAAACGGTTTTTCACTTGTAAGAAAAGTTTTTGATATTAACGAAAACACAATCAATAATACATACCCTGAGCTTGACAAAACTTTAGGCGAAACTCTCCTCACTCCTACAAAAATATATGTAAAACCACTCTTTGCTCTTATGAAGGAAGTTGAAGTAAAGGCTGTATCTCACATTACAGGCGGCGGTTTCTACGAGAATATTCCTCGTATGTTAAATGACGGTCTTTCAGCTAAGATTAATAAGAGCGCAGTCCCTGTTCTTCCGATCTTTGACCTTATTCAGAGAGTCGGCGGTATTTCAGAGCACGATATGTTTAATACATTCAATATGGGTGTAGGTATGCTCGTTGCAGTTGATAAAAACGATGCGGATAAGGCTCTTGAGGTTCTCAAGGCAAACGGTGAGGATGCTGTAATCATCGGTGAAGTAGTAGAGGGCAATGACGGAGTTGTAATTGAATAATGAAAAATATTGTTGTTCTTGTATCCGGTGGCGGTACTAATTTACAGGCTCTTATAGACGCATCGGAAAGAGGGGAGATAAAGAGCGGTAAAATCACCTGCGTTATTTCTTCAAATCCGAATGCTTATGCACTTGAGAGAGCCAAGAATCACAATATTGCTACCGATATAATCCGTAGAAAGGATTATGCAAGCCTTGACGAATACGATAAGGCATTAACCGAGCTTTTAAAGTCAAAAAATGCGGATTTGGTTGTGCTTGCGGGATTTATGACAATCCTCGGTACAGGTGTAATCAGAGCGTTTGAAAACAGAATTATAAATATTCATCCGTCACTTATTCCGTCTTTCTGCGGCGAGGGCTTTTACGGACTTAAGGTTCACGAGCAGGCTCTTGCAAGGGGAGTAAAGGTGACAGGTGCAACAGCACATTTTGTAAATGAGGTATGTGACGGCGGTCCTATCATCATTCAGAAAGCTGTTGAAATTCAAAACGGCGACACACCCGAAATTTTACAGAAAAGAGTTATGGAACAGGCGGAATGGAAAATTCTTCCTAAGGCTGTTTCACTTTTCTGCGAAGATAAAATAAAGGTAAACGGCAATGTTACAGTAATTGCCGAATAATTCGGAGGTAAACAATGAAACCAATTTCACTTGAAAAAGAAATCTCTTCTGTTACATATCCCGGCAGAGGAATTGTTATAGGCAGAAGTGCTGACGGCACAAAGGCTGTAATTGCTTACTTTATTATGGGCAGAAGCGAAAACAGCAGAAACAGAATTTTCGTTGAAACCGAGGACGGCATAAAGACACAGGCTTTTGACGAATCAAAGCTTATTGATCCGTCACTTATCATTTACTCACCTGTCAGAAAACTTGACAACAAGACAATCGTTACAAACGGTGACCAGACAGATACAATTTATGAGCTTATGAACGAGGGTGAAACTTTTGAGGAATCACTCCGTACAAGAGAGTTTGAGCCTGACGCTCCTAACTACACACCTCGTATTTCGGGTATTGTAAAGTGCAGCGGCGGTGTTATGGAATATGCTATGTCAATCCTTAAGAGTGCAGACGGTATTGCTGACAGCTGTCAGAGATATACATTTATGTATTCCACACCTTTACAGGGCCTTGGCAGATATATTCACACTTATATGGGTGACGGCACTCCACTTCCAAGTTTTGAGGGTGAGCCTACACTTGTAGAGATTGGCAACGATGATATTGATACTTTTGCTGAAAAAGTATGGAATGCACTTGACGAGGACAACAAGGTATCACTTTTTGTTCGTTACATTGACATTGCAACAGATACAGCAGAGTCAAGAATTATTAATAAGAATAAATAATCTGATTATGAAAGGATGAACTCCAATGAAGGAACTTGCACTTAAATACGGTTGTAACCCTAATCAGAAACCTTCAAGAATTTATATGAACGAGGGCGAACTCCCTGTTGAGGTACTCAACGGCAAACCGGGTTACATTAATTTTCTTGATGCGTTCAACTCATGGCAGCTTGTGCGTGAGCTTAAGGCGGCAACAGGCTTGCCGTCAGCAGCGTCTTTCAAGCATGTCAGCCCTGCGGGTGCTGCGGTAGCTACCGAGCTTTCGGATACATTAAAGAAAATTTATTTTGTTGACGATTTGGAGCTTTCACCAATCGCCTCTGCATATGCGGCAGCAAGAGGTGCAGACAGAATGTCATCATACGGTGACTGGGTTGCACTTTCTGATACTTGCGATGTTCAGACAGCAAAGCTCTTGCAGAGAGAGGTTTCTGACGGTATCATCGCTCCCGACTATACAGACGAGGCTCTTGAAGTGCTTAAGACAAAGCGCAGAGGTACATATAACATTGTAAAAATCGACCCGAACTATGTTCCTGCTCCGATTGAGCATAAGGATGTATTCGGTGTAACTTTTGAGCAGGGCAGAAACGAGCTTAAAATTGACGAAGCTATGCTTATGCAGAACATTGTTACAGAGAACAAAGAGCTTACGGAAGAGGCTAAGCGTGATCTTCTCATTGCTCTTATCACACTCAAATATACGCAGTCAAACTCTGTTTGCTATGCAAAGGGTGGTCAGGCTATCGGTGTCGGCGCAGGTCAGCAGTCAAGAATTCACTGTACCCGTCTTGCAGGCAACAAGGCTGACATTTGGTTCTTAAGACAGCATCCAAAGGTTCTTAATCTTCCGTTTGTTGACAATATCCGCAGACCTGACAGAGATAACACTATTGATGTTTACATTTCCGACGATTATGAGGATGTACTTGCAGACGGCGTTTGGGAGCAGTTCTTTAAAACTAAGCCGGAGCCTCTTACACGAGAAGAGAAGAAAGAGTGGCTCGCAACATTCAGCGGCGTTTCACTCGGTTCAGACGCATTTTTCCCATTCGGCGACAACATTGAAAGAGCTAAGCGTTCGGGCGTACAGTATGTTGCACAGCCCGGCGGTTCAATCAGAGATGACAATGTAATTGATACCTGCAATAAGTACGGAATGACTATGTCATTTACAGGCATCAGACTTTTCCACCATTAATCTGCGGGGTGAAGATATGAATATTTTAATGATTGGTTCAGGCGGAAGAGAGCACGCACTTATCAAAAAACTTCTTGAAAGCCCAAAGTGCACAAAGCTTTACTGTGCCCCCGGTAACGGCGGTATTTCAAGAGATGCCGAAACCGTAAATATCGGTGTTATGGATAAAGAGGCACTTGTCGCTTTCGCAAAAGAAAAGAATATTGACCTTGCTTTTGTAGCTCCGGATGATCCGCTTGCGGCAGGTCTTGTTGACGCTTTTCAGGCTGCCGGTATCAGAGCTTTCGGCCCTAATGCAAATGCGGCTGTAATTGAGGCATCAAAGGTATTTTCAAAGGATTTAATGAAAAAATACGGTATTCCTACCGCTAAATACGAAACCTTTGATAACGCAGAAAATGCTATTGAATATTTAAAGGCAGAGAATACTGCTCCTATCGTAGTCAAGGCTGACGGTCTTGCACTCGGTAAGGGTGTTATTATTGCACAGACTGTTGACGAGGCTGTTGATGCCGTTAAGTCTATTATGGAAGATAAGCAGTTTGGCGAATCCGGCAACAGAATTGTTATTGAAGAATTTTTGACAGGTCCGGAGGTTTCTGTACTTGCATTTACAGACGGCAAGTGCGTAAAGCCTATGGTAAGTTCAAAAGACCACAAGAGAGCTTACGATAATGATGAGGGACTTAACACAGGCGGTATGGGTACAATCAGCCCGAATCCTTACTATACAGACGAGATTGCAAAGGAATGTATGGACACAATCTTTATTCCTACAATCAACGCTATGGTAGCAGAGGGCAGACCTTTCAAGGGTTGTCTTTATTTCGGACTTATGATTACTCCGAACGGCCCTAAGGTAATTGAGTATAACGCTCGTTTCGGTGACCCTGAGGCGCAGGTGGTTCTTCCAAGACTTAAAACAGACCTTGTCGATATTTGCGAGGCAGTTATTGACGAAAAACTTGCTGACCTCGACATTGAATGGGACAACGGTGCGGCTGCCTGCGTAGTTATGGCAAGCGGCGGCTATCCTGTTGCATATAAAAAGGGCATTGAAATGTTCGGTATGGACGAAAACGGTCAGGTAGAGGGCGCTACTGTTTATCATGCAGGTACAAAGTATGAAAACGGTAAATTCTACACCAACGGCGGTCGAGTTCTCGGTGTGACTGCAACTGCTCCTACACTTGATGAGGCACTTGCAAAAGCATATGCTGCGGTTGATAAAATCAGCTTTGAGGGTATGCACTTCCGCCACGATATTGGAAAAACTAAGTGATTATTAATGTGTATAATTCATACTGTAAACAACTTTGAGGATGCAAAAAAACTCATAGACGAAAATCCGAATTGTATAATTCTTGATGTGCGTGAGGAAGAGGAGTATGCAACGGGACATGTGAAAGACGCAGTGCTTTTTCCTGTTGATGATATTACCGCCGAATCGGCAAAAGAAGTTATACCGAGTAAGGATTCTATGCTTGTGGTTTATTGCAGAACAGGCAGTCGCAGCAGAATGGCGGCAGAAGCTCTCTGTAGACTCGGCTACACAGATATTTATGATATAGGTGGACTGATTGCCTGGCCTTACGGCTTGATTATGGGACTTTAAAATTACAATTTATTGTATAAATATTCCTGATTTTAATGTTAAGAGGGAGTAATCGGTACGCATTTTTGCGTATAGTATTATCGACATACTGGTGAATTTCACCCGGTAATATTTTAAATGATGAGACTCACAGACAGCACAAGGATAATGTTTTCAATTTTGAGTTTTAGATTCGAGTTGAAAAGATTTGTAAAAGTGCTTGTCTGCGGGTCTTTTTGTGTATTGATTCCAATGTTAAGTTGGAGTTGTGGTTTAACGCACAAAGTTAAGTTTAATAAATTTAAAATTTAGGTCAACCCTTTTTAAAGGGTTGCGGGTTTGGGCAGAGCCCATAAAACGGTAAAAAGCACTGAAATGAAATATAAATAAACAGTCGTAATTATATTATAGAATAACCAAACTTTAGATTACTCAAGACTTTAGTAGAAAACAAAAGTTAAGACTAATGAGTGGCAGAGAACAAGAAAGCTACACTTGAGTATCAGTAGAGAAAAGATATTCTAAAGGACGCAAATGTTTATATGTGTGGCTAATTTGCCCTTGAAAAGCGGCAAATTAGTAGTTTGAGTAGCGTTTCTCTTCCTTTTGTTGCTGTCGTAATTTTTAGGCTTTCACCGTTATGTTAAAGCCGCCAAACGGCAAGCAGTTTGGCTATCAGAAAATTACATAAACGGAAAGTTTTTGATAGGAAGTTTTGCTGTTCTTATTTTGTTGCCCGATTAAAATTATGTTCAACCACAATTAAATTGCTGACATTAAAAGCAAAACCTTGATTTGTGTGTTTAATAATGCGTTAGAAAAGCGCATAAATTTATATGAAATGTTTTTTGGAGGATTTGGTATGAGCATATTGGATCTTTTTATCCTTGCGGTGGGCTTATCAATGGACGCTTTTGCTGTGTCTGTATGTAAGGGCCTTTCGCTCGGTAAAATTAAGCCTAAACATATGTGTATTGCAGGTGCGTGGTTCGGTGGATTTCAGGCACTTATGCCGCTTATCGGTTATTTTTTAGGCAGCTTTTTTGCAGAGATGATTGAAAAGTACGACCATTGGGTTGCTTTTGTTCTCCTTGCGATTATCGGCGGAAATATGATAAAAGAGTCTTTTGGCAAAGACGAAAAAGTCGATTCTTCAATGGATGTAAAATCAATGCTTTTGCTTGCGATTGCGACAAGTATTGACGCTTTGGCTGTCGGTGTAACTTTTGCTTTCTTGCAGGTTCAGATTGTTCCCGCCGTGTCGTTTATCGGTGTGATAACATTTATATTCTCTGCCGTAGGTGTAAAAATAGGCAGTTTATTTGGTACAAAGCATAAATCAAAGGCGGAATTGTTCGGCGGTATTGTGCTTGTGCTTATCGGTATAAAAATATTGCTCGAGGGCATTGGCGTATTAGGATAAAAATACAAAATTTTTTTAGAAAAAAGTCGTTTGTAATCGGTTATCGCCCTTTACTTTTGATATGAATTATAGTATAATAATCTGTAAAGTAAAGTTAGGCTTTGCTTGGTTACTTAATTAAAAAGGACAGGAGTGCAGAAAGCAATGATAAACGGTGCCGATATAATGGTAAAATGTCTGGAAGCCGAGGGTGTTTCAGTGGTTTTCGGATATCCGGGTGCGGCTATTTGCCCTTTTTACGATTCGCTTTATAATTCTTCAATCAAGCATGTGCTTGTTCGTCAGGAGCAGAATGCGGCTCATGCGGCAAGCGGTTATGCAAGATGCAGTGATATTCCCGGTGTATGTGTAGCAACTTCGGGACCGGGTGCAACAAACCTTATTACAGGTATTGCTACCGCTTATCAGGATTCTATTCCGATAATCGCAATTACAGGTCAGGTACGCAGTGATTTGCTTGGCAGAGATGTATTTCAGGAGGCTGACATTACAGGCGCTTGTGAGCCGTTTGTAAAGCACAGCTATCTTGTAAGCAAAACAGAAGATTTGCCACGAATTTTCAAAGAGGCTTTTCATATTGCAAAAACAGGCAGACCGGGCCCTGTACTTATTGATATTCCTATTGATATTCAGCAGAATGAAATTGAAAAGTTTGAATATCCCGAAACTGTAAATATTATCGGCTACAAGCCGAATACCAAAGGACACATTTTTCAGGTTAAGCGTGCGGTCGAGGCTATCAAAAACTGCAAGCGTCCGATTATTGTATCCGGCGGCGGTGTTTTAAGCTCGGGTGTTAAGCCTAAATTTCAGGCTTTTGCCGAGAAAACGGGTATTCCTGTAATTTCCACAATGATGGGAATCGGCGTTATGCCGTCAGAACACGAGCTTTACCTCGGTATGCTCGGTACTCACGGTAAGCCTGCTGCAAACAGAGCTTTGCACGAGGCTGATTTGGTTATTGTGTGCGGCGCAAGACTTGGTGACAGAGCCGTGGCGGCGCCCGACCAGATGAGTAAAAGAACAACTGTAATTCACATAGACATTGACCCGGCGGAAATCGGAAAAAATGTTAAGACAGCTATTCCGATTGTCGGCGATATGATGAATGTTATGGATATGCTCAATGAAAACATTGGCGACTACAAGGTTCAGAACCAGTGGAGTGAGGCTGTTAAAACCTGGAAAAAGGATTTATTCAGAGAACCTCCTAAGTTTGACGGTTATGTAGAACCGAGAACGCTTGTAGGTCATTTGAGCGCAATGTTCCGTTCAAAGGCAATTTTGGTTGCCGATGTAGGTCAAAATCAGATTTGGTGTGCAAACAACTTCCGTATTCGTGAGGGAAGATTCCTTACAACAGGCGGTATGGGTACAATGGGTTATTCGGTTCCTGCCGCAATAGGAGCAAAGTTTGCAAGACCGAACAGAGATGTGCTTGTTGTCTGCGGTGACGGCAGTTTTCAGATGCAGTTAAACGAGCTTGCTACTATTGCAGGTAATAACCTTAACATTAAAATTATAATTATGCGTAACTCAAGACTCGGTATGGTGCGTGAGCTTCAGGATAACCACTACGGTCACAGACACAGTGCAACTATTCTTGAAGGTGATCCCGATTTTCTTAAAATTGCGGAGGCTTACGGAATTGATCATGCAGAGGCAAACTCAAATGAGCAGGCAGAGGAAATCATTAAGAATATTGTTGATTCCGACAAGCCGTTCATCCTTGTGTGCGATGTATATCCCGACACTCCGTCGATTTAATGAGGTGTTGTTATGCAATATACTTTATCAATACTTGTTGAAAACCAGGCGGGCGTTCTTTCTAAGATTTCGGGTTTGTTTTCAAGACGAGGCTTCAACATTGACTCACTTGCGGTTGGCGTGACTACCGACCCAAATGTATCGAGAATCACTATTGTTGCAAACGGTGACGAATATGTTGTTGAACAGCTTGAAAAACAGCTTAACAAACTTATTCCCGTAATCAAGGTTAAAAGACTTGCCGAAGGTGATTTTATCAGCCGTGAGCTGATACTTATAAAAGTTCATTGTCCTGCTGCCAAGCGTGGCGAAATTCTCACCACTGTTGAGCTTATGCAGGGTAAAATAGTTGATTTCTCTACTACAAGCGTTACCGTTGAGTATTGTGAATGTTCAAGCCGTGTTGATACTTTGGTAGAGTTATTAAAGCCTTATGGTATCCGTGAGATTGTAAGAACAGGTACAGTAGCTCTTGATAAGGGTGCTACTGCAGTGTCCGTGTAATCTTGCAGATTTACATAAATCTTTTTATATCAACCGCATAGCGGTAAGGAGGATTTTTAAAATGGAAAATATGACAGCAAAAATTTTCTATCAGTCAGATTGTAACCTTTCTTTGCTTGACGGCAAAACAATTGCAATCATTGGTTATGGTAGCCAGGGTCACGCTCATGCTCTTAACCTTAAGGATTCAGGCTGTGATGTAATCGTTGGTCTTTACGAGGGTAGTAAGTCTTGGGCGAAAGCAGAAGCACAGGGCTTTAAGGTATATACAGCTGCAGAGGCTGCTAAGCGTGCCGATATTATTATGATTCTTATTAACGATGAGAAGCAGGCAGCTATGTACAAGAAGGATATCGCCCCTAACCTTGAGGCAGGCAATATGCTTATGTTCGCTCACGGTTTTGCAATTCACTTTGGTCAGATCATTCCTCCGGCAGATGTTGATGTTACTATGATCGCTCCTAAGGGACCTGGTCATACAGTAAGAAGTGAGTATCAGGCTGGTAAGGGTGTACCTTGTCTTGTTGCTGTTGAGCAGGACGCTACAGGTAAGGCTAAGGATCTTGCACTTGCTTATGCACTTGGTATTGGCGGCGCAAGAGCAGGTGTTCTTGAAACAACATTCAGAACAGAAACAGAAACAGACCTCTTTGGTGAGCAGGCTGTTCTTTGCGGCGGTGTTTGCGCACTTATGCAGGCAGGTTTTGAAACACTTTGCGAGGCAGGTTATGATCCAAGAAACGCTTACTTTGAGTGTATCCACGAGATGAAGCTCATCGTTGACCTTATTTATCAGTCAGGCTTTGAGGGTATGAGATATTCTATCTCTAACACAGCTGAGTACGGCGACTACATCACAGGTCCAAAGATTGTTACTGAGGATACTAAGAAGGCTATGAAGAAGATCCTTTCTGACATTCAGGACGGTACATTCGCTAAGGACTTCCTCCTCGATATGTCACCGGCAGGCGGTCAGGCTCACTTCCGTGCTATGAGAAGAAAAGCTGCTGAGCATCCGGCTGAAGTAGTTGGTAAGGAAGTTAGAAAGCTTTACAGCTGGTCAAACGAAGACAAGCTTATCAACAACTAATTTAATAGTTTATAGCTTATTTACAGCCTTGGCTTTTCAGTCAGGGCTGTTATTTTTAAGGTTCTTTTTCATTAATTGGGGTAAATTATGGTTTAGCAAATTGATTTGCCAATTAATTATAAAAGTTTGGTCGACCTTTTCAAAGGTCGTGGGTGTGGGCAAAGCCCACAAATACTTTCAGTTTATGCAATCTAACGATAGCCGAACAGCTTGCTGTTTGGCGGCTTGAACACAACGGCGTTAGCCTTTAAATGTGAAAGCAAAAAGAAAAGACATTCATTATATAATGAAAAAAGTTAATGATTTCTTTTCTAAAAGGCTGTCGCCTGTTTTAACAAACTTAGTTTTAGCACGCAAACAGCGTGGCTGTTTGCGCCTGATAAATTGTTGTATCGGAAGATTTTATGGGCGCTGCCCAAACCCGCAATTTTTGAAAAAATTGAGTAAACTTTTTTGTTTTTGGGAGGATAATTTAGCGTTAGCTAAATTTCAATGCCCGACCTTTGCTAAACCATAATTTACCCACCATAAAAAAGTACTTTTAAAAAGGCTTGACCTAATTTTTTTATTTTTAGTGAAAGCTAAAGACTAAATTTACTCATCATTTAGAACAAAAACAAAAACGCAAGGACAAAAGCCTTGCGTTTTAAAATTATTCAAAAAAATTAATATGTATAAATGTAATCGTCAGGAAGTTCAAAAGGAGTAATAGGAACAAGACCATTTGGGGTATCGGAATCATCATCTGATCTGTCATAGTTTGAATCAGTATCAGTTGATTCTGCGGCTGTGTTGCTCTCCTCAGTATAACTGTTGTTTTCAGGTTCAATAACTTCTTCAATCTTTTCTTTGTCTTCGTCAATTATTGTCTGAGCTTCCTGTTCAAGCTTATCCTTTGCTTCTTTTTCTGCCTGTTCAATAGCGTCGATTCTTGCAGAATATTTATCAATCAAATCTTGAATTTTTGTTTTTAATTCTTCAAACTTTTCGCTTGAAAGAACGGCATCTTTTTCGCTGTTGAGTTTATCAAGCAGTGTAGTAAGTTTGTCATTGCAAGCTTTGAGTTTTGTTTTGTCTGTGATTTTCTCAACCTCGTTTAAAGTGTTGTCGCTAATAACCTTTTCATAGTAGGTCACAAAGTATGATTTCATCTGCTCAATGTCAGATTGATACTCCTCTTTAATTTTCTCAACAGGCTCATTATTTTTTAGATAGTCAGTCAAATCATTTTCAAGATTTTTGATGATTATAATTCGTTTATCTCTGTCGCTTTCATTTACAAAGGTATCATATTTTCCTTTAATGTCAGAAAGTATCTGCTCTATCTGTTGTTCCTTCACATTTTTGTTATAAACATTTACACCAACAACTGTGCCTCCTGCAATTAATGCAACAGCAAGAACGCAACAAATTATTATTACTACCTTTTTTGTACTCTTTTTCATATATAGCCCTCCGATTCTATTGTATATCTATAAAAATAAGTTAATTTTCTTTAAAAAATATATTAGCATTTGATAAACGAATTGTCAAGTCTAACGATGAAATATGTATTTTGTTTTTGATATTTTGTCTTGCTATTGACAAAAATACCCAACACAATTATAATTGTAGCAACAGATGTAATGGGGTGATAGAATGAAAAAATTTGATGCGGCTGTTTATAAAAAGCGTAAATGCGAGTGCCTTGACAAGTGCTTTCAGGCTTTTATGGATAACGGACTTGAAAATACAGGTTTACAGCTTTTGTGCAAATATTGCGGATTTAAAACTAACCAAGCATTATATCACTATTTTGAAAGTAAAGATATGATAATTACCGAATCTGTACAGTATGCAATGATAAAATTTGAACGAGAATTTATGAAGAAAGCACCTCGCTCAAGAGCGGATTTAAAAAATTATCTTGAAAAATTTCCACGCTGGATGCAGAAAAACTACGGCGAGCATATGCGTTTTGTTTATCAGGTGTATACTTCGCCTAAATATAAAAAGCAGGGTTATGACTTCTTTTCGGGAATACCAAAAAGATACGATACATTCATTCATCATATAGCCAAAAACCTTGATGTTTCTTTTGAAAGCATACAAGCGCTGTACTATCTTTACATAACATCAACACTTCAATTTGCACTTTTTAAAGATGAGGTTTACCTTGATGTAGAGGTAAATGCTATTTATAATATGTGTCTTGAAGTTTTTGAGGCAGAGGATAGGAAAAAGATTGCTCAAAAGTGCGAAGATTAATTGTGCGAGGACATTGCGTATTACAACAACTAATAAATTTTATATTCGGAACGAATTGTCAGTTGCTTTTTTAATTTGTTGCCCACTGAAAATAAATCGCCACTACAAATTTATATTCATTTAAAATCAATTATTACCGCCTGTTCGCAGAAAAAAGTGCAGGCGGAATTTTTATGCTTCGCAAACTGTCCTTATAAAAATTAAGAAAATTGTCTATTTTAATAGTGACACTATTGTTGTATAATGGGAACATCACAAGATAAATGTTGAACTGTTCAGAAATTTGAGGCGTGATTTAATGACAAAAAAAGCTGTTTTAATAAATGACCTTTCAGGTCTTGGAAAATGCTCGCTTACTGCGGCTATACCCGTGCTTTCCGTAATGGGTATTCAGGCTTGCCCTATGCCGACTGCGGTGCTTACAAGCCAGACCGGCTTTAAGAGCTTTTACTGCAACGACTGCACTGACAAGCTTGATTACTACACATCGGAATGGAAAAAACTCGGTTTTCAGCCCGACGGCATTTACACAGGTTTTTTATCAAGTGAAAAACAGGTTGATAAAATTCTTGATTTCATAAACAGCTTTGAAACAGAGAACACGCTTGTACTTGTGGACCCTGTTATGGGTGACGGCGGCAGAACCTACAGCCTTTTTACAGACGCTCTTGCCTGTAAAATGAAAAAATTGGTGACGGTTGCCGATGTTATTACACCGAATCTTACAGAGTGCTGTATTCTTTGCGATGTTGATTACTGCGAATTTATAAAAAATGCCGACAAGCCCGATTTTATGGACAAAATCGCAGAGCTTGGCAAGAATTTGCTTAATCGTTATGGCGTAAAAATCGTAATAATTACGGGCATTGAGCACAAAGATATTGACGGTACAATGTATGTGCAAAATCTTATTGCATCCAAAGATGAGGTATTTAGTGTAAGCTGTAAAAAAATAGGCGGCAGCTATTCGGGTACTGGAGATTTGTTTGCCTCGGTAATGTTTTCCGGACTTTTAAGAGGCGACACTTTGAGAGATACCGTTAGTCTGGCAGTAAAATTCATAGAAACTTCTTTGCGTGATACCGTAGCGTTGGGTATTGACCGCAATGAGGGCATTGAGTTTGAAAAACACTTAAAAATACTTTTGTGAGGGATAACTATGGAATCAAATACAATTTCAAAATCTAAGTCAAAAATTAATGTAAAGCTTATTGCTATTACAGCAATGTGTGCGGCTTTGGTAACAGTTACAACTGCGTTTATTAAAATTCCGTCAATGTTCGGATATTCACACGCAGGTGATTCAATGATTTATCTTGCGGCAAGCATTTTGCCCGGTCCTTACGGTATCATTGCCTCATCAATCGGCGGTGCGCTTGCAGACTTGATTTCCGGTTATCCGCAGTGGGCAATTCCTACTGCTATCATCAAGGCTTTTAATGCTGTTCCGTTTGTTCTTTGCAGAATGGCTATGAAAAAACACGGCAAGGACAATAAGATTATTAACTGGTCATCACTTTTAATGCTTATTCCGACTACTATGGTAACAGTCGGCGGTTACTTCATTGCGAACGGTCTTATGTATGGCTTTGAAGGCGCAGTTGCAGAGCTTGCTACTTGGTGGTTACAGCCGGGTATGGGCGCATTAATCTTTATAGTTCTCGGTTTTGCCCTTGACAGAATTGATTTTAAGAAAAAACTTACTTTAAAATAAGCACATTTGCTTATTTTAGGAATTTGGAGTATAATAAATGGAAAATAGATTTGAATTAAATAAAAACCTTGCGCAGATGCTCAAGGGAGGAGTTATTATGGATGTAACAACTCCCGAACAGGCTAAAATTGCCGAGGCTGCGGGTGCGTGCGCAGTTATGGCATTAGAGAGAATTCCTGCCGATATTCGTGCGGCAGGCGGAGTTTCTCGTATGAGCGACCCTAAGATGATTAAAGGTATTCAGAACGCAGTTTCTATTCCTGTAATGGCAAAGTGCCGTATCGGTCATTTTGCAGAAGCACAGATTTTACAGGCAATTGAGATTGACTACATTGACGAAAGCGAAGTTTTATCTCCTGCAGATGATAAGTATCACATTGATAAAACTGCTTTTGATGTACCTTTTGTATGCGGCGCCAAAGATTTAGGCGAGGCATTAAGAAGAATCAACGAGGGCGCATCTATGATTCGTACAAAGGGCGAGCCGGGTACAGGCGATGTTGTGCAGGCTGTTCGTCATATGAGAATGATGCAGTCTGAAATTCGCAGAATCGCATCTATGGCAAAAGATGAACTCTTTGAAGTTGCAAAGCAGTTACAGGTTCCGTATGATTTGGTTTTGTATGTTCACGAGAATAAGAAATTGCCTGTTGTTAATTTTGCTGCCGGCGGTGTTGCTACTCCTGCTGATGCTGCGCTTATGATGCAGCTCGGCGCAGAGGGTGTATTTGTCGGCTCGGGTATCTTTAAGTCGGGTAATCCCGAAAAAAGAGCGTCTGCTATTGTTAAAGCTGTCACAAACTTTAATGACGCTAAAATGCTTGCTGAACTTTCAGAAGATTTGGGCGAAGCTATGGTAGGAATTAACGAGCAGGAAATTGAAATCCTTATGGCTGAAAGAGGCAAATAATTATGCAGATAGGTGTACTTGCTTTGCAGGGAGCTTTTATTGAGCACGAACAAATGCTTGCAAAACTCGGTGTGTCCTCTTTTGAAATCCGTTGTTTAGATGATTTGAAAAAGCCGTTTGACGGTCTTATAATTCCGGGCGGCGAAAGCACCGTTATCGGAAAATTACTTTTTGAACTCGGGCTTTTTGAGCCGATTAAAAAGTTGATCAGTGACGGACTGCCGACTTTTGGCACTTGTGCAGGTTTATTGCTTTTGGCCGACAGCATAGAGAATGATACAAGAAAGTATTTTTGCTCTATGAATATTGAGGCCGTAAGAAATGCCTATGGCAGACAGCTCGGAAGTTTTTATGCCGAAGACAGCTTTGCGAACGAAGGAAAAATTCCTATGACTTTTATACGAGCTCCGTATATAAGCCGAGTTGGCGACGGTGTAGAAGTTCTTGCTCAAGTTGACGGAAAAACAGTAGCGGCAAGGCAGGGGAAACAGTTGGTAACTGCTTTTCACCCTGAATTAAATAATGATTTAACCGTACATAATTATTTTATAAAAATGATTAACGGAGAAATATAATGTATTTATAAGGGAGAAGAAAATAAATGGCTGACATACTTTATGTTTATAAAACATCAATTTATGCTAATCTGACTAACAAATGTCCATGCAGATGTACTTTTTGCATACGCAACAATACCGATGCAATCGGTAATGCAGATACACTGTGGCATAAGCATGATCCGAGTATTGAGGAGATTAAAAAAGCAGTTGATGATTTCGATTTTACAGGCTTTAAAGAACTTGTGTTCTGCGGTTACGGCGAGCCTACCAACGCCCTCGACAATCTCATTGCTACCGCTGAATATGTAAGGGAAAAGCACCCCGACATTAAACTCAGACTCAATACAAATGGACTTGGTGATGTTATAAACAAAAAGCCTGTTGCAAAGCTTTTGTCAAAATACATTGACTCGGTATCAATCAGCCTTAACACCTGTTCGTCAGAAAAATATGACGAGGTGTGCAGACCTGTATTTGAAAATGCATATGAATCAATGCTGAAATTTGCGGCAGACGCAAAAAAATACTTTGGTCACACTCAATTCTCAATAGTCGATACTATTCCACAGGAAGATATAAAGGCTTGTCAGAAGATTGCTGACGATATGGGAATTCACCTTAGAATAAGAAAATATTCCGCTTAAAAAATATAAACCGCTCATTGACCTTTTGTGTCATTGAGCGGTTTTGTTGTGTTTAAATTTAAAATTATGGTTTAGCGGAGTGTCGGTCGGGCATTGAAAATTAGCTAACGCTAAATTATCCTCCAAAAAACAAAAAAAGTTTACTCAATTTTTTCAAAAATTGCGGGTTTGGGCAGCGCCCATAAAATCTTCCGATACAACAATTTATCAGGCGCAAACAGCGTGGCTGTTTGCGTGCTTGCACATAGTTTGAAAAACAGGCGACAGCCTTTTATAAAAGAAATGATTAACTTTTCATTATATATCGAATGGCTTTCTTGTTGCTATCGCACTTTTAAAGGTTAACGCCGTTGTGTTCAAGCCGCCAAACAGCGAGCTGTTTGGCTATCGTTAGATTGCATAAACGGAAAGTATTTGTGGGCTTTGCCCACACCCACGACCTTTGAAAAGGTCGACCAAATTTTTAATTTCGAGACGGAAAGTTTTTCCTTTGACTTAATTTGTTGCCCGACCGAAAGTACGCTAAAACATAATTTATTTATGTTTCAAAAGCATTTAGCATAGTACCACAAAAAGCAATCCCTCCGAAAATATCGGAGGGACCGCTGCGTGACTATCGAATATTTAATTAATATCTTAATTATCACCAAGTACCTACATTATAGCCTTTATCTGTCTTTGTTGTTTTAGCATAGTAATTGGTGTCTTTTGAACCTGTGTTAATATCAACAGTCTGTGAAGAACCGTTAGTAAAGATTACGCTGTCGCAAGAAGTCGGAACAGTCAATGTATAAACTGCCTGACCGTAGTCATTATTCTCTACGAAATTCATTTTTGTGCCCGGCCAAGCAACTTCACCCTGACTGCCGCTTGTCCAATAATAACAGTAAATTGTACCGTCCCAGTTAAGTGAGTTTGCAAATGTTACTGTGTATGTACCGCTTGGAGTTGTTGTAGGCTCTGTTGTCGGTTCTGCAGTTGTAGGCTGTGCTGTAGTTGGCTGTGTTGTCGGTGCCGCTGTACTTGCTTGTGTTGTTGGCTGTGTAGGCTGTACAATATACTTATACTGACCTACTAAACTGCCGTCTGCAATATTATCAACCAAGTACATCTGCACAAGTGTAGCGTCAATTACATCAACACTGCCGTCATCATTTGCATCTGCCGCAATAAGCTGTTTATCTGTCAATGTTGACTGCTCACTGATAAATAACTGTATAACAGATACATCATTGATTGAAATGTTGCCGTCTGTATCAACATCGCCTATCAATACTTTATCAGAAGGTGTTGTAGGAATTTCTGTTGCAGATGTTGACGGCTGTGCTGTGGTAGGTTGTGTAGTCGGTGCTGTTGTAGGAACTTCACCTGAATCGTAAAGATATACAACATTGATTACGCCTGCGGAATAATTGCCTGTTGCATTTAAAGGAGTAATTACATTTTTACCTGCAACGGCAGAAGTTGTGTATGTGTCGCTTGAAGTAACCTTTGTTTTCTCGCTTACAACATCAGAGGCAATCTTTTTGCCTGTTGCAATATCAATATGGCTTGTAATTACTGTAGCGGTAAATGTGATAGCGCCGTTATTAATCCATACTTCGCCGGATGCGGCATAACCGCTTGCGCCCTGTCCCGGCTCTTGAGCTGTATTTGAAGTTGGGTGGAACATTACATAGCAAGCAGATGCAGGAACTGTACATTTGTACCAACCGTCGCCCTCGCTTGTCATTACTGTAGCGGTATTCCATTCGCCTGTCGGATTTTTGCCGTCGTCTGTATATGAATAGCAACGAACATCTGACCAGCTTGACGGCTTTTTGTAGTGAACTACTGTGCTTGTAGAATTAAGCTTTTTGTACTTAAATGTAATAGTTGTGTCAGTACCCGAGAAAGTACCGCTTGTGTTTGCAGGGAAACTATCTGTATCAAGCTGATAACCCTGAATTGTTGCAGGACTTACAGAGTATTCATCTCCGCTTCTCATTTTGTTCTTAACAGAGTCTTTAACCTTTGTGCCGTTTGCATTTACATAGTTTACTGTAAGGTAACCTGAGGAAATACCCGAAGATTTGTATGTAAATGTTACAGTGTATGTCTTGCCGCTTTCAACTTTACCTGTTGTTGTGCCTGTTGTATTAACAAGATTATAGTCATAAAGAAGTGTTGTATCAGGTAAAGCACGGTATGTTGTACCTGTCTTATAAGTAGCTGATGTGCTCTTTAAAACATTGCCGTTTTCATCAACATGGGTTACCTTAAGTGTACCATATGTAGGCTCTGCATTCTGAAGATTACCGAATGTAGATGACTGAACAAGTACGCAAGTACTTCTTGCAGGGATAGAATATGAGTTGCCCGAAACTGTGCCAAGACTTTCAAGTCCTGCCTTTGTGCCGTTTGCAACGACTGTCCAGCCGCTGCCGTCAAGATCGATTGAGTAAGCCTGTGTACCGCTGTTTACGAGTACACAAACCTTGCCCCATTCGCCGACTGTGTTATTGGAATATGTATAAGCAACAACATAGCCGTATGATGACTGGAATGTAGGAGTTGAGAAGTTACCTCCCTTGAGCGGTGAGTAATTCTCTCTGATTTTAAGAAGGCCCTTATAATAATCGGCTGTTTCAGAATATGTCTTTAAACGAGTCCAATCAATGGCATTGATTGAATCGGCTGATTTATAACTGTTGTGGTCGCCCTGCTTTGTACGGCAGAATTCCGAACCTGCTGTCATAAATACTATGCCCTGTGAAGTCATGAGAAGTCCCATTGTGGCTTTCATCTGATCTGTAAGCGAAGAGGAAGTAGAGTTCCAATCCTTACTGCCGTTACTAAGCACCATCTTGTCCCACATAATAAGGTTATCGTGGGCATCGGCATAAGCAATTGTCTGTGAAGGAGCTTTTGCACCGAAGCACTGACCCTTTACACCGTTTACAACTGTGTAAGTTTTACCATTATTACCCTGAATAAAACCGGTTGATGCATCGTTTGTACCACCCTTAATAGCATCACGGTATGAGTCGCAGAACATACCTACTCTTGCATCAAGCTGAGAAGCTTTGCTCTGAAAACAACCGTCGCTGATTGCGGTTGAACCGCCTGTCCAAGGCTCACCGTACATAAGAATCTTCTTACCCGAACCGTCCGAATAAAGGTTATCAAGACTTGAACGAATCTGATTCATAGTAGCAATGTCGTGAATTCCCATAAGGTCAAAACGGAAACCGTCAATGTGGTACTCGCTTGCCCAATAGAGAATGGAGTCGATCATATACTTTCTGTACATAAGTTTATCGGATGCAGTTTCGTTACCGCAGCCCGAACCGTTTGAATAAACGCTTGAACTTGTTTTTCTGTAATAGTAGTTAGGAACTGTATCTGTAAAACACGAACCCTCTGTTACATATGTATGGTTGTAAACAACATCCATTACAACGGAAATACCTCTGTCATGAAGTGCCTGAATCATCTGCTTAAATTCAGTGATTCTAACATTACCGTCATATGGGTTAGAAGAATATGAACCCTCGGGAACATTGTAGTTTACAGGGTCATAACCCCAGTTTCTGTTTGTTGCCGAACCTGTGATTGTTTCATCGACAGAACCGAAATCATATACAGGCATAAGCTGAACGCAGTTAATACCCGACTTTACAAGATAATCTGCAGCAGTTGATACAGAGCTTGCGCTTGTATCCGAATTAATCTTTGTGCCGCCCTCGGTAAATGCGAGGTATTTACCTTTATTGTCATCACTGACGCCCGAAGTGTCCGAAATTGAGAAGTCACGAACATGAACTTCCCATACAACTGCCTCCTGTGCATTGTTGAAAAGAACATGGTTATCGCTGTCCCAACCGTCAGGATCTGTTGAATCAAGGTCAACAACCATTGAACGATTGCCGTTTACACCTGTTGCCTTTGAGTAAACATCCTGTGTTTCGTTTGTTGTACCGTTTACGGTAACAAGATAAGTATAGTATGTGTTCTTAAGGTCACCGTTTACAGTAACAGACCACATACCTGTAGAGCTGTTCTTTTTAAGGTTATAAGTACCGAGAACAGCTGCACCTGATTCGGAATCGGAACCTGTGGCATAGAGCTTAACCTTTACGGCAGATGCCTCCGGTGACCATACCTTAAACTCTGTTGAGCTTTTGCTGTAGTTTGCACCGAGATTCTGTTCGTTGTAAGCATTGCTTGCATAATTTTCAAGATAACTTGCGTTGTAGTAATTACCTGCCGACACTGCTTCTGTATCTGTGGTTGCCGCTGTTGTTGACAACGAAGTCATACCAAAGAGCATTGTAGCACTAAGTAAAACTGCAAGCGTCCTTTTTAAAAACATTTCTTTCTCTCCTTTTTTCAATTTACTTTATGTATCAGTAATTAGATTTTAGCAAATTTTGCAAAGTTTTAATTTCTTTTACAGAAAATAAATAAGCACATTAAAACAAAGTTTCACTGTGCTTATTGTGCATAATTAACAAAATTGTTTTCTGTCCAAAAAATCAGTCAAAATCAGTAATAAGCTGCATATCAGCCGAAAACACAGATTTAACGGAAATAAGTATTTTCTTGTTCTATACGCAAGAAATATCATTGCATTTAACACGGCACAGCAACAATAAATACAGAACTGATTTAATTATATATGACAGCGTTCACTAAGTCAACACATTTCAAACATTTGTTCCGAATATTATTTATGTAATTAACAAATTTGTATAGCATTTTAACTATAATAATCGTCAATGATATTTTTGTGGTTGCAAACCTATACTTTTTTGTTTATTTCTGTATCTGAAAAATGACAAAAAATTTACAATAAATCTACATAAAAAACAAAATTGTATTTTGTTTAAATATACAAAGATAAATATATACTTATACTTTTGTGCGTATTTGCCTTGACTTTTAGCGTAAAACGATGTATTATCTTGCTTAAGGGTGATTGGTATTCACAAAGAAAGGTTACTTTTATTTTATGTTACTGTTCAGAATTAATACTTATTCTAACAATGCTAATATTTCCTACGGTATTGATGTAATTGACAAAGAGCGAACTGTCAGGCAATATGCCAATCTGTCCGATAATGCGGAAGAGATAAAGAAACTTGTTATTCTTTGCAATTCTCTTGATATTGAGGAATGTCACATTGACGATATAGTAGAAGATTTTTTAACTGATTTCAAAACATATTAATATAGCAATTTTCTTGCAGATGTGCTATACTTATATCATAACTTATTAGGGTGATATCAGTGATATGCAATTTATGTCCAAGAAAATGCAATGCACAAAGAAGTGAATCAAGCGGCGGCGGCTTTTGCCGAATGGGAACAAATCCCGTAATAGCGAGAGTTGCACCACATTTTGGTGAAGAGCCTTGCATCAGCGGAGCAAACGGCAGCGGTACAATTTTTTTCAGCGGTTGCACTCTCGGTTGTGTTTACTGCCAGAACTATGAGATTTCGTCTTTGCACAAAGGCAGAGAGGTTACGCCGCAACAGCTTGCCGACTGCTACAAAAGACTTGAAGAGCAGAATGTTCATAACATTAATCTTGTTACAGCAGATCATTTTGCGCCTGCAGTTGTAAAAAGTTTTGAAATTTACAAACCGAAAATTCCGATTGTGTATAATTGCAGCGGTTATACAAGTCCTAAAATCTTAAATATGCTTGACGGAATAGTTGACATCTATCTTCCTGATTTCAAATACAGCAATAATGAGCTTGCACTTAAGTATTCACTCGCACCAAACTATGTAGAAACTGCAACCGTAGCAATTAAAGAAATGCTGTTTCAGGTTGGGTTTCCACAGTTTGATGACCGACAGATGATGCAGAAAGGCATTATAGTAAGGCATCTTATTCTTCCGTCACACACAAAGAACAGTATGGAAGTTCTTGATATTCTCAAGAAAAACTATGGCAATCAGATTCTTGTCAGCCTTATGGGGCAGTATATCCCCATGGGCAACGCTAATAAATATGAAAAGATTAACCGTAAAATTACAAGGCGGGAATATCAGAAAGTAAAAGATTACTATATGATGCTCGGCTTTGACGGATTTACACAAGAACTTGACTCTGCCGACCGTAAATATGTGCCCGACTGGGATTTTTAATGTTGTGTAAGAATCAAATTAATTGATTAATATCGACATTCATAATATAAATCAAATTTTTAAGCGACAGTTAGTTTATGCTGTCGCTTGTTTTTATTCGGTTAATTCTTGTTGCCATTCAATTTTATGCGTGTTATAATTTAAAAAATTACAGAGTATCAGGGAGTTATTATGGACACATTACTTACCCTTGGTTTAAACCTTGTTTCTTTAAGCCTAACGATTATAAGTACCGTTGTATTTATACAAAATTCATACAGTCAAAAGATGTCACGATATTTTACCGCCTGTCAGATTTTAATTATAAACTGGATAGTATGCCATATTTTTGACATTTTCACCACAAACCTTTCGGTAAAAATAATTCTCAGCAATATCGGCTACTTCTCTGTATGCACTATAGGAACTGTGTTTTTGATTTTTGCTTTGCATTACACAAAAGCCGCTACAGTAAAAAGTAAAATTTTTAAATCAGCCGTATTTCTTCCGTCAACAATTCTCTTTTTACTAAAAATCACAGATCCTATTTTTCATTTATTTTTTAAAAGTTATCAGAGCAACGAAGTAATCGGCGGAAACGGATTTTACATAACGGTTGCATATAATTACTTGTTGCTGATAATATCCGTTTGTTTAATGGTAGGAAAAAATATTAAATCTTTTAAAGAGAATTTCCCGCAGATACTTTTGATTTCGCTTTCGGCAATAATTCCCATTACTTTCAACTTAATTTCTTTGCTTGATGTTTTTTCAATAAGATATGATTTTACTCCTGTATCTTTTTCAATAACTTCTTTACTGATATTTTTAGCTGTTTATAAATACGAATTTATTACCATTCCCCCGCTTACCGTAAAATATCTTATGAGCTCAATAAACGAAGGAATAATTGTTACAAATCAAAAACATAAAATTACCTATATTAATGACGCAGTAAAAAAAGCCTTTAATTTTGATGACAGTATTTTACATAAAGATTGTATTACAGCGTTTATGCGAATTGCGGAAATCACAAACAGCGATATTTCAAAATTCAGCGATTTACTGAATAAAAACTCAGGTTCATTAGATGTTTCCGTTTCGGAAGACAAATACTTTGAAATCACCAAAATGCCCGTTTGCAACGAAAAAAGAACCGTATCCGAAATATTTGTTTTTTATGATGTAAGTACATATTATATGCTGAATAAAAAACTGTCAGAAAAAAATCAAGAACTTACAAAAGCAAATACACAGCTTGCTAAGATGAATGTAATAGAAAAGCGACTTGCCGTTGAAAAAGAACAGACAAGGATTGCACAGGAACTTCACGATTCTGTCGGTCACGGCCTTGTTTCAATTATGACATTGCTAAAGCTGTCGCTGATTGACAAAAACAATTCTAATGAAAATACAAAAAAGGCTTTGCAAGCCTCCGAATTATTACTTAATGATGTAAGAAAATGCGTTGTCGGCATTAAAACAGATACAAAATCAAGCATTTCTGCCAGAATACAAGATTTTATATGTAATTACAATTCAGGAAACAGCTGTATTGAATTTACTGAAATGGGCGAAGAAAAATCATATCACGGTTTTGCATCCGACACAATTTTCAGCGTTGTTCGTGAGGCTGTCACCAATTCAATCAGACACGGAAATGCAAACAAAATTGAAGTTATACTTAAATTTTCAGAGAATTGTATCAGACTTTATATAATTGACGACGGTACAGGCTGTGATAAAATTGTTCCTGATTTCGGACTTAAAGGAATGAAAGAAAAGATTAATTCTATCGGCGGAAATATTGAGTTTTCTTCATTACCCGGTAACGGATTTTCCGTAAAAGCATATATTCCCGTGGAGGTGATAAATTATGATTAATGTTATAATTGCAGACGATGATGATATTTTCAGAAACGGTTTAAAGATAATTATTGAACAGGACAAAGATATAAAAGTATGCGGTCTTGCAAGTAACGGAAATTCGGCATATGATTTATGCAAAACAGAAAAGCCCGACATTGTACTTATGGATATGCAAATGCCTTATTGTGACGGCTCAAGTGCTACTTATAAAATAAAGCAGGACTTTCCGAATATTAAAGTGCTTGTACTAACCACATTTGACGATAAAGCCACAGTAAGTAAAGCGTTGACGAGCGGAGCGGACGGATATGTGCTCAAAGATGTTGACGAAACAAAAATAGTTAATGCTATAAAAAGCACGATGCTCGACATAAATGTTTTCGGAAAAACCGTTTTTGACAGCTTAAAAAACAAGCTTATAAATAATAGCACCCCTGCGGTAAAACTTACAAACAGAGAAACCGAATTGCTTGTCAATGTGGCAAAAGGACTTAGCAACAAAGAAATTGCTAAAACTATGTTTTTATCGGATGGAACTGTGCGAAACAATATTTCTGCACTTCTTTTAAAACTTAATTTAAAAGACAGAACTCAACTTGCTGTTTATGCAGTAAAAAATGATTATATTTAAAAAGATTAACGGCTCATTTTAAATTTATTGAAATGAGCCGTTTTATCTTAAAAACAGTGACAAATGTCATCTATCATTATATTCTTTTGTATGCTATATTAATGGCATATAAAAGAAGTGTAGGTGATGTTATGAAAAAGCAAAATAAAAAATTACTGTTAGGTCTTGCTGCCATTATGTTGGTATCCTGTTGCATATTTATTTTTATCACTCAAGGTTTTTCGGGTACTCACAGATGGGGCGGTTTTCAGTACGAAAACGACAAATATTATAATAACAATACCGCTACCATAACAAAAGCATACTATCCTAAAAAACAAATGGTTATTCCCTCTACAATCTGTTTTTATAAAGTTCGGGCTTTGGGCGGTTATGTTTCAGGTCGCTCACTATGGGGTGTTGACAGAACCGGAATGTTTGAAAATGATAAAGTTGTCGAAGAAGTCATAATATCAGAGGGTATTGAATCAATCGTTGACGGATGTTTTAATAATGCAATTGCCTTAAAAAGTTTGGAATTTCCAAGCACAATAAAAGATATATCCGTTACTAATTGCAAAAATCTGACAAGTGTAAAATTTTCAGAAAATACAGTTGAAATAGAAGAGCTATTATTTAAAGATTGCTCTTCATTGGAAAAGATTACTCTCCCTGAAAATATCGCTTACGACGGTATATCCAATGATGCTTTTTTCAACTGCACATCTTTACAAGAAATAAACATACCCGATTCAGTAACCCGTATCAATAATTGGGTATTTTATAATTGTGTTTCGCTAAAACAAATTGATTTATCAAAAAATATTACAGAAATATCTAAATGTGCTTTTAGCAAATGCTCTGGTTTAGAAAAAATATATATTTACGAAAAATGCACCTCAATAGCAGACAATGCATTTGACGGTTGCTGCAAGTTAACCATATACGGAATAAAAGGTTCATATGCAGAACAATATGCAAACGAACACAATATACCTTTTGAAGAATTAGATGCAACAATTGAGTTTCTAAACAAGTGAGTAACTGTTTGTTGATATAATTTTATTTCATCTAAAGAATAGGAAGTGAGATAATGCCAAAAACGAAAATAATTTCGAGCATTATAGCTTTAGTTTTAGGTCTATGCGTTGTTGTATTTACTATTGCATATTTTAGTATTAACGGAAAACACAACAGAGAAGGATTTACATTTGAGGGCGACTTTTTCAATGGCACTGCAACATTAATAGGAATGGAAAATCCGAATGAGGTTGTAAAAATTCCCCAAACTATATCATTTTTAAAGGTTAAGAAATTAGGCGGTGAAGAAAAAATCGGCGGAATTTTATTCAGTACAACTTTCGAAGGGATGTTTGAGGGAAACTCAACGGTAAAAGAGATAATTATACCCGAAGGTGTGGAAATTGTAGGAGACGAAGCAATTTCCGGCTGCGAGAATTTAGAAAGAATTATCTTGCCGAATACGTTGACAGAGCTTGAGATTAGAAACTGTGATAAATTAGAAAAAGTTGATATTCCCGGGTCTGTAACAAGTCTGTCTTTAACAAATTGCGTCAATTTAAAAGAAATAAATTTTGTTGACGATGGTACGATTATTAAACGTTTTTGCTTCCAAGGCAGTGGCTTGGAAGGAATAATACTTCCAAGCCGTTTAGAGATGATACCTATGATTGCATTTAGCGTATGCGAACAGTTAGAAACCGTCAATATACCACAAAGCGTTACGAGTATAGAATCTTACGCTTTTGAGTGGTGTACTTCACTTGTAAGTCTTGAACTTCCGAATAATATTGAGAGTATAGGTGCAGGTGCGTTTAGAGAGTGCAGTTCATTAGAAAAAATTATTATTTATGATAAATGTACTCTAATTTACGATGATGCTTTTAACGGATGTGACAAACTTACAATCTACGGAATTAAAGGCTCATATGTTGAGCAATATGCCAATGAACACAATATACCTTTTGAAGAATTAGATACAACATATGAGCCTACAAATTAGCAAGTAGCAGTTTGTTAAAGGTCAGCGGAATATGCAATATCTTGCTTATTTCGCTGATATTATTATATTTTACCAAGGTGATATGATGGAGAAAATAAAAAAATATAGACTACCTATCGGTATATTTTGTGTAGTGTTAGTGATATTTATATTGTTGCAAAGTTGTTCAAGTGAACATTGGTGGTTTGGGTACACATATGAAACCGATGGATATACAAATAATTCGGCAACAATTGTAAAGATAAACTACCCATCAGAGAAAGTTGTAATTCCTTCAACAATATTTTTCCATAAAGTAAATGCTTTAGGCGGATATATTACAGGACATAATTTGTGGGGTGCGGAAAGAAAAGGAATGTTTGAGGACAACGATATAGTAAAAGAGATTGTCGTTTCTGAAGGGATAGAGTATATAGGTGACCGTTGCTTTACTAATTGTATTTCATTAGAAAGCATTCAACTTCCAAGTACCATAAAACAATTCTCTATTATTAATTGTGAAAGTCTGAAAAATGTTAATTTTAATGGTGATGTGAAAAAAATTGAAAGTTTATCATTTGAAGGCTGTTCTTCATTAGAGACTCTTGTAATTCCGGATAATATTACTATTAGAGGTATCGCGTCCGGTGCTTTTGATGGATGCACATCTTTAAATAGCATAAATATTCCTGATAATATTAGAATTATAGAAGATTATACATTTAGTGATTGTACATCCTTAAAACAATTGTTTTTGTCCAGAAATATTTCACATATTTATTCGAGAGCTTTTGAAAATTGCACTTTGTTGGAGAAAATTACTATCTATGATAAAATTGAGTATATTGCTGATAATGCCTTTGAAGGCTGTGATAAGCTCACAATCTATGGAATAAAAGGCTCATATGCAGAACAATATGCAAATGAACACAATATACCTTTTGAAGAATTAGATACAATATATTAGCCTACAAACTAGTAAATAGCTGTACAACGGATAAATTTTATTTGACCTAAGGTGAGACATTATGAGAAAAATATTTTATGCCCTTATATGTATTCAGATATCCTTTCTGTTACTACTTTGTGGCTGTACGAGAAAAGAAACAACAAAACAAGGTTTTGAATATTATATAACAAGCGGATATAATTATACATTAAAAGATGGAAAAGCGGTACTTATTAAAAAAACGGTTAATAAAGATGATGAGATTATTAATCTACCTGATGAAATAGACGGATATCCTGTTATAGGGATAGGCAGGTATCATTATACTTTTATTTACGGAGAAACAACAAGAGGAATGTTTGAGAATAATGAAAGTATCAAAACGGTCGTATTGCCATCAAAATTGGAAATGATAGATTCACAGGTTTTTAATTGGTCTTCAATTCAATGTATTGAGTTTCCAAATACGCTTTGCAATGTTGGGCAATTTGCATTGTCAAGCTGTGCTTACTTAACTGATGTAAAGTTTGGTGAGGGACTAAAAACAATTTCTATGGGTATGTTTTCGCATTGTACAGCATTGGGAGAGATTTCTTTGCCCAAAAGTATTGAAAAAATTTCTTCATATGCATTTGAAGGATGCGAGTCTTTAGAAAAAATCGTAATTTATAACAATTGTGTAGAAATAGATGACACCGCTTTTGACGGTTGTGACAAACTCACAATCTATGGAATAAAGGGTAGTTATGCAGAACAATATGCAACCGAGCATGACATACCTTTTACGGAAATAAAGGAATAATTAAAACAATGGATAAGGAAATAATTAAAGATAACAAAATAAAACTCATCATATGTATTATACTTTCATTATCAATTTTCAGCATATATATTCCTATTAATACAGGCGGATATTTTACAATAATAATGTGGTTTGTTCAAATTATCATACCAATTATTTTCGGAGTGCTGATAAAGGAATATAAAAACTTTTGTATTTGTATAGCCGGTCTGACTTTATCAAATATACTAAGCAGTATTTTTATATGGATATGGGTACAAAACCAAATTACAATGGTAAAAGAATCAGTTAAAAACTATGGAGCAGTATTTGCAATTGCCGCATTCGGTATAATTGCAGATCTTTCAATTATATTTACTGCTTTTGTATGCATAGAGTGTATTATATACTTTATTGTACGATATAAAAATTACAAACAAAAATTAAACAGCTGACTTTAACCGACAGACAACAGATTTACCATAGTCTTTGCCTGTCAATTTTTTTATATTTTGTTTTTAAAAAAAATTAATATTCATTATGTATTGTTTTATTTATAGAATTATGGTATAATCAATTAAAAATTTCTTAAATGAGGGATATATTATTATGGAAAAGAAAAGAAGTAACTTTTCCAGTGGCCTGGGATTTGTATTTGCTGCGGCAGGCAGCGCAGTAGGCCTCGGAAACATCTGGCGATTCCCATATCTTGCCGCACAGTACGGCGGCGGTATTTTTATTTTGGTTTACCTTATATTAGCCGTAACCTTCGGTTTTGCAATGCTTACCGCTGAAATTGCTATCGGAAGAAAAACAAAGTTAAGCCCTGTACTTGCCTATAAAAAGCTCAACAGCAAATTCGGCTTTTTGGGCGTACTTGCAGTTATAGTTCCTATCATAATCTGCCCTTACTACTGTGTAATCGGCGGTTGGGTAACAAAGTATGTTACAGTATATGCACAAGGTCTTGCTACACAAGCGGCAGGAGATAATTATTTTTCCGACTTTATCGGTAATCCGTGGTCACCGCTTGTATTCTTTCTTATATTTATGGGATTAAGCGTATGCGTAATTTTGCTCGGTGTTAAAAACGGCATTGAAAAAATCAGTAAATTTCTGATGCCTATGCTCATTATTCTTACAATCGGAATTTCGGTTTATGCACTGACACTTCCGGGTGCGCTTGACGGTGTTGCCTACTACCTTGTACCGGATTTCAGCAAATTCTCCATAATGACGGTTGCAGGTGCTTTGGGACAGCTTTTCTACTCAATGAGCCTTGCAATGGGTATTATGGTTACCTACGGTTCATACACAAAGAATGAAATCAACCTTACCAAATCTGTAAACCAAATTGAAATTTTTGACTCTGCCGTTGCACTTCTTGCAGGTCTTATGATTATTCCTGCCGTTTATGTATTCAGCGGTGAGGCAGGTCTTTCAAAAAGCGGCCCGGGTCTTATGTTTATGACTCTTCCAAAAGTATTTGACCAAATGCCCGGCGGCGACATAGTTGCCCTGCTGTTCTTTATCCTCGTATTTTTTGCGGCAATCACAAGTGCCATTTCAATTATGGAGGCTATCGTATCCTCGCTTATGGATAAGTTCCATGTAAAGAGATGGGTCGGCTGTCTTATCGTAATCGGACTTTGCTTGTTGATGGGTATTCCGTCATCACTCGGCAATGGAATCTGGTCCGACTTTAAGATTTTCGGAATGGATATTCTTTCATTCTTCGATTTCTTCAGCAACAGTATTCTTATGCCGATTGTAGCGTTCTTCACCTGTATTCTTATAGGTTGGGTTATCAAACCAAAGACTATTACAGATGAAGTTACACGCAACGGCGAAGCTTTCAAAAGAAAAGGTTTGTTTAATGTAATAATTAAATATGTCGCTCCGATTTGCCTTATCATTATTCTTGTAACATCAATTCTTACTCAATGCGGAATTATTACTATCTGATTTTAACAGAAACTGCATCTTGTCATATGACAGGGTGCAGTTTTTTGATAAGGTTTTTTATAAAAAGTTGGGGCAATTTATAGTTTAGCACATAATTTAAGTTGAATTTTATAATTTCTTCGGGAAGAATTTTGTTACCTCTAATCTGCAAAACTTTACTCGAAATCTTAAATAAGAGTTTTTTATATTTAACAAAAACAGAACTGTTTTAAGACAATATTTTTATTTGACAAGGAAAAAGCAGAGTGATATACTAAGGTTAGAATAAACTAACTTACAAGGGGCTGTTATTATGGAATCTATTATTTCTACAATTATTGTTTGTGCGGTTATCGTTGTTATATGTGTAATCGGTGTTTTAAAATACATTAAAAGCCTTAAAAGCGGTTGCTGCGGTACAGGCGGCGACAGCATAAAAAAAGTTAAGCCGCAGGACAGTAATGTGAATAATTACAGCTTTGAATACAAAATAAAAATCGACGGTATGACTTGCAAAAACTGCGCAATGCGAGTGGAAAATGCTTTTAACTCAAAAGAAAATTATCTTGCAAAGGTAAAACTTTCGGAAAATTCCGCTTATGTAAGAACAAAGCAGGAAATTGCCGAAAAAGAATTGAGAAATATTGTAATAAACGCAGGATATATTCCTATAAAGACAGAGAAAATCTAAAACAGTCTGCTGCGTCGGCAAAATGCATACACAGCAGATAATTTTAACGACTTAGGTTAGTTAAAACTAACTAAATAGATTTTTAAAATAACTTTTATTTATTTTTTGCTTGACAATATTTGCTTTGTATGTTAAATTCTTATTATTGAACATATGAACAGATAAACATATATTCATACAAACAACAGGAGGTAGTTTATGTTTCTTGAAATTAAGAGTATAGAAAAGTATTACGGTACAGGGGAAAATCGTACAAAGGTATTAAAAGGTATTACCACCGGAGTTGAGAAAGGCAAGATTTGCGTCTTGCTCGGCCCGTCAGGTTCGGGTAAGTCAACCTTGCTCAACATTATCGGCGGAATAGAAAAAGCCGATGGCGGCAGCATTTCCATTGACGGCAGTAAAATCGAAGATATGAACGAAAAGCAGCTTTCACTTTACAGAAGAAATCATCTCGGTTATGTATTTCAGTTCTATAATTTAATTCCGAATCTTACTGTAAAAGAAAATATAGAGGTAGGAGCATTTTTAAGCAAAAATCCTCTTGATACAGATGAACTTTTGCATACTCTCGGCTTGTGGGAACACAAGGATAAAGTTCCGAGTCAGCTTTCGGGCGGTCAGCAGCAGAGAACATCAATAGGCAGAGCAATTGTAAAGAATCCCGATATTTTACTCTGTGATGAGCCGACAGGTGCGCTTGATTATAAAACTTCAAAGGATATTTTAAAACTTATCGAAACCATTAATCAAAAGTACGGAAACACCGTAATTATCGTAACTCATAACGACGCTATCAAATTGATGGCAGATAAGGTTATCAAACTCAGAGACGGAAATATTCGTAAAGAATATGAAAATACCGAAAAAGTTAATGCCGAAGAGCTTGATTGGTAAGGAGATGAATTTATGAAGAATCCGCTTAATAAGCGACTGCCACGAGAACTTAAGGGAGATATCGGAAAGTATATTGTTATTTTTATATTCTTAGTGGCTACAATCGGAGTTGTATCAGGCTTTTTGGTTGCCGGTACAAGTATGAAAACCGCTTTTGACGAAAGTTTTGATAAAAATAATATAGAGGACGGTAATTTTGTTCTTGAAAGCAAGATGACCGATGACCTTAAAACAAAACTTGAAAATGAAGATTTAACGCTTTATGATAATTTTTATAAAGAAGAAACCTATAAAAGCTCTACATACAGAATTTATAAAATGAGAAATGATGTAGATAAGATAGAACTTTTTGACGGAGAATTTCCAAAGACAGACAATGAAATTGCACTTGACAGATTGTTCAGCGAAAATAATGATATAAAAATCGGCGATAAAGTAACGCTTGACGGCAAGGAATACAAAGTCAGCGGTTATGTTGCTTTTTCCGATTACACATCATTGTTCAAAAGTAATACGGATATGATGTTTGACGCTCAAAACTTTACTGTTGCAACTGTAACAGATAATGCTTTTGACAAAATTTCCAATAAAAATTTAAACTATTGCTATTCCTACACTTTTAACGATGCTTCATATTCAGAGCAGGAAAAGCACGATAAAAATACCGATATAAAAGAATTGATTGCAAAAAATGCAGAGCTCAAAAACTTTATTGCCGAACCCGATAATCAGGCAATCCATTTTTCAGGCGATGATATCGGTTCGGATACATCTATGATGATAACTCTTTTATATATCGTTATTGCTATTATGGCATTTGTATTTGCAGTTACTACTTCAAATACTATTGAAAAAGAGTCAGCTGTTATCGGTACACTCAGAGCATCAGGCTATACAAGAGGCGAATTATTAAGACATTATCTTGTTTTGCCTGTAATTGTTACTCTTATCGGTGCGGTACTCGGTAATATTCTCGGATATTCGGTATTTAAAAATGTTATAGCAGATATTTATTACGGAAGTTACAGCCTTGGCCCGTATGTTACATTGTGGAATGCATATGCTTTCTTTATAACAACCGTTGTGCCTTGCATAATTATGGTACTTGTCAATATATTTATTCTCAGCAAAAAGCTTTCGCTTTCACCTCTTAAATTTTTGCGTCATGACCTTAGCAAAAAAGAGAAGAAAAAGGTTGTGAAGTTACCTGATTTTAAATTTATGACAAAATTCAGACTTCGTGTGATTTTTCAAAATAAATCCGGCTACATTGTTATGTTTATAGGTATTTTATTCTCGAACTTTATTTTAATGTTCAGTCTTTTATTGACACCGTTGGTAAATAATTTTAAGACAGAAGTAATCGATAATATGATTTGTAATTATCAGTATGTTTTAAAAGTTCCTGTTGAAACAGATACTAAGGGAGCGGAAAAGTACGCTGTAACCACACTCGAAACCGATTTTGAAAATTCAGACAATGTGGATGAAATTACCGTGTATGGTGTGGATAAGGATTCGGACTATGTAAAAGCAGGTTTTGTTGACAGAAATTCTGTTTTTGTATCCGAGGGTGTATTGGAAAAATTCGGATTAAAAGTCGGAGATAATCTTGACTTAAAGACAAAGTATGATGATAAAACTTATCGACTGACAATAAGCGGTACATATAAATATCCCGCATCACTGGCGGTATTTACAGATATAGAAAATTTCAGAAACGAATTTGAAAAAAGCGATGATTATTTCAGCGGATATTTTTCGGATAATGAAATAACCGATATTGATGATAAGTACATTGCAAGCAAAATTACTCAAAAGGATTTGACTGTTGTTTCCGACCAAATGACAGATTCAATGGGTGGAATGATTCCTATAATTGTAGTATTTTCCGTTGTCCTTTATATGTTGCTTGTTTACCTGCTTTCTAAAGTTATAATCGAAAAGAATGCAAATTCCGTTTCGATAGTAAAAATACTCGGCTATCAGAACGGAGAAATCACAAGACTTTATATTATGTCAACAGCGATTGTAGCCATTCTTTCGGTAATAATCAGCTTGCCGATTTCGTATTTGTTTATGAAAGCTATATATTCCGAAATTATCAGGAGCTTTTCAGGCTGGCTTACTTTCTACATTGACCCTATGGTTTATGTTCAAATGCTTGTTTTAGGCATACTTGCATATGCTGTTGTAGGTGCGTTGCAGTTCAGAAAAATTAAAAAAATTCCTATGGAAGAGGCTCTTAAAAACGCAGAATAAAAGTACAGACCGATACATTTTGATGTGTCGGTCTGTTGCTTTAGTTTTGAAAATTGATTTGTTGTTCTGTAATTAACGGATAGCGTATAAGTTCTGTACCGTCAAGATTTTCCCTGTGCATATCTACGGCGGAAATCTGATGATTATTATAGGTTGTGTAGTAGTAAATTCCCTTTGCGGCATTACAGCAGGAAGTATAAATTGTAATTTCATACTTTCCTTCGCTGACTTCACAACAACCTCGTTGCTGATCTACAGAGCCGAGAATATGGAAAAATTGGCTTACACTTTCGTTTTCGCTTTCACCTGAAATTGAATTCATTTTAGTAAATGCAACTCTCGCAAATCGTGATGCAGATGAAAGATCACCCGGCAATCCGATTGCCCCCATACCACGGCTGTACGAATTAAGTGTAAGTCCGTTTGCAAATGTGTTCGGCGGTTGTTTAGCGGAGAGCGACATATAATTATTCAGCAGAAACATCTGGGTTTCAAACGGTGGATTGTTAGTGAGTACACCGACAGGATTATCGTAAATATGAAGTCCGTCCGCAACGGATTCAACGGTTATAGATTCGTTTTTATCTGCAATTATCCAGTGAAGCCCGGCGGTCGGAAGTTTATCGCTGAACGGAGTGCCTGTAAGATTAATTTTTGCAAGCAAGTTTTTTGCATCGCTTACACTCGCACATTTGCTTAAGATATACGGTATAAATTCAAATTGCGCTACATTTTCCTTACTGTCGTCAGGTTCGGCATAAACGGCATTTCCGACAAAGTTAAGTCCTGCCATTCCAAGCCCTTTTTCGTTGATTGCATCATAGTAGAGCGGATAATTACCTGCAATATGAGCCATTCCGATTATTGCATAATGGGAGCTGCAAGTGCTTGTATGACGAAAATCAAAGGCATAGTTTCTCGGTGTAATTGTAATTTCATCACCGTAAGAAAATTCGTAATCAAGAGTTCTTCCAAAATAAAAATCTTTGGTTTTGTATGTTGCGGCAGTACACATATATATACCTCCTTGTGTTATTATTTTCAAAAAATAATTTAATATGTAAATGTTCAAAAATAACATCAGACTCCATGCCTGCTGACAAGGAGTCTTTTGTTTTTTAATCGGATTATTACCACTTAAGCTCGCCGTCACCGCCCATAAGTTTTGTCATTTCCTCAATTTTTTCAAGCGGAAACGGGGGAGATGATACGGGTTTCATTGCAATAGACATAAGTTTCATCGGGTTATCGTCAGCGGCAATTCTGTTTGAGCTTAATGTTCCGCAGATTTTGCAGCGGTGAATAATCGCCCATTCGCCGTTTTTGCGAACCCATACTGCGACAGGTTCCATAGTTCCTCCGCAATCTGCCTCACGATCACCGGGCTCAATATCAAGATGCTGACTTGACAGGCAGTAAGGGCAATGATTGCGATGGTCGCTTCCCGCACCGTTAGGTACAACAAGTCTGCCGCATACCTTGCAGGTAAAACTTTCGTTGCAAGCGTGTGATTTATAATAACCTTTTTTATATGATTTTTTCTTGTTTTCTCTATTCATAGAGCATAATCCTCCAAAAAGTAAAATCAAAAACCTTTTGGGAGGTTTGTGGGTAAAAGTAGCAAACCTCCCGATTATGCTACTATTACAGTTGTATTAGTCTTTGTCAAACACTAATCTCCTTATTAAAATATTTATGAAAAAGCCAAGGCTTAGTCAACAATCGGTATTTTTATTATATCAACATATAAAATATTTTTCAATATGTATCAAGTGAATTTTTGTGTAAAATTATATTTTGAATTTTCTCCCACTCTGTCCTTGTGATTCCGTACACAACAGTTGTTTCATTTTCACTGTCAATAAATTCATCAAGTTTTTTACAACCGTATGACACAGCGACAGCGGCGGAGGCAAGGTTATCTTTTAAGCAAACTGCCTACAAGCCAAAGCCGAAAATATTGTATCGCTCAATGCTTTTGTCAATCCAATTCATTACTCTTGCTTTATCAAATGTATATGGATAGTGTTGCGTTATATCCGAATCTGCCAAAACAGAATATAGTGCACTGAAATCATCTTTTGTTAGCTCACGAAGAAATAATCGTTCTGTTTCCGTAATCATAAAATCACCGTTAATAATTTTACTTTTTATATATGTAAAAGTCAACAAAAATCAAAGGGAACTTCTCGGTTGAAAAGTTCCCTTAATTTCATGCAAGTGCTTTTTTATTTTTAAAGCCTTTCATTTTTATATAGTAAACCGCAAGCATTAACAGCATACTTGCCGTCCATGCGGCAGGACCTGCAACGCAGATTGATATATAACCGATTATTGAGCTTAAAATAACCGGTGCACATATTCTCATAAGTACCTCGATAAGCGAGCCGATCATCGGAATAATGCCGTTTTTAAGACCCTGTATTGTGCCTCTGTAAATGAACAACATTCCGAGAGTAAATTCAAACGGGCAGTTCCAGAATATGAATTGTACGGAATAATCTATTGTTTGCTGAGAGCTGTTGCTTGTGAATATTCCCGTAATCGGTGTGGCAAACAACATTGTTAATGCACCTACTGCTATTGCGTATGTTATGCAGAGAATAAGGCAGTAGTTTACGCCTTTTCGTATTCTGTCATATTTTCCTGCGCCCTCATTTTGTCCCGCAAAGGTAGCAATTACCGTGCTCATTGAGTTCATCGGATTTTGAACAAGCATCTGCACTCTGTTGCCGATAGTATATCCTGCAACCGCATATGAGCCGAACTGATTTACAAAATACTGCAAAACCATCATACCTATAGAAATTACAGAGTTTTGAAGTCCCATAGGACAGCCGACTTTAAGTTCGTCAGCAACCATTCTGCCTATATTTGTAAAACTTTCTTTGGTCGGCAAAAGAAGTTTAACTTTAAAACATATGTAAATACAGCAAAGCACTGCGGAGATTAATTGTGAAACTACAGTTGCTATTGCCGCACCTGCAACATCCCATTTGAATACTACTATAAACAGCAGGTCAAGTCCGACATTCAGAACAGAAGAGAACAACAGTAAATACAACGGAGTTTTGCTGTCGCCGACCGATCTGAGCAATGATGCTGTAAGATTATAAAGCATAGTTGCCGGTATGCCGAGGTAGATTATTGTAAGATACCGGCTTGCGTAATCAAAAGTTTCTTTTGTAGTGCCGAGCATTGTTAAAAACGGATTTACTAAAAATACAAAAGCAACTGTAAGTACGGCAGATGATATAATTCCGATTAATATATGTGCGGCAACACTTTTTTTGATTTGCTTAATATTTCCTGCACCGAAGTGTTGAGAGGTGATTACCGAACAGCCTGCCGATAAACCTATGAAAAAGCCGAGCGCAAAAAAGTTAAGAGAGCTTGTAGAGCCTACCGCCGCAAGTTTGATTTCGCCAAGCGTTTGCCCCACTATCAAGGTATCAACTACATTATATAATTCCTGTAAAAGGTTTCCTATAATTACGGGAATGGCAAAAAATAAAATCTGACTGAATATTTTACCCTGCGTCAGATTCCGTACGGATTTTGAACCGGTCATAATAATTCACACTTCTTTGTTAAAATTTATTGTAAAGAATAATTATGGACTACAATATCCTTAAATTCGTATGAATTATAGCATAGCAGAATAAAAAAGTAAATCCTAAAATTTTGAAAAATACACTGATGTTTACTTAAAAAATTTTTACAAAATGCACAGTTGTGTTTATAAGAGAAAAGTAAAATTACAAGATGTTTAGTTGTAGTGTGAAATATTTACGCAAACAAAAACAGGCGAAAAAATCACGCCTGTTTATCGTAAAAATATTTAGGTTAAATGTAAAATGTTAATCAAAAGCAGCCATACCATACCGTAATATGTCACAACTGCAACAAGGTCGTTTATGGTTGTAATCAACGGGCCTGACGCTACGGCAGGGTCGATTTTCATTTTGTTGAAGAACATAGGAACAAGTGTGCCGATAAGGCTTGAAATTACCATAGACGCCAAAAGCGAAAATCCTACGCAGCCCGATACAATAAACGAGTAGGCAATATCGTTTCCTTTAATAAGGAAAATATACAGACCGACAAAAATCACTGCCATTACACCGAGAAAAATTCCGTTTGAAAATCCGACTTTCATTTCCTTGACGGTGAGTTTTAATTTGTCTGACGCTGTCAGATTTTCATCCATAAGTACACGGATTGTAACCGCAAGCGATTGAGTGCCCACATTTCCCGCCATATCAAGTATGAGCGACTGAAAGCATATAACTATCGGAATAACGGCTACCACCGATTCAAAAATGCCTACCACCGAAGATACTCCCATACCGAGAAAAAGCAGAATAATTAGCCAAGGCAATCTTTTCTTTGTGCTTTGAAAAGTGGTTTCTTTTAAATCTTCTTCTGCGGTCAAACCACCGAGTTTTGCGTAATCCTCACCGAGTTCCTCGTCCACAACCTGAACAATATCATGGGCGGTAATAACGCCGAGAATATGTTTTTCGTCATCAAGCACAGGGATAGAATCCTCTGCATAGTCTTTTAATTGTTCAATACAATCCGTAATTTTTTCGTGTGCCGTTACAAAAGGATATGACTTTACTATGATGTCATCAAGATTTTGATAATTCCTTGCAACAATTAAATCTTTCAAATCAATAGCGCCGAAAAAACAGTTGTTGTCGTCAACAGCGTAAATCGTATTGATGTTATCATTTTCACCTGCCTGCGAGATAAGTTCGTTTCTGGCTTCTTTTATAGAAAGATTTTTGCTTATAACGATGTAGTTGGTAGTCATTTCACTGCCGATTTCATCATCGTCATAAGATAAAATCATTCGTACATCTTGTTTTGCATCGTTGTCAAGCAAGGCGACTATTCTTTTTCTGTCGTCATCGCCGAGCTTTTCAAGAATATCTACCGCATCGTCGGAGTCCATTTCCGAAAGCAGATTAGCAACTTTATCGGAATTAATTTCTTTCAGATACTCTTCCGAATCTTCAATGTAAGAAAATATTTCCGCAACAAGTTCCACACCGAGAACAGGGTAGAGCGCTTTTCTTTCGTCGGCAGTCATTTTTTCAAGAGCGTCGGCAATATCGCTTGTATGGTAGTCGGAAATTTTTTCTATAAGCTCGTCTTTTGGAAGTCCGCTCCTGAAAATCTTTACGATTTCGTCTGCATACATTGGTTTGTTTAATACTTTCTCTGTCATATCATTACCTCCCATTTGCCTCAAAAGGGCATAAAAATACCACCGCTATTCCCACAGCAGTTTAACAATTGATTGTTGAGCAGTATAGGATAATATTCGGTGGAACAGAAAGTAATATTATGTTTACAAAAGGCTAAACATCAGTCAGAATTTAACAGACAGCCTTACATTGAGTATTTCCGTAACACCTGTTTGAATACTTCGACCAAAACTACTGCAACTGTCCATTAAATCTCACCTCCGATTAAACTTCATCATATATTAATTTATCACCTAAATATATTTATGTCAAGTAAGTATAAGAATTTAGATTTAAAATTTACAATCCGATAACAATATTATGCACAAGTTGTTTGCAACTTATAAAATATTATGAATTGTGACAGATTTCCCTATAAAAAGTGATGCTTTATATTTGCAATTTGTGCCGCAGCACAAAGAAATTTGTGCATAAAAGTGTTGCGCTCATAAAATATCGTGGTATAATAATGGCATAAACAAAAGAGATTTCAAAGCAATGGGGCTTCGTTGAACACGAAGTCCCATTTGTGATTTGATAGGGTATGATTTGAAAGGATGATAATTATGACACCTGAAAAAATTGTTGAAAACCATAAGAAATATGTACTTCAGTCATGGAGCAAGCAGGGTAACTTAAATCCTATTCCTGTTGCAAAGGCAGAGGGAATTTACTTCTATGATTTTGACGGTAATAAATATACAGATATGTCTTCACAGCTTGTAAACCTTAACTTAGGTTACGGTAACAAAGCTATCGGAGATGCAATTAAAGAACAGGTTGATAAGTTTTGTTTTGTAGGTCCGTCATACGCAACAGAGGCAAAGTCAACACTTGCGGAAATGATTATTAATCTTCTTCCGGACAGTTTTGGCAAAGTATTCTTTACAAATGCAGGTGCAGACGCAAACGAAAACGCAGTAAAGATTGCAAGAATGTTTACGGGCAGAAACAAGGTATTCAGCCGTTACAGAAGTTATCACGGTTCTTCATTCGGCGCAGGCAACCTTACGGGCGAGCCGAGAAGATATCCGCTTGAGCCGGGTATTCCGGGATTTGTAAAATTTTTTGATCCGTATGTTTACAGAGAGGCTGTTGAATTTGAATCCGAAGAGGCAGCTACAAAATATTATCTCACTAAATTGAGAGAGCAGATTATTTACGAAGGCCCTGACAGTGTAGCCGCAATCGTTATGGAAACTATTACAGGTTCAAACGGTGTAATTATTCCTCCTAAGGGTTACTTACCGGGAGTAAGAAGGATTTGTGACGAGTTCGGTATCCTGATGATTTGCGATGAGGTTATGGCAGGCTGGTGCAGAACAGGTAAAATGTTTGCATTCCAGAATTTTGATGTAGTTCCCGATATTGTATCATTTGCAAAGGGCGTTACCTGCGGCTATGTTCCGCTCGGCGGCGTTGCGGTATCGCAGAAAATCGCAGATTACTTTGACGATCATCTTCTTTCCTGCGGCCTTACATACAGCGGTCATCCGCTTGCTTGTGCGGCAGGTGTTGCCTGTGTAAACTACTACAGCGAGGCTAACATTCTTGACAATGTAAACAAGGTTGGCAAGGTGCTCGGTGAAATTCTTGAAGAAATGAAAGAGAAACATCCTTGTGTAGGCGATGTAAGATATATCGGTTTGTTCTCTGCTGTTGAACTTGTAAAGGACAAGAAAACAAAAGAACCGTTAGTTCCGTACGGCAAGGATGAAAAAGGCATTATGGGCAGTCTTGTAGGAATGTTAAAGAAGAAAAAGTTTATGACTTATTCACACGAAAATATGCTCTTTGTAAATCCGCCGCTTATCATTACAGAAGAACAGATCAGGGAAGAAATGGTAAAGATGGACGAAGTTCTTACATATGTTGACAATGAATTGATTTGATACTATAATAGTAAAATTCTAAAATAACGGGAGATATTAAAATGTCACATTTTGTAGTTTCAAATCACATAGTAGTCGGCAAAGGCGTGCTTAACGAGGCTGCACCGCTTTTAAAAGAAATGGGCAGAAAGGCTTTTATCGTAACAGGCAGACACATTGCGGTTTCGGATATGATGAAAAAACTAACGGCATTGCTTGACGAAGAGGGTATAGGATATGTGATTTTTAACGGCATTACAGGTGAGCCTGACGATGTTATGATAAATAACGGTGTAAAGATGCTTAAAGAGTCCGATTGTGATTTTATTATCGGAATCGGCGGAGGTAGTCCTCTTGACTCGGCAAAGGCAATCGCAGCAATGGCAGTAAACGATGGCAGTATTGCAGATTTCAGCGGAAAAGAAATTACAGGCGAAATTTTGCCGCTTGCTGCAATTCCGACTACCGCAGGTACAGGCAGTGAGGCAACTAAATTTACGGTAATTACCGATTCCAAAAAGCAGATAAAAATGCTTTTGAAAGGTGATGTGCTTATTCCTAAGCTTGCGATAGTTGACAGCGAATTTACCGCCGAGGCACCAAAAAGCGTTACAGCCGCCACAGGACTTGACGCTCTTACACACGCAGTAGAGGCTTATACCTCTAAAAAAGCTTTTTCTATGACAGATACGCTTGCGGTTTCCGCAGTAAAAAGAATTATGAAATATTTGCCGATAGCTTATAAAGAACCCGACAATGCAGAGGCAAGGGAGCAGATGAGCATTGCGGCTTTGGAGGCAGGCATTTGTATAAATAATTCAAGCGTAACCATTGTTCACGGAATGAGCCGCCCTATCGGTGCATTCTTCCATGTGCCGCACGGTATGTCAAACGCAATGCTTTTAAAGGAATGTTTAAGTTTTGCGGTATCGGGTGCATATGAAAAATTTGCAAATTTGGGCAGAGCAACAGGCATTGCAGACAATGATGATTCGGATTCGGCAGCAGCCGAAAAGTTTATTGATTCATTGCAGAATATCTGTGATGTATGCGAAATTCCCACTCTTGAAAAATACGGCATTGACCGAGATGAATATTACTCAAGAATACCTAAAATGGCGATAGACGCAATAGCAAGCGGAAGTCCGTCAAACACCGTAAAACAGGTGACGGAGGACGACTGCATAGAAATTTACAAAAAACTGTATGCTTAAAGCATTCGGTAAAATTTAAGATTACAGGCACAGCAAAGGCGCAGTGAAAACTCAACTTTGCTGTGCTTTTTTATTATTCGGGAGGTAAGATATATGAATTTGAACAGCGAAGCAATTATGAAAAATGATGTTGAAATCGCTATAAATAATGTGTCGGTGGTGTTTAAGGATAATCAGGGCAACGATGTTAAGGCACTCGACAATGTGGATTTTGACATTCACAAGGGAGAATTCATTTCACTTCTCGGACCTTCCGGCTGCGGTAAAACAACCCTTTTAAGAACAATTGCCGATTTGCTTGAACCTACATCGGGCAATGTCAGAGTAAGTAATATGACTCCTAAGGAAATAAGACTTATGCAGAAATTCGGAATTGTATTTCAGAATCCCGTACTTTTTGAATGGAGAACAGTTAAGAAAAACATTGAACTTCCGCTTGAAATTATGGGCTACTCTAAAAAAGACAGGTCTGACAGAGCAGACGAAATGCTTGAGATGGTAGGACTTACAAAGTTTGCAGACCATTATCCGCAGCAGCTTTCGGGCGGTATGCAGCAGAGAGTAGGCATTGCGAGAGCTTTTGGCATAAGACCGGAAATACTTTTAATGGACGAGCCTTTTTCGGCACTTGATGAGTTCACTAAGGAAAAGTTACACCTTGATCTTTTAAATATTTGGGAAAAAACAAACAAAACAATTGTATTTGTAACTCACAATATTCAGGAGGCTGTTTTCCTTTCAACAAGAATTTGCGTTCTTTCTCCACATCCGGGCAGACTTTCGGCTGTTGTTGACGCTGATTTGCCTTATCCGAGAACGATTGATATGAGAGATACTCCTCATTTTGGCGAACTCGTTTCAAAGGTAAGAAACAGCTTTGAGGGTGGTAGCTTATGATGAAGATAATTAAAAAGATAAAAAGCTCCAAAGCATCGGTAACTTTGGTTTGGGTGCTTGGAATACTTGTAATATGGGAGATATTTGCTTTTGTGGTAGCCGCCACAAAACGAACTCCAGAAAACATTATGCCGCATATATGGCAGATAGCTTATTCGTTTATTGACCCTAAACCTGTAGCAAACGGTATGAGCTGCTTGCAGGTTGTGCTTGTAAACGCAGGGCAAACGCTTTCAAGAGCAGGACAGGGCTTTTTGATTGGTACATTAATAGGATTCGGACTTGCAATTTTAATGAAACTTTCAAATACAGTCAATAAAATTGCCGCTCCGTACCTAATGCTTATTCAGCTTATACCTATTCTCGGTATGGCACCAATTATTCTTGCAATGACTCACGACATCGGTTCAAGCCGAATTATCATTGCGGCAATCCTTACATTCTATCCTGTGGCTACAAATACACTTGCAGGACTTAACTCGGTGGAAAAACAAAAGTATGAACTAATGTATTCATATGCGGCAAAGAAATCCACAGTTTATTTCAAGATGCTTATTCCGTCCTGTATTCCGTATTTCTTTACAGGTTTGAAAATAGCGGCACCGATGGCAATTACAGCTTCAATCCTTGTAGATACCTTGCAGGGTGACGGCGGACTCGGTTGTATGCTTTCACAGTCGCTTAAACACGCAATGTCAATATATGTATTCTGGGATATTGTAGTATTCAGTGCGGTAATCGGGGTACTTAGCTGTTCACTTATGGGCTGGATTGAAAACGGAGTTTCACCGCTAAAGCGTATTGAACGCAAATCAAAAAAGAAAAAGGAGGCGGTTTAATTGATCAGAAGAAGAAAGAGCTTATGGCAAAAACTCAAAGAAAACCGAGCTGCTCAGACAATCAGCAGCATACTCCTTCCGGTATTGTTCGGTGTTCTGATTATTGTTTTGTGGCAGGGACAAATCTTACACAAATTTTTTAATACCGACACAAACACACTTCCGCTTCCGTCAAGAATATGTCACATTATTTTAGATAATATTCCCGCTTTTTCACAAAATGCACTTTATACGATTATAGTTGCTGTTGCGGGACTTTTGATAGGCTCGATTATCGGATATTTAATTGCCGTATTTGCCGCAACCTTTCAAAAATGGGGTAAAGGCGGACTTACAATAGTAGGTGCATTTAATGCTATTCCGATTGTAGCACTTGCTCCTGTAATGACAAACTGGACAAAAGACATCAGCAGTGACCCGAACATAAGAAGTATGTTTGCAAAAACTTTTGTTGTTATGATTGTTTGCATTGCAAGTATGAGTATTAACGCTTACAGAGGTTTAACGGAATTAAAGCCGTTTGCACTCGATCTTATGTCATCGTATGCGGCAAAGAAAAGTACGGTTTTCTTTAAGCTAAGACTTCCGAATTCTGTTCCGTATATATTTACAGCACTTAGAGTAAGCGTTCCTATCAGTATTATCAGCGCAGTTGTTTCTGAATACTTTGCGGAATACATAGTCGGTGTCGGCAGAGAAATCAGAGAGAACATTGTATTGGGACAGTATCCTACAGCGTGGGCATATATAGTTGTTGCTTGTCTTATAGGACTTTTAATGTACGGCGTGCTTATGCTCGTGGAATCAATTGTACTTAAAAAACGCAGAATAAAATAATTTACAGTTGTTTACCGAAAAACGGTTTACATAAAATCAAGTATATTGGGGGAATTTCAAATGAAAACAAAAATGAATGTCAAAAGATTGCTTGCCGTTTCGCTTGCAGCAATGATGACTGCAACAGCTTTTGCCGGTTGCGGTAATTCAGGTGGTTCATCATCTGATTCCAAAGCGGATTCAGCTTCAACAGGTACACCAATGACAAACGAAGAGATTATCAAAAAGGCCGCAGCAGAGGGCAAAATCGGTAACTGGGGACTTGGTAACGAATACGAAATTCTCGCACTTTTGCAGAAATATGATCTTCCTACAACATATCTTTCGCAGGACTTTACAATGGACGGTTTTGACCAGGACGATATTACACTTGCATCGGCAATGTCATTTAACGAACTCGGTCTTGTAATTAACGATTATGACGGCGGTTACAAGTACGGCGATACAGTAGGCACCATTGATATGAATGACGAGGGTGTTGCAATGCTTGAAGATAATATTTTCTGTACAAAGGAGTTTGCGAAGAATAATCCTAATACAGTAAAGGCATTTGTTTATGCATCAATGAAAGGCTGGAAATACGCAGTAGAAAATCCGGAGGAGGCAGCACAGATTGTATTTGACGCAGGTTCTTCGGTGTCTTCCGATCACCAGCTCTATATGGCACAGCAGGTTGCAAAACTTGTATCTACAGATACAAAGGGCAATGCGGTAAGCGACTACGGTAATATGGACGAAGAGGCAATGCAGCAGACTCTTGACCTTTGTAAGAAGTATGTAAAGCTTGATGATTCGTCGGCATCTTCTAAACTCGAAAGTTTTACACTTGATGATATTCGTGATACACAGTACATTGAGGCAGCAAATGCATCTGCAGACGGTAAGTTCGGTACACTTGAAAAGACAGATGTAACAATTCAGCTTAAGTGGTTGCCACAGGCTCAGTTTATGGGCTACTATGTAGCACAGGCTAAGGGTTATTATGACGAAGTCGGTCTTAAGGTTACTATCACACCGGGTGGCGGCGATATTTCGGAAACAACAGCAGTAAACAACGGTACGGTTGATTTTGGTGTAACATGGGTGGCAAACCTTACTTCTGCAAATGCAGGCGGTATGGATCTCCTTGAAATCGCACAGGTATATCAGAGATCGGGTCTTGAACTTGTTTACAAAAAAGACCTCTTTACAAAGTAAGATAATAAAAACCGTGCGGCGGTAAGTTTTCCACCGCACGGTAAAAAAGAAAGGAAAGGAACATTATGGATTTATTAATTAAAAACGGAACAATAGTTACCGCAAAGGGCAGCTATAAGGCAGATGTAGCCGTTAGGGACGGTAAAATTGCAGCAATCGGAAAAGACCTTGAAGTATCTGCTACTAAAGTTGTTGACGCAAAAGGCAAACTTGTATTGCCGGGTGCTATTGATGTTCACACACATCTGGCAATGCCGTTTGGCGGAACAGTATCTGCCGACAGTTATCTTTCAGGTACTCGTGCAGCAGCGTGCGGCGGTGTGACAACAGTTTTTGATTATCCTGTTCAGCACAGCGGCGAAACTATTATGGGACTTATCAATTCAAAAAAAGCTGTGCTTGAAAAAGAGGCTTGTGTAGACTACGCATTCCATTGCTGTATCACTGATTTAAACGGCGGAGAAATTCTTGACGAAATGGAAACAGCCGTGAAAGAGGGTATTACAAGCTTTAAGTGTTTCTTTGTTTATAAAAAAGAAAAGATGATGGTTGATGACGCAACATTTGTAAGACTTCTATTAAGAGCAAAGGAGCTTGGCGCAAAAATCAATCTCCATGCAGAAAATCCCGATCTTATTGATATGAGAACGGAGCAGTTCTTAAAAGAGGGAAAAACAAGCGCATGGTATCATTATCTTAGCAGACCTGAATTTGTTGAGGCAGAGGCAGATAAACGAGCAGTGCATTGGGCAAAGCACCTTGAAGCACCTCTTTACATTGTTCATATGGCAGACAAGGAAGGACTTGAAGAATGCATTAAGGCAAAGACAGAGGGCCATGAAATTTACATTGAAACCTGTCCGCAGTACCTTGAATTTACCTGCGATGTTTACAAGCGTGAGGACGGCAGAAACTTTGTATGTTCACCTCCTATGAAAGGTAAGGAAAGTCAGGATGCTTTGTGGACTGCACTCAAGGCAGGACTTATTGATACGGTTGCAACCGACCATTGCCCGTTCCAAAGTTACGAAAAGGATTGGGGTAAGGATGATTTTACAAAGATTCCAAACGGTTGTGCAGGTATTGAAAACCTTTATCCGTATATGCTTGACGCAGCAAACAGCGGTAAGATTACATTTGAAAGAGCAGTTGAGGTTTGTTCGACAAATCCTGCAAAAATCTTCGGCTGTGATTCAAAGGGTGCAATCGAAGTCGGTAAGGACGCAGACATTGTAATTTACGATAAGGACAAAGATTTTACTGTCAGCGTAAATAATATGCATTCGGATTGCGACCATACAATATGGGAGGGCAAAAAGCTCCACGGCTATCCTGTTCAGACATATTTAAGAGGCAGCCTTGTTTATGACAACGGCAACTTTACAGGTACACCCGGCAGCGGTATGTATATTAAGCGCAGTACCTCAAAATAGTTTTGAAAGTGGTTGATATTATGGGATACAGAGAGGTAGTTTTAAAAAGTGAAAGCAGCAGATGTCTTCTTTGTGAAAACGCTCCTTGTGCCAATGCTTGTGAACACGGAGTAAGAATTGACAGAATTATCCGTTCAATTAATTTTGAAAATCAGGAGGGTGCAAGGTATCTTCTTGCAGACAATCCTTGCGTAAGTTGCATAGACGGCAGTTGTATGCAAGAGTGTAACAGAGCAAAATTTGACGCACCTGTCAGGATTGATAAAATAACAGAACTTGTTGCAAAGAAAAAGCCCGTTGCTCCTAAAGAAATTGACCTAAGCACAGACCTTTGCGGAGTAAAGTGTGAAAATCCGTTTTTCCTTTCTTCGTCGGTAGTCGGCAGTAATTACGAAATGGTTGCCAAGGCTTTTGACGAGGGATGGGCAGGAGTTGCGTTTAAAACAATCGGTATGTTTACTCCAAACGAGGTTTCACCGAGATTTGCTGAACTTGATAAGGAAGATACAGCTTTTGTCGGTTTTAAAAATATTGAACAGATATCAACCTATTCTCTTGAAGAAAACCTTGAATTTTTCAGAAAGCTAAAGGAAAATTATCCTGCCAAAGTAATTATTGCCTCAATTATGGGCAGTAACGAAGAGGAGTGGACAAAACTTGCATCTCTTTGTGAAAAGGCGGGAGCAGATGTAATCGAGTGTAATTTCAGTTGCCCGCAAATGGTAGGCGAGGGACTTGGCAGTGATGTAGGAATCAATCCCGAACTTGTGTATGCTTACACAAAAGCTGTAAGAAAAGGAACTAAACTTCCGATTCTTGCAAAAATGACTCCGAACATCACATCAATGCTTCCTCCTGCTTTAAAAGCGGTAGAGGCAGGAGCAGACGGACTTGCGGCAATCAACACAATAAAAAGTATTATGAATGTTGATTTAAACAGTTTTTCCACTTCTCCTAATGTAAGCGGAAAGTCCTCGGTCGGCGGTTATTCGGGCAAGGCTGTAAAGCCGATTGCACTGAGATTTATAAATGAAATGAAGTCTGATGAAAGACTAAAAGATATTCCAATCAGCGGTATGGGCGGAATAGAAACATGGTATGATGCGGCGGAATTTATATCACTCGGTTGTTCAACGGTACAGGTTACAACTTCGGTTATGCAGTACGGTTACAGAATTATAGACGATATGCTTGACGGACTTAAAAGATATATGTCGGAGCACGGCTTTAATTCAATTAACGATTTTTTAGGCAAGGCGGAGTACAATATTATTCCCGCCGATGATCTTGACAGAAGTTACATATGTTTTCCGAGTTTTGACCGTGAAAAATGCGTTGGCTGCGGCAGATGTTATGTATCGTGTTTTGACGGCGGACATCAGGCAATTAAGATGAACGATAAAAACAAACCCGTACTTTTGGGTAAAAAATGTGTCGGCTGCCATTTGTGTAAGGTCGTTTGCCCTGTAGGCGCAATTTCCGCAGGCAAAAAAGTAAGAAAATCAGCATTAAAGAAACATTAAGTCATAGAAAGAAAATTATCAAGAAGGAGTTTTGTGTTATGTATAAGTGTAGTATTGAAAGAATGCAGGATAAGATTTCAACATTCAGCAAATTCGGTGATGCGGGTCACGGCGGAATTACAAGATATTCTTTATCCCCGGAGGCTTTACAGGCAAGAGGTGAATTTGTAAAGAGAATGAAAGCAATCGGTGCTGAAATCAAAACGGATGATGTGGCAAATGTTTACGCTACACTTAAAGGTTCAGACCCTACATTACCTGCAATCGTAATGGCTTCTCATTGTGACTCGGTTAAGAACGGCGGCAACTATGACGGTATTCTCGGTGTAATGGGTGCTATGGAAGTGCTTGAAACAGTTGCGACAGAGAACATTCCTCATAAACACGATTTGGTGGCTATGATTTGGACAAACGAGGAAGGCTCACTTTATCCGCCGGCTATGATGTGTTCGGGCATTGTTTGCTACGATTATCTCCCGGCTGACATTGCAAAGAATTTTAAGAAAGAAAATATGCTTGCATCAAAGTCAATCCTTGACCCGACAAAGACTTTTGAAATGGCTCTTGACGCATCGGGTTACAAGGGCGATGAGGCAAACAGACTTAATCCGAAGGATTACAAGGCAATGTTTGAACTTCATATTGAGCAGGGCCCGATCCTTGAGGCGGCAGGCAATGACATCGGTGTAGTTACCTGTGTACTCGGTATGGTAAACTATCGTATTAAAGTTTTCGGTCAGGCAGACCATGCAGGCACAACTCCTATGAAGTACCGTCACGACGCACTTTTCGGCGCTGCAAAGTTGCTTGAATACCTCCACACAGAGTTTGATAAACTTGATTCGGAGCTTGTGTATACAACAGGAGAAATTCTTTGTCACCCTGATGTTCATACGGTAATTCCCGATTATGTTGAATTTTCACTTGATGCCCGTCACGAAGATCCTAAGGTAATCGAGCAGGTAGTTTCGATTATTGAAAATATGCCTAAGGAAATTGAGAAGTGCAAGACAGGTTATGAAATTGCTTGGACAAGAGATACCGTATATTATGACAAGCAGCTTGTTGATTTTGTACAGGAGTCGGTGAACGAACTTGGTTATTCTAACCAGAAGATTAATTCTGGCGCAGGTCATGACGCACAGTTTGCATCATATATGCTTCCGACAACAATGGTATTTGTTCCGTCAAAGGACGGTCATTCACATTGTGAGCCGGAGTTTACTTCTACAGAGCTTTGTACAAAGGGTGCGTCGGTTCTCCTCAATGCAGTGCTTAAATGTGATGCAGCAGACTAAAACAATCGGAGGTTTCTATGGACAATTATATTATTACCATAGCCCGCAGCTTTGGCAGCGGAGGCAAAGAGATTGCCTCCCTGCTGTCAGAAAAACTTGGTATTCCGTGGTATGAAAGGCAGATACTGACGATGGCGTCACAGGCAAGCGGAATAGATGAAAGCGAGTTTGTAGAGGTTGACGAAAGATTACACGGCAGCTATCTCATAAAATCGCTTACAAAACTTCCGACAGCCAATGTTTTACGACCGGAATCAAGAGATTTTGTATCGGATTTAAATTTATACAACATTCAGGCAGAAATCATAAAAGAACTGTCACATACGCAGTCATGTATAATTGTCGGCAAGTGTGCGGATTACATATTAAAAGAAAAATCAAATGTATTCAGCGTTTTTGTCGACGCATATTACGATGACTGCGTTTCAAAAATTCGTTCAAGAATTTATGTATCTGATGAAAGAGCAAAGGATATGAAAAAGCGTACCGACAAATATCGTACAGCGTACTATAAATACTACACAAGAGGTGAAAATTGGAAAGACCCATTAAATTACGATATGTTTCTTAACACATCAAGAGTTTCAACAAAGGCTTGTGCAGAGATAATTGCAGATGCAGTTAAGCAGAAGTTCGGAGAATAAAATCTGCGGAGGTGAAGAAAATGGCAGTAACACTTGCGTCACTGTGTGAAAAATCAGGTTATCTTTACGGTATGAGGGTAATTGCCGGAAAAGACGGAATGACAAACATCGTACAATGGGTTCATTCGGTTGAAGATACGGAGGTAAGTGATTTTCTGCACGGCGGTGAGCTGATATTTTCAACTGGCATTGCCAACAAAGGGCAGGACTGGATGCTGCCCTTTGTTAAGAATCTCATAGAAAATCAGGTCAGCGGTCTGGTTCTGAATATAGGACCTTATATAAAGAGCATACCGCAGGAAGTGATAAGTTATTGCAACGAAAAGCATTTTCCTCTCCTTGATATTCCGTGGAAAACAAGAATTGTCGATATTTCAAGAGATTTTTGTAACAGAATTATTTTAAACGAACGCAAGGAAGAAAGCATTGGCGATGCGCTCAAGAATTTTATATTTTTCCCGAATGAATATGATAAATATATTCCCGTGCTTGAGTGCAACGATTTTTCTGTCGATGCCGATTATGCAATAATCGGAATAAAAGCCGATATGGCAGATAATATTTCTACTCTGAAACCCGAAACTGCATTTGAAAGAATAATTTATTCATACAAAAAGCATTGGGGCGGCTTTAAGGTAGATAATATGCTGTTTTATGTGCTAAGCAATTTTACAAATGCGGAAATCGAAAGTCTGGTTGAAAAGTTGCAGGCAGAGCAGGAGAAGTTTATGAGCGTTAATAAACTTTATATTGCGGTCAGTAAAACCGATTGTAATATAAAGTCGCTGTCAAAAACATATCAGATTGTGCTTAAGATGCTCAAACTTTCTCAACGCAGAAATATCAGTCCGATGTTTTATGAAAAACTTGAAATCAAAAAACTCATTCTTGCCGTAGACGATAATTCGCTGCTTGAGAGCATATACAATGAAAACCTCAGGAAACTTGAGATTTACGACAGAGATAACGGAACCGATTATCTGAATTTTTTACGGTTGTATCTTAAGTATGACGGCAGTGTGCAGAAGGTGGCGGAAGAAACATTTGTGCACCGCAATACAATAAATTATCAGCTTGCTAAAATCAAAAAAATCCTCGGCAATAACCTTAAGACCTTTGAGGAACGCTTTAAACTCATTTTGGCTTTTGAGATAAAAGATGTGCTGTAATTTTATAAATTATTTTGTTGTCATAAAATACAAAGCTGACATTGCAATGCAAATTAGCAATGTCAGCTTTGTTTATTTTAATTGTGATTATATATGCAATAATCTTAATACGGGAAATTCCTTCTTTAGTGCGTTCCAGAGTAATATCAGCGCCGAGCATTGTAAGAAACGAATTTACCAAAAATACAAACGCAGCGGTGAGTACAACCGAGGATACTACACCGATGAGTATGTGTGCGGCAACACTTTTCTTTACCTGCTCTATATTTCCTGTGCCAAAGTGCTGAGAGGTTATTACCGAACAGCCTGCCGACAATTCTATAAAAAATCCAAGTGCAAAAAAGTTTAACGAGCTTGTAGAGCCGACCGCCGCTAATTTTATTTCTCCAAGAGTTTGACCTACTATAAGAGTATCAACTACATTGTATAATTCCTGCAAAAGGTTTCCGATTATTACAGGAATAGCAAAAAGCAAAATCTACTGAATATTTTTCCCTGCGTCAGATTTCGTACAGACCTTGAATTAGCCATAGATATGCACACTTCTTTGTTAAAAATTATTGCAGAAAACAAATTGTAACTACAATATCCTTAATTTCGTATGAATTATAGCACAACAGAGCAAAAAAGTAAATCATACAATTCTAAAAAATACAAAGACTTTTTGCGACAAAAACTTTGCAAAATGCACATAGATTTCAGCTCGGAAAATAACGATTGCAATTATTTTATTTGCAATGCAAAAATATTGTTTCAAGCTATTTTCAATACTTTTTCGGTGCGGAATTTGTTAGTCAAATGACAGTATTTCCCCGAAGTCGATGTCCTCATAGTCGAGCGAGCTGTAAATGTCTGTATCGTCAGACTTTTTATGAATTTCGTAATCATCACAGTCTTTGTCAAGGCTGTAGAGCATAGCTTCTCGTGTTAATGCGGCATAGTCACTGTCGCTGAGAGAAAGCAAAGCACCCACAAATTCTTCTTTTGTAAAGCCATGGAAAATCAATTCCTCATTATCAAAAATAAAGTTTATAGCCTGTTCAATAACCTCATCGTTACCAAACCTGAACACAACCGGAAGCCAAGCCATTTGCTCATCCTCATCATAAGGAATAGCCCTGATATAATCAGAAAAAGTTTTTTCATCAAAGTGCTCTGCAATAATATCTGCCTGCTCTACTCGTTTGAAAGAAGTAAAATCTTCAGCGAATTCATCAGCAGAATATTCTGTATAATCAGGACACGGGTTAAGCTGACTTGTATATGCGTTGAAAACTACACAAAGGGTAAAATCATCTACCACATTGCCGGTTTCTTTCCAAGTTACTGTTGCACATGGCTCACTAAAATCTTGAATAAAGTATAAGCTGTCATAGGTATTAATACCTTTGTATTTAAACGAAACAATTTTATCATTTGCATTTTCATTGTAAGGGAAAAGGTTTGTTTCCAACTCTTTATAAAGTTCTGCTTCAAATTTTGATAACAACGCAGGAATTTCATACTTTGACACACATAAAATTTTAAACATATCTGGCATAAAAATCACCTTGAAAAAATTATTCAACGCACCGCTTTGCCGGCATAGCAGCTTTGTTGTGCTATAAGAATACAATAAAACTTTTAATTGCACAATGTATTTTCAGCAACAATTTTTTCAATGGTAAAAGTTTAGCTAAATGGTAAAATTGACTATACTATGGAAGAGCTGCGTTTGTGTAATGGGCAGAGAGCTTTGTGCAATACACAGAAAATTTGGCGATTTAATTGTATAAAATTACTCCCGGCACTGCTGATTAATGCGGTGTCGGGAGCTGCTTTTTATATATGAAGATGTTTGAGTACCGGAAAAAATTTCTTTAGCTTGCACCAAAGAAGTATAAAACCCGAGCAGGCGAGAATATCAACTATTGTCATAATCCACCAACAATAGCTTATACTTTGCAGTACAGGAGTATTGCTCCAAATTTGGTTTGAATAACTGTTTACTGCGTAATTTAAAGCCATAATAATTATGGTGTTTTTGCCTAAGAATGCTAAAAATTTAAAATTATTCACATATTTATAGCAGATAAAGAGTATTGCAGAGGAAACTGTAATTGACCCCAAAAATGTAAGAAAAGTGTTGTTTAAGGTGTTGTTGCAGAGGTCAACTCTTGGGTTTGTTACTATGCATAATGCACCGAGAGCTATCATAGAAAATATAAAAGATATACCATGGGTGATATTTTTCAGCAGATTTGATTCTTTGATTTTAAGTCCTATGAACATAAATGCCATACCGATTAGAGCAACATTGATGTGCCAAGGTAATTGAATATGTATAAATAAGTACAAGATATAGTCAAGCGTTACAGACAATATACAGATAACTGTCTGTACGGCTGTGTTGTTTATTTTATTGAGAAAATAAAAGCAAATACAGCAGATGAACATACAGGGCAGAAACCATAACGGAGTGCAGTTAGGCATTTTGTCTATTGCGCCCCACGAGTAAAATATCCATTGCAAATGATTCATTGTTGAGTCAAATAATTCCTGACCTTTCAGACCTTTAATTTGTTCAATCGGTATATTTATGAGTAAATTGAAAAAAGCCAAAATAAAGTAAGGCACTATGTAAGCTTTAAATTTGGATACTATAAATTTTTTGAAACCGAGTTCGGACCATTTTGTTTTATTATATAAAAATCCGGAAAGTATAAAGAAGAATGGCATATGAAAGCCGAAAATTGCTTTCACAAGCGGGTCAGGTGCATTTGCGTGACCTATCAGCATTAAAATAATTACAAATCCCCTTGCCACATCTATATAAGCCAATCGTTCGGTTTTGCTGTTTTCCATCATATTTCCCCACACATTTTCATATTTTTCATTTTACATAACTACTATTATACCTCTGATTTTTCGTTTTTCAAGTTTGTAATAATATTTTGGCTTTTCTGATATGATTATTGTGATAAAAAAAGAAAATATTAGTATAAATGTCTTTTAATATTAAATTATTATGATATAATTATTAAAAAATAAAGATTAATATTTTGCAAGGTGGTGCTTTTATGAAAGAAACATACGAAGAGAAAATAAACAGACGATTAGGTGTAAAGCAGAGAATCATTGCGGTTGCTTCGGGCAGAGAAAAGGCTGACCTTGTACTGAAAAACGCAATGTATCTCAATGTCTTTTCAAATGAATTTTTGCAGGGCGACATAGCCGTAGCAAACGGTCTTATAGCCGGTATCGGAGAGTATGAGGGAGAAAACGAAGTCGATGTAAACGGCAAACTTGTCTTACCCGGTTTTATAGATGCACACATTCACCTTGAAAGCTCAATGGTAACTCCGAGTGAGTTTGCAAAAGCGGTTGTTTCTCACGGAACAACAACCGTTATTACCGATCCCCACGAAATAGCAAATGTAATGGGAACTGACGGTATTGAATATATGATACAAAGCTCGCAGAACCTGCCTGTTGATGTGCATTTTATGTTGCCGTCCTGTGTACCTGCTACCGAGTTTGACGAGAGCGGTGCAGAGCTTGGCTACAAGGATATTGATTCGTATTTTGAGCATAAAAAAGTCCTCGGTCTTGCCGAGATGATGAACTATGTCGGAGTGATAAACAGTGACGATGATGTGGTTTCAAAAATAGTTGCCTCGCAGGCTCACCATAAAAAGATAGACGGACATGCTCCCGAACTTTCGGGAAACGACCTTAACGCTTACATAGCCGCAGGTGTTTACTCCGACCACGAATGTTCAACATTTGAAAATGCACTTGAAAAGCTTAGAAAAGGTCAGTTTATTATGATAAGAGAGGGTACTGCCGCACACAATCTAAAGGCGCTTATGCCGTTGCTGAATCAGCAATATTATGCACGCTGTATGTTTGCCACTGATGACAAACATCCGAGTGATTTGCTGTATGGAGGACATATTGATTACATAGTAAAACAGGCGCTGAAAAACGGAGCAGACCCGATAATCACATTAAAAGCAGCAACTCACCATGCCGCAAGATATTTTGCGCTTAACAATAAGGGAGCAATTGCACCCGGTTATCTTGCCGATATGGTTGTTGTAGACAATTTGACGGATTTTAATGTGGAAACTGTTTTCAAGCGTGGAAAAGTGATTTTTGACGGTGAGGTAAAGGAGTTTGAAATCCCTGCCGCAGACGACAGGCTTATCGAAAAATGTCATAATACATTCTGCCTAAACGAAGTTATGCCGGACAGTTTTAAAGTTGACGGAAAACTCGGTCTTATCGGACTTATCAGAGGAGAACTTCTCACGCATAATCTCGGAACAGCCGATAAAATTGATGTGGAAAACGATATTTTAAAAATCGCCTGCATTGAGCGCCATAAAAATACGAACCACATCGGTGTCGGCTATGTAAAGGGATATTCTTTAAAATCGGGAGCGGTTGCAACTTCCGTTGCGCACGACTCACATAATATTATTGCGGTAGGCTGTACCGACAGTGATATATCCGTTGCCGTTAATGCGGTCAGAAACAGCAAAGGCGGTATAGCGGTTGTCGATAACGGAAAAATTAAGGCATTGCTTGAACTCCCGGTTGCAGGACTTATGTCAGAAGAACCTTTAGAAAAGGTAAACGAAAAACTCGAAAAAGCAAAAACCGAGGCATACCGCCTCGGTGCGGACAAAGGCATAGACCCGTTTATGACGCTGTCATTTTTAAGCCTGCCTGTAATCCCGTCACTGCGAATAACCACAAAAGGTGTATTTGATGTTGAAAAATGCGAGTTTGTTGAGAAAAATAAAATTTAATTATAAATTAAACAACAGCTCTCCTGTCACGGTAATAATGATAGGGGAACTGTATTGTGTAATATATCAGAAGTTTTTATTTACCGATAACCTCTCTGTAAAAATCTATAAATGCGTTTAGGGCAGGGGAGCGCCATTTGTTTTTGTGTATTAATAATTGAGTCCATACAGAAACATCACAATTAGCAATCGGCAGATGTTTAATATATCCGTTGCGGTATGCGTCTTCCGTAATAAAATCAGGTAGAAAGGAAATCATTTTGCTGTTTTCTATGAGTGAGCAGATTTGCAGAGGATTGCCGATTTCAAGAATCGGGAGAATTTCCAACGATTGCGTGGCAAGCTCATGATTCAGAAGTTTTCGGTAGCTCATATTGCTTTCTGTAAGCACAAAATCTTCGGAGCATATTTCTTTTAACAATAGTTCGTTTCGCTGTAAAAGCGGATGCTCTGCGGCGGCTATAAAGTGGACTTTCTCTTTATGTTCGGCACAGATAATAAACTCCGAATCGTAAATATGGCTGTCCAAAGTAAATATTAAGTCAACTTCGTTTTTCCTTAGCATATCAAACATTTGCTCGGTACCGCTCTCCAATACAACCAAATGAATATCGGGAAACTGTTTGCGAAATTTCAGAAAATCATCTTTAAAATAACGATTACATACCGAACTTGACATTGCAAGTCTGATATTTCCTTTTATTATTTCGGGAGTTTTAAGTTCTTCAAGCATTTTTTCGTGAGATTCGAGTATATTTCTTGCGTGCTGCAAAACGATCAGCCCGTCCTCTGTAAGGTTTATTCTGTGATAAAACCTGTCAAAAAGAACAGTGTCAAGCTCATTTTCCAATTGCTTTATTTGTGAAGAAACCGTAGATTGTGTATAACCGAGTTTATCGGCAGCCGCTGAAAAACCCGAGTATTCGCATACGGCAACAAAAGTTTTTAATACATTGGTATCCATATTATTTATCCTTTATAAACGATATTTTCGTTATTATAACATAATATTATCAATTTTACAAATAATACAATTTTTGCTATACTATAAGTTATATTGTGTTTAATTTTAAAGGAGATTTACTATAATGAAGCGTGAACAACTTGGAAGCAGACTTGGCTTTATTATGCTTTCGGCAGGGTGTGCAATCGGATGCGGAAATGTTTGGAAATTTCCGTGGATGTGCGGGCAAAACGGCGGCGGAAGTTTTATGCTGGTATATATAATTTGCTTAATTGTACTCGGTATTCCGTCTTTGATTATGGAATTTGCCGTCGGAAGAGCGGCGCAGACAAGTCCGATACATATGTATAAAAAATTAGAAAAACCGGGACAAAAGTGGGGCGGCTTTGGTTGGGTGTGCCTTGTGGGCAATCTTGCGCTGATGGCGTTTTACACAGTTGTGTGCGGATGGATTATCTACTATTTTGCCAATTTTCTTATAGGGAATAATGCCGACCTCGGCTTTAATTCTATGATTTCTCAGCCGTCTGTAAATGTTATTTTTCTGCTGGTTACGGTAGTTATTGCTTTTGTAATTCTCTCGTTCAATATTCAGAACGGACTTGAAAAAGTAACAAAATATATGATGTGCGCATTGCTTGTGCTGATGGTAGTTTTGGCGGTAAACAGTCTGTTGCTGAAAGGCGCAGGAGAGGGAATGTCGTTTTACCTCAAACCCGATTTTTCAAAGATTGACGGCTCGGTTATAGTGGCGGCAATGAATCAGGCATTCTTTACATTGTCAACAGGTATGGGCGGAATGGCTATTTTCGGAAGTTACATAGGCAAAGACCGTTCCCTTATGGGCGAGGCTGTTAATATAATTTCTTTGGATACTCTTGTTGCCATTCTTGCAGGTGTAATAATTTTTCCTGCATGCTTTACTTATGACCTTGAGGTAACCTCAGGTCCGAGCCTTTTGTTTGACACAATGGCTACGGTATTTAATAATATGCCGGGAGGTCGTATATGGGGAACGCTGTTCTTTTTGTTTATGGTTTTTGCGGCTATGTCAACAGTCCTTGGCGTTTGCGAAAATGTACTTGCCATGATAAGAGATTTAACAGGTTGGTCACGCCGAAAGGGAAGTTTGATTTGCGGAATTGCAGTGTTTATTCTCGCACTCACAACCGCACTCGGATTCAGTGTACTTCATTTTCAACCGTTTTCCGAAGGAACAACATGGCTTGATTTCTGGGATTTCATAGTATCTACAAATATTCTTCCGCTGGGTTCGCTTGTTCTTGCTCTTTTCTGTTGCAATAAATTCGGCTGGGGCTGGGATAACTTTATCAAAGAGGCCAACGAGGGCAAAGGACTTAAGATTAAGTCGTGGATGAAACCGATTTTTAAATATGTTGTACCTCTGTTTATAGGATTTATTTATGTTTACGGTTTGATAACTTTCAATTGGAGATAAGCTGCGAAAAATTTACACTTTTTGTCGGTTTGACAAAAGAATAGCGTATAAATTATAATATCAAATATATCAAAGTTTATCGGTGATGATTTGATGTATAATCCGCAAATTGAAACTTTTATAAGAGCAACAGACGCAGGCAGTTTTAATAAATCGGCGGAAGAAGCAGTTATAACCTTTAAGTATATACAGATGAAGAAAAACAAGACTTCTCATGAGGTCTTGTTTTTCTTATAATATAAACAGAAAAAATATTTGGAAATGTAGCTATGAATGAGCCGACCCCAAAAAGTTAGACTAAGAATCTAACTTTATTTTTAAGACAAAAGTCAATAAATCCGTTGACTTCATTTCCTGTAATTATCGCAGAAAAAGAGAGAGTGTAAAATTTAAATTTCCCCGATCTTGTGTCCGTTATCTATATAAACTATGTTTTTCGGCACACTATACGATAAGTTGAGCTTTATATTGTCTTTGTATATTTCTCCGTTTTTTGCTGTGAGTGTTATTATTGTTGGTTTGGCGGATTCTTTTCTGATTTTTTTCGACCTTTTTACCGACCATATTCCCATAGGTATTACACTTATAAATTCAAGCAGAAACGGTATCACAAGAATATATAAATCAAATACGCACATCAAAATAAATGTGGCAAAAATTAAAACTGCCCATGACAATGCAGGCACTGCCTGTCGAAAAGTATCTTTGCCGCTTAGAAACTGAGGTGTAACTGTTACTTGATACATTTTTTACCTTCCTGAAAATTATTGTATATCTTAAATTTTTTTGCAATAAATACATTGTACCTTATGATACAAGCTTGTTTTCTTCCGTATTATGCTATTTAAAACTGTATTTTTCCTAATAGTGTTTAGATTTTTTTGTTATCGTCATAGTAGTTGCCTTATATTGCGGTATGCATAAAACCTTAAATGTGTGGCGTTGCGGAGATTTTATGGCTTTTGAAATATATATGTTTCCATAATATCTAATTTGAGGTTAAAACACGAATGAAATTTTGCGGTGGGTATGTTTCCGTAAGATATAGCTGGGCATTTTTGATAGTTAAATGTACAATTTTAGATTTAGAAAAAGTCAGCAAACAAGCCGAATTTTATATTGCTTAATTATTTTCTTGACATCAATACTATGGTTTCAATATGGCTCGGTTGTTCAACGAAAAACATACTCACCCCCTATTGTACACGGGAATGGCGGACGCACCTTTTCCCTTAAAATCTAGTGGTTCGAGCCTGTGACAACCTTGAATTGTCCTATAATTTGTATAGGCAAACAGGGTAAAGCTCTGTTCCTTAAACTTCATTTTTCATGTCATCCCTACAAACTGGAATTTATATTGCAATCATTTTTTCTTTAATTCTAGAATATTCTTCTCGATCTGCTGTATAACCCCCCTGAAATCATCATCCGTTTTTCCTGTCGGATCTTCAAGTTTCCAGTTGTCATCAAACGTTCTGCCGATAAACGGACAACCTACATCACAACCCATGGAGATGGAGATGTCTGGCTCTGGGATGCTTGATATCAGCTTAGAATACTGCTTTTTCTCCATGTCGATGCCGTAAAGCTCCTTCATAAGACGGACGGCATCCTGATTGATCTGGGGCGCAGCAAGTATGATGGAATCCTTCAGGAAATCAATGCCCGTATGATTCTGTATAATTTCTGTGAATTAGTGACTTCTCACGCTGTGGTAAAAACATCTAAAAATACCAAACACGTCTAGTCTATAAAATTAATTTCGCCATCGCAGTAAACATATGCAGGGCATATCTCAAACACGGTGGTAACGAAACAGAGACCATGCTTCTCATACAAAAGTATCTGACACCTGTCAGGTACAATCGAAATTATCCTATCCACCTCCGTCCAAAGAGAAATAGGGATTTCATGTATCGGGTTACATAAATCTCGTTACCATTATACTCCATTATGAGGCAGATATGCAATCTGTCTTTTTGTCATACACAAAAAATGATTTAAACTCATCATACACCTGCTTTCTACGCATTAGTGCACCTAAAAAATACAGCATTTCTTAACTGAACAGTATTTTCAATACATGACCGCATATGATATACTGTTTTCATCATAAAAAACCTTATCTAGGGACCGTAATAATTCTATTCAAATTTTCTTCCTGATTCACTTCACTCTGCATGTACG